>Ga0335075_10005488_pt1 | contig 19699 bp, 23 predicted proteins | sample Lox_Sample_24_FD_206723 | JGI IMG/M metagenome (GOLD analysis project Ga0335075, IMG submission 206723) | Soil microbial communities from Loxahatchee National Wildlife Refuge, Florida, United States - Lox_Sample_2.4 | ecosystem: Environmental > Terrestrial > Soil > Wetlands | place: USA...
GCATTAAACCGCGCGATGGCTAAAGGCAAAACGTTGCCCATGAAATCTTGCCCGAATCCGATTCGGACGACACCTGCAAGAGACGATCCGCGCAGAGTGTCGATCATCTCATCATTGAGCTCCAGCAACCTCCGAGCATACTGGAGAGCGATCTCTCCCTGTTCGGTGAGAAGCGTCTTGCGGCCTTGCTTCCGAAAGAGCGGAACTCCCACATCTTCCTGAAGTCGCTTCATCTGCAGGCTGATGGCCGAGGGTGTGCGCAGGAGGCGCTCCGCGGCGCGACCAAAACCGCCCAGTTCCTGCGTAATCACCAACGTACGAAGACTGTCGAGGCTGAGATTATTCAGAAGCATAGTTTAGATTCTCTCACCATTTGCATCAAAACTACTCGCTTTTGTTCAGATCTCGTTATCCGTATGCTCAGGGCAATAGGCGAGTGGTTGTAGCGCGACCTGGCAGCCTGACAAACAACGCACCTGAGGCGCAGATTGTCAGATTGCGGACAGTCGCCTCTTAAGCGCGCGTTTGACTCGGTTAAAAGGTGAATGATGAAAAAACTTCCTTCTAATGCAACGATCGTTCTGGTGCACGCCGCGTGGGCGGACGCATCGTCCTGGTCGGCCGTGATCGGCCCACTACTCAAGGCTGGCATCAAGGTGATCGCTCCCCAGATTCCAATGACTTCGCTGTCCGATGATGTCGCTGCATTGAAAGTGGCTTTAGAAAGAGCGGGCGCGGGGCCGATCCTCCTTGTCTCTCACTCTTACTCCGGCGCCGTGATCACCGCCCTCGAAAGTGACGACAGGGTCCGAGGCCTGGCCTATATCGCAGCCATACCCCCAGCCGAGGGAGAAACAGTGGGGGAGGTGTTCTTTCGAGAGCCTCCTCACGAAAAAGCTCCACATCTGGAACCCGACGGTCATGGTCTCTTATGGATGTCGGACGAAGGAATGAAGAACGCGGTCGGCCACCGGGCCACGGCGGAGCAAAACGAAATCAGGATAGCAGCACAACGCCCAATAGCCATGAAGTGTCTTGGCGAAGCGATACAGACTCCAGCATGGAGGACGAAGCCTTCGTGGTATCTGCTGGCTGAAGATGATCGCATGTTCAGCTCGAAAACACAACGTTTTGTAGCCGATCGCATGGGCGCACAGGTTCGTTCGTACGATGTGGATCATGCTCCTCAGATCTCGTCGCCTGCGACCGTTGTAGAGTTCGTGCTGGAAGCGGCCAGTGCGCTGCTCTCGCGTACCAACCATCAGATTGACAATAAGGAGAACCACATGACTACGTACCAGCATGCCACCATCGAGGGTCACAAGATCTTCTACCGCGAGGCGGGCTCGACCACGAATCCGACGATCGTTCTGCTTCATGGCTTTCCGTCGTCGTCGCACATGTTCCGGGATCTGATCCCGCAGCTCGCCAGCCACTTCCACGTTGTCGCACCGGACTACCTCGGCTTCGGCTACAGCGATGCTCCCGCGGCGACCCACTTTCAATACAACTTCGACAACATCACCGCGCAGATCGAGGAGCTGCTCTTCACAACACTGGGCCTGAAGAAGTTCAGCATCTACGTGCAGGATTACGGCGCGCCGGTAGGTTTCCGCATTGCCTCGCGTCATCCGGAAGCGATCGAAGGCATCGTCGTGCAGAACGGCAATGCTTACGTGGAAGGCATCAGCGCTGCGTTCGAGCCGATGAAGCCTTTCTGGGCGAATCGTAACGCGGAGACGGAGAAGGCGCCGCGCACGCTGCTGACCAGGCAGACGACGATCTTCGAGTACACGCACGGTGCCAAAAACGTGGCGGCGGTGAGCCCGGACAGCTACACCTTCGACCAGGCGCTGCTGGACCGACCCGGCAATGACGCTATTCAACTCGACCTCCTTCACAACTACACCTCGAACCTGGCGCTCTACGACGCGTGGCACGAATACTTCCGCATGCACCAGCCGCGGACGCTCATCGTGTGGGGGCAGAACGATCCCTTCTTCATCGTGCCAGGAGCGCAGGCCTTCCTGCGTGACTTGCCCAAAGCGGAGCTACACCTGATCGATGGTGGCCATTTTCTGCTGGAAGAGCACAGCGAGTTCGTCGCAGGCAAGATCATCGGCTTCCTAGGAAAAGGTCAGAAGACGGGGGCGGGCAAATGACCGCCTCTGCCATCAACCCAGCCCCTCGGAGTGGGCTGCGGCGGGGAGCGCACACGTTGCCCGTCTCTCGCGCCATCCTCTACGCCACGCTGCTGGTTGGAGTGCTCGATGCGTCCGATGGCGTCGTCTTTCTCGGCCTGCACGGCCAGAACCCGATCCAGGTGCTGCAGTACATCGCGAGCAGTCTGCTGGGCCCACGGTCCTTCTCTGACGGGCTTGCAAGTGCGGTCCTTGGCCTCGTCCTGCATTTCGCCGTCGCGCTAGTCGTCGCAGCGATCTATATTCTGGCGAGTCGGCGCGTTGCTGTGTTGCGTACGCAGTGGGTGCTCTTCGGACTCCTTTACGGCGCTGCAGTGTGGGTAGTGATGAACCTAGTGGTGTTGCCACTGACCGCGGTCGCGCACGGGCCAATCCCGACTGCGGCGTTGATCAACGGCATCATTGGCCACGCTCTGTTCGTTGGCCTGCCCAGTGCGTTCTTCGCGAAGAACGTTGTGGCGACATGAACGGCAGGACAGATTATGGCTGGGTGCCTGAAGGCAGTAGAGCCCTCTATGGCGGAGGAGACTGCGAACAGAGACGAGGCACGCATGATTGCATCCATTCTGGACGGAGATGTGCACCTCTATCACCAACTCATCCGTCCGTATGAGCGGAGTGTCTATGTCATGTCCCTGTCCTACATGAAGAACAAGGCAGACGCGGAGGATGTCGCGCAGGAGGCTTTTTTAAAAGCCTACCGTCACCTCGCGAGTTTCCGTGGCGAGGCCAAGTTCAGCACATGGCTGGTGGGCATCGCACTGAACGAAGCTCGAGGACGCCTGCGGCGCGATGGAGCCGTTCGAATGGAATCGATCGATCAAGTGTCTGAAGAAGGCGATCACGTTCTACCAGCTATTCTTCACGACTGGCGTGAGATTCCTTCCCAGACCCTAGAACGTAAAGAGGTTCGGCAGATGCTGCAGGCGGCAATTGAAGGTTTGCCGAACATCTACCGCGAGGTATTCCTTTTACGCGATGTTCGTGAATTGAGCATCATCGAAACGGCGGAGGCTCTTACAATCAGCATTTCAAATGTGAAGGTGCGACTGCATCGGGCGCATATGTTGCTGCAAAAGACGTTGACACCGCAGTTAAAGCACATAAATCCACAGAGGAAGTGACTTTCATAGTCCTAGAATGCAGACGTCTATCTAACTTTAGCGCTAGATGTGTGGATGACACTTTACCTTAAGAAACCAGAAAGTTGGCGCAAAGCACTTGGACGACTGCGAGGCGCGCTCGGCAATTTTGCGCAAGATCATCATATTGGTGGCCTATGAACACGTCTACGAGTTGCCGGTCGGTTTCTATGCCAATCAGCCGAACTGAGTTCGAAAACGCATATCCAACCCTGCGCTTCGGGCTTCTGAGCACGGCCGCCTTGCTGGACCTATGTGAGATCGAAGGCGACCAACGCTCGCACATCGAGGGACAGCAACGTCCGAAAGCAATTCCGATCAGGCATTCGGTTCACGGGGAGTTCCTGATCAACGACCAAGCCCCAATGAACGCTGTCGCACTTTCGAAATGCTTGACGGACCTCACAACCCAGCAGTGGTGCGAGTCGCTGAATCGAAGAGTCTTTCTGTGGCCAACGAGAGAACGAGTAGCAAGGCATATTGGCGCGAAGCTTGTAGCCGGAGCGAGACGCATTTTTCTAGCGTTCGACACACGCTCTATTTTCGTAACGCTGGATGTTGATCGGTTTGAACTTTCGCCGATTAATTCCGGAAACACAATGCGTAAAGCTGCGCCAAGGGGCTCAGACACCTTTCGCAACTTTCGCGATTATCCCTTTCACGAACGACGAAAAACTAAGGGGCTCAAGGGTGCAGTTGCGGAGGCCACTTACCCCTACGCAATTACGCCAACTCAACTTGAGTCAATCCAATTATCGGCGGAAATACTACCGGGATAGGACAGGGATCAAGCAGGAGGGCGTCAATGGCGAGCCACGCCGAAACGATTCGTAACTTCTACTCAGCAGTCGCGGCGGGCGACACCGAAACGGCGAGAACCTTATGGCGGAGGGAGTCGAATGGGTCAATATTCAGCCTTGGGATCAGCATGGCAAGGACGAGTTAGAGCTGCATGTTGAACGCCTCGGAAGCGCGCCGCACTTTCTTTGTATCGCTCTCGATATGTCGCTTGTCGGCAGCAATCTGCCAGGCCTTCTCAACTGACGATAACAGGGCGAATCACTCATTGAGCCGCCCTAAAGGGGTTCCTTGCCCACAGAGCTTTCGATTCACGACTCTGTCCAGCGAGCCGACTGTGACCCACCAAAGTCGGCTCGTTGGGGCGTTTGACTTCGTGTACCGCGGCCTCAATCGTCATCGAAAGACCTGCACTGGCCGGAAACGGAGAGCTTCAACATCGAGCTCCCCAATTTCGACCTCGCGGAAGAATACCTTGTAAACGCGATCTTCCACTTCTTCAAGGCCAACCTCTTCGAAGCGAAAGACCTCGCTGATAAAAACTCTATCCTTATGCCAGCTGATGTCGCCGCTATTGTTAACCCTTCGCGTCACGAACCCGTTCGGGTACACGTATTCTGCCAGGGCCCGAGGAAACATCTTTGTGCTGGGTTGATACAAACTACCGGGAGTTTCGTTGTTCAACCCTTCGTGCGGTCGCTCATGGTTGAACACGTGCCGGAACTGATCGAACCTCTTCTGCTGTAGCCGCAACGTCGCCGCCGGAGGATTCGCAGTATCCGCTTTGAGAGTACGGTGCATTCGCTCATGACGGGCATTTTGTTGTGGCCTCCCTGGCTGGATGCGCTCATGCACGATTCCCATCTTCATCCATCCCAGTGACAACTTCGACAGGCCTAGCAAACCCGTTCCCGCAAAGGGAGCGCCGTTGTCTGTCCTTATTCTCGCGGGCAATCCATACTCCCGCATTGCCGCCTCGCATATTGCCCGAACCTGACTCAGATCCATACGGGAAACGACCTGACAACGAATCAGGTAGCGGCTATGGGCGTCGGTGATCGTGAAAGGATCGCAGCGCGTGCCATCACCCGTCATGAAGTATCCCTATAGGGTCGAGCATCAGCGCCGTGCGGCATTGCTGCCATCGGATTCTGATGCCCGCCCTCCGAACCGGACGTGCACCTTTCGTTATGCATCCGGCTCTCCGGGAACACAGATGTATGCAGGCGTGCGCATCCAACCTCTGCGGAAGCGTTCCACGCGCAGCATGGAGAGAAGGAACTGCTCGACATTGCCTTCACGCCATAGCTTGCGAGTAGGACGAACAAGACTCGGCAGTCGCACCAGCCGGGTCCGTTTGCGATGGAGTTTCTTATGCTTCTTCATCAGCCAACGCCAGATGCAGTCCCCGACATAGAAGTCGAGTGCGGCGAACTGACGGCTTGCGCCGGTGCAGAAGCGATAATAATTTCCCCATCCCCGCAGAACAGGATTGAGTTTCTGGAGAAGCTCAGTCAGAGACCAGAGCGTGTTAGCACCCGAGGTCATCTGCTTCACCATGTACCGAAGATCCGCCCGTTTGCTGGTTGGTATCTCGATCCTCGGCATATAGCCGAAGCGGGGATGCCACTTATAGCGCACCCGTTGACTGAGGAACTGGAAGCCTTCAGTCAGATCAGAGACCCGCGTCTTCTCGATGGATAGCTCCAACTTCATAGTCTCCTGCAGATAGCTCGCGAGCTCCGCCTTTTCCTGTTCGGCTTGCTCGCGAGTACCAGATACAAGAACCACGAAGTCATCTGCATATCGAATCGGGAAGAACACCGCCCGTCCAGCTTTACGGTCCGTCATGCGTGCCCACAACGCCGCCGTCGTAGCATCACTCTTGCGGCGAGCCTGGAGTTTTCGACGATGGTGCGTCCACCGCTCGTATCGTTCCTCGATGATGCCGAGGGCGATGTTCGCGAGCAGCGGCGAGATCACACCACCTTGAGGAGTGCCTTTGTCTGTCGGTAGCAGGAAGCCATCCGCCAGAACTCCGGCCTTCAGGAACTTCGCGATCAACCTCGTGACCTTACCATCGGTGACGCGAGTGCGAACCCGCTTCATCAACTGGTGGTGATCGATGTTGTCGAAGCAGCCCTTGATATCTCCTTCGATGACCCATTGGTAGGGTGTCCGCTGGCGCCGGCCATCTTCTGCCGTCGCTCGCGGTCGCATGCTCATCCGGATATGCTCCAAGGCGCCGTGGCAGCCTCGTCCGGGTCGAAACCCGTACGACACATGCCAGAAGCCAGCCTCGAAGATCGGCTCCAGGATATTCTTGACCGCGCACTGAACTACGCGGTCACGCACGGTCGGGATACCGAGGGGTCGGAACTTCCCCGGTTGACGCGGCTTGGGGATCAGCTTCCGTCGTGAGGGACTCGGCTTGTACCGGCCACTCTTCAGGTCGCCACGGATTTGTTCCAGGAACAACTCCATACCCATCACCACACCGATTCCCGCTACTGTCATCCCATCGACCCCGGCAGTACGACGCCCTTTGTTCAGAGCGATTTTTCGCCAGGCGCACCGCAGATTGCGGATGTCTGTAATCCAGTTCCACACGTCACGGTAGCTGTCTTCGGGATGTGTCCTGCTCCATTGATAGAGCTTGCGTTGCACGCTGAAGAGCCAGGCTTCATCAGCCTGATCATCCAAGTCCATGGATGGTTCCTCCGTCTTCGCAACTCTGTCGGTTCCTTGCCTGCCTTCGCCATGTGCACGGCTTTCCCGTGTTCGGACTACTACGCAGGCTCCGCCCCCTCGATTCACCATCTCCAGTCTCCGTGGCTAGCCCGGCTCCGTCGTCGGGCGGCTAATCAGGGTTCCCATGTTCCAGTTCTCGACCTTCATTTCGTAGGTGGCATACTATACCCCTGGCGATTCGGAGCGACGATCTGTGAGGAGATCATCGTCGCTGAGTCTGTTATCCAGACCCGTCAGTGGAGAACTTCAAACCCCACCAAATCAGATCGCATAACTCCCGGTCCCATCAGACCTACTACGGGAGCATCGTTGCATTCAAGACAGAGGCTTCCAACATATGCTTCGTTGTCTCACCATAAAATGTGTGGTAGCCCGGCACACCGATAATGGCGATGCCCGGTGCAGTTCAGTCTGTCAGCTTTCCCACGCATCGTCGGAACACGATACGTTTGGACAGACCCCTTCAACTCAGACTCCTTCCTGAGTCGGACCGCATCACAGCGGCCGGTCAAGAGCCAGCAGGCGAAAAGACTCGATCATTAACTCATCTCGTCCTCCTCGCCGTCATGGCGCGCTGAAATCCATGCACCAGAGCTGATTCGGAGCCGTGACTTCTGAGAATGGTTCAGAGTATGGAGTGGTCCGTCGTTTCTTCTTTGTCGGACTGGTTAGACCGGCTCTGCTCAAAATGCTTCCGAAGGTACTGGCGGCCGGCCAACTAACACTAGGTTCGATCTTCTCCAATCGCGCTTTGAGCTTTCGTGCCCCCCATGATGGATATTTAGCCCTTAGAGAAAGAATCGCGTTCACGACTGCGTCCGGTGTCACGTGCGAGCAACTATGCGGCCGCCGGCTTAGATCGAGAAGGCCTTCCGGACCTGCTTCTTTGTAGCGGTTGATCCATCGGTAGGCTGTTGGTCGGGAGATTCCGAATTCATGGCAGAGATCTGTAACCGACATCTCCTCCCTTTGATAACTCGATAAGAATTGCAAACGTTGATCCACAACAGAACTCACTTTCCAGGGCATACCGCATCATCGTGCGCAAGACCGGAGTCGTGAACCATCGGGGTTCAGCTTCGCTGTAACGCATGTCTCCGGTCTGTTTTGTAACGCAAGTGCGAAGTACGCTCAACCGGACAGCCACTCGCGGATAACGCAACTGTCGTATTGCCTTCCTCCTGCTCACTAGGGAGTCGGCATCCTGATCTGCGATTTTTTCGAAGCTCAATCACCCCGCCCACCGATGCCTCCGGCCTACGCTTCACGAAACACCTCCCGATGTCCCATGCAAGACTAGAGGTCAGGATGGAGTCGCTGGCTCCTTTCCTGCAGGGGACTTGCACCCCCTACAACATGCCGGTTTATCCCGGCGCACAGCGCATTATCGCCAAGGCGCGTTTCCAGGCGGGCAGATTCTGGAAACGTGGTAAGGCCTTCCATGAGAAGGCCGGTCTTCTCATACCATCTGTTGGCAATGATTGAGATGTATTCGATCAGCCAACACGCTCTTCTGCCACGTAGAGACTATGCGGAGAGCCTTATGCAACATCGACAATATTTGATCTGTGTTCAGGATAAGGCGCGGGCCTGTGCGCCTGGGACTCTTCCACGATGAGTCTATCCTTGCCTTGCTGCGACCGACACATTCGCATCTCGCCTTGAATGCGTCCGTCGTGGCCGTCTGCTGTCATCGAAGTCGCTGGACGAAGTGAAACTCGATGCCGGACAGTGGACCGCCGACGTCGTGCAAGGCATCGCCATTGGCGAGCGGCCCGAGATCGATCGCGATCAACCCAGTGCTGTTGATCAATTCGCTCACCAACTTTTTGGCTTCGCCGTCGTCGCCGGAAGTAAAGATGACGGTACGGGGTTTGTTTGGTGTGAAGTCCTGGATCCACATCATCGGCATGTTGCTAAAGGCTTTTACGAGCAGTGCCCCAACCGCCATCTCAGCGACCATCCCGCTCGACGTGCGCCCCTTCAACGCAGCCTGCGATCTGGCAACCCCAGCAGGACTGATGTCGGGTTTCGCGTCCACATACGCATTTGTCGCATCGATCAGAATTCGGCCACGCCAATCGATGCCTTTCAACGCTTCAGGAACATTCACCCAATTTGTAGCGAGAATAACTACGTCGCATTTCGTTGCTTCCCACTTTGTACCCGCAATAGCGCCTGGGCCAAGATCTGCGACAAAATCTGCCAGTGTCTCCGGGCCTCTGGAATTAGAAACAACGACGGTGTGACCAGCGCCGATTAAGTGACGACTTAACGTGCGGGTCACTTTCCCGGCTCCTATAAAACCTATTCTCATAATCAATCTCCTTGAGTGCGGCCTCTGTGACCGCCACTACTTTACTAGACGTAACGGCAAGATAATGGATGCAAATTGATTTTTCTTTCCGTTTCGTTAAAATAACATCGTGCCCCGAAGTGCCCGCAAATCAGCGCGTCTCGGCCGGCCGCGCGGCGAGACGGCCGTGTCCCACGCGGCGATCATGGATGCCGTATATGAGTTGCTGAGGGAGAAATCTGCACGCGATCTCACGATGGAAGCGGTCGCAAAACGGGCAAACGTGGGTAAGCCGACCTTATATAAATGGTGGCCAACCAAAGCCGCGCTCATCATGGCCATGTTTCATGAGAGGCTTGACCGGCCTTCAGAGTTCCCGGTGACGGTAACGGCGGAAGAAGCGCTTCGCGCAAAGATGCGAAGGCTCATTAATGTGGTTAACGGCCTCGTTGGAAAAGTAGTGAGGGAGCTTATCGCAGAAGGTCAAAGCGACCCGGAAATCCTCCGGGAATTCTACGAGCAGCACGTGAGTCTGCGGAGAGCGGCGGTCGTCGAGGATATTGAGCGAGGCAAAGCATTGGGTGAATTCTCCGCCGATACAAACGCCGAGCTACTGGTCGATGCGATTGTCGCGCCCGTGTACTACCGGCTCCTGCTTCGCTTCGCGCCGTTGACGGAGAAGTATGGCAATGACCTGATCGATCAGGCGCTGCTCGGAGTGCGAACGAAACAAAAGCCCTCTACCCCCAGGGAGCGCAGTGGGTTGCGCAGCAAATCTCAATGAACCGAGAGATCCAGCAATTTCAGGGCTGCGAAATCCCAACTATGGCGCCCTTATCGAGTGGTGCTTTGCGCTCGAATTCCTGCGGGGCGTCAGTGAGGACATTATCGCCGATGCGCAAACTGGCCCACTCATGAGCTGCGGCGACGTTCCGTGAGCGGTAAGCCCTTCCATGAGAAGGCCGGTCGATGTCAAGAGCTTTTGTGATTGGGTAAGTTCATATCTGATGTTTTCTTTCGTCCGGATATTAGGTGATTTTGGGCTGGCAAGGCGGCGGTCAAGGCCGAGCGCAGCGAGTTCATCTGGAGCCTTCCATGAGAAGGCCGGTCGATGTCAAGAGCTTTTGTATCGGCGAATTGCTAAGCGCAATTGCTCGACAAGTACGGGTTTGTTCCGAATCAGTGGAGAAAAGATAGGGCCCTTGCGGAATTCCTTTTCGGGAAAGCAAAACTCTTGGAGGACACATGCCACAGCCAAGACAGATTTCAGCTCTTCACCTGATCGAGGTCCCCACAGACCACTCTGAGGGCTTAAGTCATCCGAACTCGCCGGAAGCTCGGGCACAGGTTGATGCCACAGTGCGCGAAGCGCACAGGGATCCTCTTCTCACAGCCGAGGATGTTGCTCGACGGCTGAACGTTAGCAAGGACTGGGTCTGGGATCATTCCTCACGCAAGGCCCCACATCTGCCCGTCATCAGAATGGGCGACGGCGCCCTTCGATACCGATCGAGCCGGATCGAAGCGTTCATCTGCGAAAGGGAACGCCTCTCTGCTCTACGGCCCGGACGCCGGTAGAATAGTTGCGGCCCACTGTTTCCCGCACAGAAACTGAGGAACAAATGGGTAAATCGCACCAGGCAGGATGGGTCGTTCTGCGCGGCAAGCGCTGGTTTGGGTATTTCCGCAGACGTGTAGCCGATCCTAGGACGGAGGAGCAACTGACCCATACGGTCTGTATTCGGTTGGGCCTCCGATCAGAAATGACCAAGTTCGAGGCGCGGGAAGCGCTGCGGACGGAAGTCACCAAACAGACAGGTCAGAACCTCGGCGGCAGAGTCCTCAAGGACAGCTCGACTGCCTTCGGATGGTTTGTTCGCAACCGCTACTTCCCGCTACGAGAGGGGGACTGGCGGCCGGAGACGGCGAAGGTGAAGAAGATCCAGATCGAACAAGACCTGTTGGCGAAGTTCGAGGAGTATCCTCTCGACTCGATCGACAAGTTCATGCTGCAAACGCATGTGAACGAACTGGCGGAACGGATGTCCCAGGATCGGGTGAAGCAGGCGCGGTCCTATCTGAAGTCCATCTTCGATGAGGCCATCGAGCAGGAGTTCCTGACCAAGGACCCGAGCCGGAAGCTGAGGATTCCGAAGAATCTTCGGCCCAAGGACAAACAGGTCCTGACTTGGGAACAACTCTGGCTGGCACTGGAAAAAACCGGCAGGAGAGACCGTCTTCTGTTGATGCTGGACATGACCGAGGCGCTGCGTCCGAGCGAGCTGTTCGCTCTGCGCTGGCGCTCCTTCGATAACGTGGACACGTTGTCGATCACCGAAACCATCTACAAGGGCAAAATCCGGCCCTTTGGGAAGACTGATGGAAGTCTGACGGATGTTCACTTGCCATCTGGCCTGGCTACCGAGCTGCGCCTGTGGAAGAAGGAGAATCCCAAGGCATCTCCTGATGCATTCATCTTCCCGAATTCACGAGGAGGATTCATGGACACGGGGAACTATCGCAATCGCGTTCTGAACCCTCTCGCGGAGAGGCTTGGACTACCGAAGCTGAACTTTCAAGTGATGCGCCGCACAATGGCGACACAGGCGCAGAGCATGGGTTCGGTGAAGGACATTCAAGCACACCTGCGGCACGCGAAGGCCGACACTACGGCCAACGAGTACATGCAGGAATTGCCCGAGAGCGTAAAGCAGATGGTCGGATCGGTCTACATGATGCTGATGAAAGGAGGGGAATCCCAGCAAGTTTCTGAGCGTTTGCTACCAAAAGCTACCAACGTCTCGGAGGAACTTGCTGTAAGTATTTGAAAGATATGGTAGGCACGAGGAGACTCGAACTCCTGACCTCTACCGTGTCAAGGTAGCGCTCTAACCAACTGAGCTACGCGCCTGCGCGTGAAAGACGACCTACCCATCATATCAAGAATCGCTGATGAATGTTGGTCTTCACTCGGCTCGACAAAGGAACCCATTGGGCCAAATCCAACCGCGCGCTGATGTGACTCACCGCACCGCTCTCTTGTAATATCAGGCTTTCGCACTGTGGATAGCACCATCGTGCGGGTTGGTCCCATTTCCTGACTTCTTGGTCACTTGACCCATGAACCAGCTTCGCGCAGCTCCGAATCAGCTCACGCTCTTGCGCCTCTGCATTATTCCGTTTCTTGTCCTGGCTGTTCTTGACGGTCACTTCCGCATCGCCTTTTCCCTATTCGTACTGGCAGGTATCACCGATGGCCTCGACGGGCTGCTCGCCCGATGGCTGCAGCAGCGGACCATGCTCGGGCAGTACCTGGACCCCGTCGCCGACAAGCTCCTCCTCAGTACTCTGTTCCTGGTGCTGCATCACGAGGGACTCATCTCCCGCCGGGTGACCGTGCTGGTCTTCGGCAGAGATCTGGGGATCATCATCGTGGCGGCGATCCTTTATGCCAGCGTGGGTATGCGGAACTTCAAGCCGAGCATCTTCGGCAAGGCCAACACCCTCGCTCAGATCATCGCCCTACTGGCGGTTCTGCTAAGCCAGTTTTATGCTCCTGCCTTCGTGCTTGATGTCCGGCATCTTGCCCTGATCGCGACAGTAGCATTTACCGTCATCTCGGGATTCCACTACGCATGGCAGATCACCCGCCGTCTCAGCTTTTCCGGGACGCCGGCGAATGGATAACCGTAGACGGTCAGGTCTCCTCTTCAAGCTCCTGTGTTTCTTCGATTGCCATATCACGGAATTCATCGGAGTCAAAGACTTCGCCGCACTCCTGGCACTCGACGTACTCGGCGTCCTCTTCGCGGGCTACTACGCGCACTCTGGGGTGTTTGCACGTGGCGTTCATTGCTGGTTTCTAGCCGTAAATTCAGATAGTATCGGCAAGATTGTATCCGGGCCGTACTTCCTGTCAATTTGAATTTGCGAATTCGTTCTTTTTGCGGGGTCAGCGGGCGGAAAATGCCCTTCAAACGCCGCTCTCACCGTCAATTATTTGAATTCGGACGATTCTGGTCCTATACTAGAATACAGTGACCGAAGGAGTCGGTCCTCAGGGGATGCTTAGACTCACCAAAAAGGCCGATTACGGATTGATGGCGCTCAAGTTCCTGGCTGAAAACCAGGATTCCGCATCGCTCAGCGCCAAAGACATCGCCGACGCCTATCATATCCCCCAGCAGCTTTTGGCCAAGATCCTGCAGCGGCTGGCAAAAGAGGGACTGCTGCAGTCCCACGCCGGCATGAACGGTGGTTACACTTTGGCCCGCAACGCCAGTGAAATTTCGGCCTTTGAGGTTATCCGCGCCATCGACGGTCCTCTGTTCATCACCTCGTGCGTCACCGTAAGCGGATTGTGCGACTTGACGAACACCTGCACCATCAAAGAACCATTAGCGCGAGTCAACGAGAGCATTTCAGACGTACTCAAAAAGATACGGATCTCCGATCTGGCTGAGTATGATCAGGCAGGACATCGCGGCGAGAGCGATCTGGTAAACATCCAGACGCACGGCGCCTGAACACAGCAGATTTTAAGCAGATACGAAGCAGGAGAGTAGAAAGCAATGAGCACAACCGCCAATGGAACTGTCAGCGTGCCGGCAGGAGTGCATCTGCCCATATATATGGATAATCACGCCACCACACCCCTCGATCCCCGGGTGCTCGAAGCGATGATGCCGTATCTGACCACGATCTTTGGCAATGCCGCCAGCCGCAACCACTCTTTTGGATGGGAAGCCGAAGCCGCTGTCGAAAAGGCGCGCGAGCAGGTTGCGAAACTGATCGGCGCGACCGCCAAGGAGATCATTTTCACCTCCGGCGCGACCGAATCCAACAATCTCGCGATCAAGGGCATTGCCGAGATGTACCGGGAGCGCGGCAACCACATCATTACTCAGGCCACCGAGCACAAGGCCACCCTCGACACCTGTAAGCGCCTGGAAAAGGCCGGCTACCGCGTGACGTATCTGCCGGTCAAGGCCGACGGTCTGATCGACATGGACGATCTGAAGCGCGCCATCGACGACAAGACGATCCTCGTCACCATCATGATTGCGAACAATGAGATCGGCGTTGTCCAACCGGTCGCCGAGATCGGCAAGCTCTGTCACGAAAAGGGCGTGCTCTTCCACACTGATGGCGTGCAGGCAGTCGGCAAGATTCCTGTCGACGTTAACGCCATGAACATCGATGCGTTGTCTCTCTCCGGACACAAGATTTACGGCCCCAAGGGCGTCGGCGCCCTCTATGTTCGCCGCCGCAACCCGCGTGTCCAGATCTCTGAGCAGATCAACGGGGGCGGCCACGAGCGCGGCATGCGTTCCGGCACCCTTAATGTTCCCGGCATCGTCGGTCTGGGCAAGGCCTGCGAGCTTGCTCGCGAAGAGATGGCGTCCGAGGCAAAGCGCCTCAGCGCGCTGCGTGACAAGTTGAAGGCCAGGCTCGAGAACAGTCTCGACTACATTCATGTCAACGGCTCTATGGAGAACCGCCTTCCCGGGAACCTCAACATGAGCTTCGTCTACGTGGAAGGCGAGTCGCTGCTCATGGGCATCAACGACGTGGCCGTTTCCAGCGGCTCGGCCTGCACCTCTGCGACGCTTGAGCCATCTTATGTATTGAAGGCCCTCGGTCTGGGCGACGATGTGGCCCATAGCTCCATCCGCTTCGGGCTCGGCCGTTTCAACACCGAGGCTGAAGTGGAGTACGTTTCGGATAAAGTAATTGACGTGGTTCAGAAGTTGCGCGAGCTTTCACCGCTGTACGAGATGGTGAAAGAGGGAATCGATATTTCGAAGATCGAATGGCAGGCGCACTAAAGAGAACGCTTTTCAGCAGAAATTGTTTTATAGGTTTGAGAGAGACAGAGGAGAAATCACATGGCATACAGCGACAAGGTCATTGACCACTACAACAATCCGCGCAACGTAGGCCAGCTCGACAAGTCCAGCGACGCTGTCGGTACTGGACTGGTTGGAGCGCCGGAATGCGGCGATGTAATGCGCCTGCAGATCAGGGTCAATCCTGAGACGCATGTCATCGAGGAAGCCAAGTTCAAAACCTTTGGCTGCGGATCGGCGATTGCTTCCTCCTCGCTCGCTACCGAGTGGGTGAAGGGCAAGACGGTGGACGAAGCGATGGAGATCAAGAACACCGATATCGTCAAGGAGCTTTCGCTGCCTCCGGTCAAGATTCACTGCTCGGTGCTCGCCGAGGACGCTATCCGCGCCGCCATCGGCGACTGGAAGAAGAAGAACGGCGTCGGCGAAGCCCAGGCTGTACCGGTTACCGCGGCCAGCTAATTACACGAAGATTGGGTGCCCACGTCCGGCTCACCGGGGCCCCGCGGATAGGTCTTCATCCGTGGGGTGTTTTCGGACGTGGGTTTACAGGCAAGGCTATGGCTACAGACTCGCTCAATATTATTAACGCGGAGAACCAGGCCCCAAACCAGAAGGGCATCCAGGTGACCGAGCGCGCGCTCAAGCGCATTCGCATCGCGATGGATAAGGAGGGCGTGTCGCCCACCGAGGGAGGGCTGCGTCTGGGAATCACCGGCGGTGGCTGCTCCGGCCTGTCGTACAATATCCGCTTCGACACGCAGCCACGCGAGCGCGATCGCATCTATCAGTTCGACGATGTCCGCGTCTTCGTCGATCCTAAGTCGTTTATCTACCTGCACGGCATGATCCTCGACTATGAAGAGACACTCATGCGCCAGGGCTTCAATTTCATCAACCCGAATTCGACCAAGTCCTGCGGCTGCGGGTCGTCATTTTCCGCATAGCATCTGCCGCGGACGCGGCATCCGCTCCAAATGCAAACGGCTGAAACCCAATCCGTGAGCGCGGCCTGTTGGTCGTGCGGCGCTTCCTTGCCCGGCTGCAGACCTTTCTGCAATGCCTGCAGCAAGGTACAGCCGCCCGCCGACGACGTGAATTACTTCGCCGTCTTCGGCCTTCCGCGTAAACTGCAAATCGATCTGCCGGCGCTCGAAAAGGAATTCTATCGCCTCAGCCGCAAGCTTCATCCCGACGTGTATGCGCAGGCCAGCCCGCGGGAACAGCAGTGGAGCCTCGACCAGACTTCGCTTCTCAACGACGCCTACCGCACATTGAAAAATCCCATCGCCCGCACCGAATATCTGCTCAAGCTGGAGGGCGTCGTCCTCGAAGCAGGCAAGAGCGAAGATGGCAAACCAAAAGACTCGCGCGTGCCGCCGGACATGCTCGAAGAGGTCTTCGAGCTGAACATGCAGCTCGAAGAGATGCGCATGAACCGCAAGATGGGCGAGGACGATCCCGCTCTTCGCGCCGATCTCGAGAAGGCCCGCGTCGAGTTCGAATCTCAGCTTGCCTCTTCAGATTCCGCGCTCGAGGCTCTCTGGAGCCGCTGGGATCAGGCGATCGACGATCGCTCGAATGAGGTCGCCAAAGATAAAATCGCCAAAGGTAAAATCAAAGACGAAATCATTGCACTTCTCGACCGCCGCCGCTACATTCGCAACCTGGTGCGCGACGTAAACGAAGCGCTCGACACCTAGAAGGCATCAAAAAGACATGGCAGAAGCCCGCATCGTCGGCATCGACCTTGGCACCACAAATTCTCTCGTCGCCTTCATGCAGGGCGATCAGCCGGTGGTCATTCCCGGCGAAGACGGCTCAAATCTCGTGCCTTCGGTCGTCGCCATCCCCGACCCGAAGAAGATCATCGTCGGCTTCCCCGCCTACCCGTACCTCGCCTCTTCGCCTGACCGCGTTGTCTACTCCGCCAAGCGCCTCATGGGTCGCGGAGTCGAAGACATCCAGGAAGAGCTGAAGCTTTTCCCTTTCCATCTCGCGCCCGACATCCAGCCCGGCGAAGTTCTCCGTCTCGAGATCGGACCGCAGCAGTACACGCCGCCTGAAATTTCCGCCTATGTCCTGCGCCAGCTCAAGAAAAACGCCGAGCGCTACTTCGGCGCGCCCGTCACCAGGGCCGTCGTCACCGTGCCTGCCTACTTCAACGACGCTCAGCGCCAGGCCACCAAGGACGCCGGTCGCATGGCAGGCCTCGAGGTCCTTCGCCTCGTCAACGAGCCCACCGCAGCCGCCCTCGCTTACGGACTCGACCGACAGAAAGAAGGCATCGTCGCCGTCTACGACCTTGGCGGCGGAACCTTCGATATCTCCATCCTCAAGCTGCACGAGGGCATCTTCGAAGTCATCGCTACCAATGGAGACACCCATCTCGGCGGCGATGACATCGACAACCTTCTCATCGCGATTGCTCTCGACGACATCCGCGGCGATTACAATCTCGACCTGCGTGCAAACGCCGAAGCCGTGCAGGCGATTCGCAAGGCCGTCATCGAAGCCAAGATCGCGCTCTCGACCGCCGGAAAAGCTTACATCTCCCTGACATTGCCGGACGGCCAGCCCTACCGTCGCGAGATCACCCGCGAACAGTTTGAGCAGATCATCCAGCCGGTGATCGACCGCACCGTCGGACCCTGCAAACAGGCCCTGAAAGATGCTGGTCTCAAGCCCGAGCAGATCGATGAAGTTGTCCTCGTCGGCGGCTCGACGCGCATTCCGCTCGTGCGTCAGCTCACCGACGAAATTTTCCATCTAACGCCGCGCGGCAAGCGCCCTCACACGGAGCTCAATCCCGACGAAGTCGTCGCCCTCGGCGCGGCCGTCCAGGCGCATATCCTCGAAGGCGGCTCAAAAGCCACCGAGGACATGCTGCTCCTTGACGTCACGCCGCTCTCGCTCGGCATTGAAGCCCTTGGCGGAGTCGTCGCCAAAATCATCCAGCGCAATTCGACCATCCCTGCATCGGCCACCGAGCACTTCACCACAGGTGTCGACGGCCAGGCCAACGTCGCCATCCACGTCGTGCAGGGCGAGCGCGAGATGGCCAAGGACTGCCGTTCCCTCGCCCGCTTCGATCTGAAAGGCATTCCGCCCATGTCCGCCGGCTTGCCGCGCATCGAGGTCAAGTTCCTCATCGACGCCAACGGCATCCTGCACGTCTCCGCCCGCGAGCAGCGCAGCGGCAAAGAAGCCGAGATTGAGGTCAAGCCGACCTACGGCCTCACCGACGAGCAGGTCGAGAACATGATCCTCGAATCCTTCGACTTCGCTGAGCAGGATTTCGCCGAGCGCCAGCTCATTGAAGCGCGCAACGAAGCCGCAACCATCCTTGCCGCAGTCGAGAAGGCTCCGGCAAACCCCGCATGGCAGCAGCTCACCGACGACGAGCACACCCAGATCGGCATGATCGTCGAAGAACTGCGCGTGCTCCGCGAAGGCGACGACCTCAAGGCGCTGCGCGATGCCACCCACGCCCTCGATCAGGCCACGCGCCGCTTCGCTGAGCTTATGATGGACTCTGCCGTCGCCAGCGCCATCCAGGGCCAGACCATGGAATCAGCCGGAGACAACCTGGGAGAGGGCCCCACAGCGCCGCACCCCTTCGCTCCCGCCGAAATTAAGTAAAAAGCTTTTCAGCAAAGAAGAGTTTTGAGCAAACAATAGAGACTGAAATGACTGAACACGCTCCACAGCAAGATATCGACCTTAGCACGCCGCCCGGCCCGAACATGGTGCGCGTCACCTTTATGCCCGAAGGCCGCACCGTCGAATTCGAGTACGGGACCATGCCCTACGACCACCACGGCAAGCCGATGTCCTTCCTCGACGTAGCCGAGAACTACGGCATTTTTCTCGATCACGCCTGCGGGGGCTCCTGCGCCTGCACCACCTGCCACCTTTGGATAAAGGACGGCGCCGCCGGCCTCTCTGACGCCGAAGACGACGAGCTCGACCGCCTCGACATGGCCGCCGACCTGCAGCTCAACTCACGTCTGGGCTGCCAGGCCGTCATCACCGGCCCCGGCGCCTACGTCGTCGAAATCCCCAAGTGGAACCGCAACTACGTCCAGGAAGGCAAGCCTCTTGCCCTCGCAGAGAATAAATAGGCGCTCGCCGAAGACAAGTAGAGGAGAGCTATCCATGCCCGCTGAAATCATGTGGAACGACGCCGAGGAAATCGGCATTCAACTGCAGGAGAAGTACCCGGACCTCGACCCCCTCGCCGTCCGCTTTACTGATCTGCACCGCTACGTCATCGAGCTTGACGGCTTCTCCGACGACCCCGCGAAATCAAACGAGTCCAAACTCGAAGCCATCCAGATGGCTTGGTACGAGGAATACAAGGATTCGAGACAGTAGATCAGTAGACGGAACTCACCTCATTCCTTTGTCTGCTCCGTTAGCGCTTGCGCTGCAACGTATGCCACTGTCAGGGCCACGTCGTGCACTAACTCCAGGTGGGTATCCTGCGGGATGGAGCGCCAGAGTTTTTCCCCGAGTTTGGCGACTTCTTCCCGTCTGACCGGGGCTACACAGATGAGTAACCGATCAAGTAAGACTTCATACTCGCCAATCGTGACGTCTCTTCCGCGAGCTATCTCGCCATCTTCGGTGCCTGTCGGTTTCTTCGTCTTTACCATCTAA
>Ga0335075_10005489_pt1 | contig 19697 bp, 16 predicted proteins | sample Lox_Sample_24_FD_206723 | JGI IMG/M metagenome (GOLD analysis project Ga0335075, IMG submission 206723) | Soil microbial communities from Loxahatchee National Wildlife Refuge, Florida, United States - Lox_Sample_2.4 | ecosystem: Environmental > Terrestrial > Soil > Wetlands | place: USA...
CGGCGACCAGGTTCCGCCTCGCGTCGTAGTCGTCCGCCCCGCGGGCGACGAACCTCGCCAGGCGCTTGCGGGCCTCGCCTTCGCCGCCCGGCATCGGATCGTCGACCTCCTGGCCCAGCCCGAGCTCGCTCAGCGCCGGGAGCTCGCCGGCGTCAAGGCCGCGTGGAAGGGGCGGGAGCCGGCGGGGGGCGCCGTGTATGGGCCGGCGTGGCTGGCCGCTCCAGGCGCGGTGAAACGCCGTGAACACCGTGTAGGGGTCGCCTGCGACGGTGCGGATCGCATCGAGGTCGTCGACCACGAACAGCCCCGGATGCGCGTGCACGGCCGCGATCCCGGCGAGCGCGTCCGCCACCCGGTGATCCCGGGCGCGGGCGAAGCCGCTGACATCGCCGCTGAAGTGGACGGCGCCCGCCCCCGTCTGCGACGCCAGCCTCGGGATCTCGATCTCCGGCCGGCCGCGGCGAACGACGAGGCGGCTGCCGCGCGCACGGAGCGATCGGTCGAGGTTGGCCAGGCACTCGAGCATGAACTGGGTGCGCGACCCCGACGCATTGCGGCCGTGCAGCACTCGGTCGTCGAAGCAGAAGACCGGCACGAGGTGATCGGCGCGCTTGCGCGCGGCCTCGAGCGCCGGGTGGTCGTGGACGCGCAGGTCCCGCCGCAGCCACAGGAGCGTGGTCATGCCAGCAGCCTTGCCACCTCGGCGTGGCGGAAGGCGAAGATCCGCGACAGGTCGCGCTCAACGACCGCGACACGGGCCAGCTCTCCGAATGGCCCGAGTGGGAGCGCGTAGCGAACGTGGTCCTGTACGAGCGTCCCGCCGCCTGCCGGACGGAACTCGTGCCGGTGACGCCACAGCCGATATGGGCCCTTGACCTGCACGTCCTCGAACGCCCGGCCGGGCTCCCACAGCTCGATGCGGGAGATCCACCGCAGGGGGATCCGGTGCAGGTGCAGGCGATACTCGATCAGCGTGCCCACTCCCATCTCGACCGGTTCGGGCGTGACCAAGCCGAAGCCGAGCCACGGAGGCGTGATCCGCTCTAGGTTGGCGGCCCGAGCGAAGAAGCCGAATACCTCATCGAGCGGGCGGTGGACGAGCTGCTCGCGGTGGAGGTGATGGATCCGAGTGTCGAACATATTGTTTATTATTAGCTATACAGAGTGATCGCAACCGTGATCGACACCGCGCTCGACCGGAGCATCGCGCTCGGGTACGGCCGGCCCGGGCTACTCGTGCGTGAGCGGATGCCGGGCTGGCCGGCGGATCCACCCCGGATCGAGGGCCGGACGGTGCTGATCACGGGCGCCGCATCCGGGCTCGGCCTGGCGGCGGCGGTGGGGTTCGCGCGGCTTGGGGCCACGGTCCATGCTCTCGCCCGCGATGAGCGCCGGGCCGACGCTGCCGTGGCGCGGATCGTGCAGGCGGTGCCCGGTGCCGACGTGCTCGCGCAGGCGTGCGACCTGGCCAACCTGGGGCAGGTCCGCTGGTTCGGGGAGCGCTTCGACGCCGCGCAAGCGCGTCTCGACGTGCTCGTCAACAATGCCGGGACGATGCCCACCGCACGGACGCGGTCACCCGACGGGCACGAGCTGACCTTCGCCACCCACGTCCTGGCGCCGCTGGCGCTCACCACGGTGCTCGCGGGACCGTTGACGCGGGGCGCGCCGTCGCGGGTGATCAACGTCAGCTCGGGAGGCATGTACGCCGAGGCGCTGCCCGGCGGCGATTGGGAGTCGGAGCGGACCAGGTACTCGCCGAAGAAGTTCTACGCCCGCACCAAGCGCGAGGAGGTGGCGCTCACCGCCCTGATGGCCGAGCGGCTGTGCGAGCGCGGCGTCGCCGTCCACGCCATGCACCCGGGCTGGGCCGACACCGAGGGAGTGCGGCGCTGGATGCCGACGTTCCGGGCCCTGACCCGGCCGATCATCCGGACCCCGGCACAGGGGGCCGACACGATCGTCTGGCTCGGCGCGGCGCCCGAACCCGTCGCTCAGACCGGGCTGTTCTGGCATGACCGCCGGCCCCGCCCGACTCACTACCGCCTGGCGGCGTCGCCGGATTCCGCCGCGGACCGCCAAGAGCTCTGGCGCTATTGCGAGCGGGCCCTCGCCGCGGCGGGGATTGGCGAGTTATGAGGCGGAGGCGTACCTGACCATCCGCGTGCTCAGCTCGATCGCCGAGCGAAGCTCGTGCTCCCGCGCGACCGGCGCGTCGTAGAGCCGCTCGCGCAGGTCGGCGAGCGGGCCCGGCGCGGCCTGCGAGCCGAGCCGCCAGCACACCTGCGCGGCGAGCCGAACGGCAGGTGCCTCGACCGTCCAGATCGCCTCGAAGGCGCGCTGCCCCGGAGCGTCGTGGGGCCGTTCCCAGCCGGCCAGACACGCCGCGAAGCCGGCCGACTCGCACACGATCACCCACTCGCGCGCGACCGGCTCGGACGCCCGGATCGGCACCTCCAGCGGGGCGTGCCGGGGCCGGCGCACGCGCCGGAAATCGGCCAGCACGACCGCGCGCTCCGCCGTGCGGGCGAGCTCGCGCCAGCGCTCCTCCGACTGGCGGTAGAAACGCTCGCGCTGGAAGCATCCGAACAGCAGCGGCCGCTCGGCACGAGCCATCGACTCGTCCTCGATCGCCCGCGACATGGCGAGCAGGCCGCGCTTGGGGACGAGCTGCGGCTCGAGGCCGGGCACGCGCGCGCGCAGCGCCGCGTACACGGAGGGCGGCTGCTCGTCGGCCTCGCCGGAGGCGAGCTCGATCGCGGCCCGGAGCGAGAGTCCGCTCTCGCGCGCCCGGAGCACCGCCCGCACCTGGGCGAGGTCGAGCTCGGAGTAGCGGCGGTGCCCGCTCGAGCGCCGTCGCGGCTCGGGGAACCCGTGCCGGAGCTCCCACATGCGCAGCGTGGCTTCGCTGACGCCGCTGCGGGCCGACATCTCCCGCATGGTCATGCCCGGTTCCGGCGCTGAGGACGGCACGGGCGGCACCGTAGCGCAGGAAGCACTCGCGAACAAGTTGTAGAGATTTATCTCATCAAGTCGTGCTATGGTCGGGTCGTGCCGATTCCTCGCCGCATCGCCGCGTCCGTGCTCCTGCTTCGAGTCGGCTATGGCCTTGCTTTGATCGCCCGGCCCGGCCGGCTCAGCCTGCGCTGGCTGGGGCCCGCCGCCGAGGGCGCCCCGCTCCAGGTCGCGCTGCGCGCGCTCGGCGTCCGGGAGGCGATCCTGCACGCCGGAGCGCTGCTCGCCCTCCGCAGGGACGCCCCGCTTCGCCCCTGGCTGGCCGCGAGCGCCGTCGGTGACCTGACCGACGTGATCGCCACCGCCGCCGGCCGCCGTCGACTGCCGCGTGGCTCCGCCCCGGCCACGCTGGCAGTCGGGGGTGGTGCGGCGCTGGTCAGCCTGATGCTCGCCGGTGCCGTGGAGAGATGATCCGGTCGGGTCCGCGACTCGTATCACCTGACGTGGACGCGGGTGGGAGCCGATGAGGATCGCCATCGTGGGCGCGGGCATCTCGGGCCTGACCGTCGCCTACCTGCTCCACGAGCGACACGAGATCACGGTGTTCGAGGCGGCCGACTACGCCGGTGGCCACACCAACACGATCCGGGTCGACACGCCGAACGAGACCCACCACGTCGACACGGGCTTCATCGTGTTCAACGACCGCAACTATCCGGCCTTCGAACGGCTGCTGGCCCGGCTGGGGGTGGCGTGGCAACCCTCGACGATGAGCTTCGGCGTGAGCGACGGCCTGGGTGACTTCGAGTACTCGGGCGCCTCGCCCAACGGCCTCTTCGCCAAGCGCCGGCACCTGATCACCCCGTGGTTTCACCGCATGGTCTCCGACCTCGCCCGATTCAACCGGGCCGCGCGCGGGCTCCTGTCGCACGCGCCCGAGGGCGTCGCAGGAGGGCCGTCGCTGGAAGAGTGGCTCGAGCGCCAGCGCTTCTCGCGACCGTTCATCGAGCGCCTAATCGTCCCCCAGGTCTCGGCCGTCTGGTCGGCCAACCCCCGGCAGATGTGGAGCTTTCCGGCGCGGTTTCTGGCCGAGTTCTTCGATCACCACGGGATGCTCGGCTTCCGGGACCGCCCGCGGTGGCGGGTCATCCGTGGCGGCTCGGCGCGGTATGTCGAGGCGCTGACCGCGCCGTTCACCCACCGCATCCGCCTGCGTACCCCGGTGCGCGCGGTCACTCGCGACGACGACGGGGTGTGGGTGCGGACACGCGGCGCCGAGGCCGAGTGCTTCGACGAGGTCGTGCTCGCCACCCATTCCGATCAGGCGCTGGCGGTTTTGACCGACGCCAGCCGGCCCGAGAGTGACCTGCTGGGGGCGATCCCGTATCAGCTCAACGAAGCCGTGCTCCACACCGACGAGCGGGTGCTGCCCCGCCGCCGGCGAGCGTGGGCGAGCTGGAACTATCACTGGCAGCCAGAGCCCGAGCCCAGTGCTCGGGCCACGGTGACCTACCACATGAACCGCCTGCAGTCGCTGCGCGCTGAGCGGGAGTTCTGCGTGACCCTCAACCGCACGCAGGCGATCGACCCGGATCGCGTGATTCAAACCATGACCTACGCGCACCCGGTCTACACCGAGGCCGGGGTCGAAGCGCAGCGTCACATCGACCAGATCAGCGGCCAGCGGCGCACCCACTTCTGCGGGGCGTACTGGGGTTGGGGGTTTCACGAGGACGGCGTGCGCAGCGCGCTGCGAGTCGCCGAACGGTTCGGAGCTCGGCTGTGATCGAGCGGCGAGTGGCTTCGTGCGGGGCTGTGACCAAGCGGCGAATGGTTCGGAGCGCGGATATGACTTCCTCGGCATCGTGCATCTATGAGGGCACCATCCGCCACCGCCGGCGTGAGCCACGCATCTCGTTCGAACATCGGATCGCGCTGTTCTATCTGGACCTGGACGAGCTGCCGCGCCTGCTCGGCGGCCGGCTTCTCAGGCGTCGCCCCGGAGCGCTCCGCTTTCGCCGGCGGGACTACCTAGGGTCGGAGTCGATGCCGTTGGATCATGCGGTTCGCGACGAGGTCGAGCGCGCCACCGGGATCCGGCCGGGCGGCCCCATCCGCGTTCTCACCCAGGTGCGGTCGTGGGGGCATTGCTTTAACCCGGTCAGCTTCTATTACTGCCTGGATCGCTCGGCCAGGTGGGCGGAGGCAGTCGTCGCCGAGGTGACCAACACGCCGTGGGGCGAGCGCCAGACGTATGTGCTGCGCGGGTACGGATCGAGCGTGGTCAGCGGCGAGTTCGGCAAGGCGCTCCACGTCTCGCCGTTCATGACCATGGATCACCGCTACTGCGTCCGGGCGGGGACGCCGGGTGAGCAACTGGACGTCCATATCGAGAGCAGGCGTGGAGATTCGGTTCGCTTCGACGCCACGCTGGCCCTGCGCCGCACGCAGCTGACACGCCGGTCGGCCGCTCGGCACACCCTCCGGTTTCCAATGGCCAGCGGCCGCGTGCTGGCCCTGATCTACGCCCATGCGGTCCGCCTGAAGCTCGCCGGCGCGCCCGTGTACCGCCACCCCCCCCCCCCCCCCCCCCCCCCCCCCCCCCCCCCCCCCCCCCCCCCCCCCCCCCCCCCCCCCGCCACCCCCGCCACCCCCGCCACCCCCGCCACCCCCGCCACCCCGGCCACCCCCAGAGGTCCGCGTCGTGATCGACCGGATCTGCCGGTGGATCCTCTCGCGCTTCCTGCGCCGGATCGCGCAGGGCAGCCTGACCGTGATCGAGAACGGTGAGCCGCGCGTCTACGGCTCGGGTCCGCCCGCCGCCACGATGATCATCCGCTGCTCCCGGACGTGGCGGATGGGGCTTGCGGGCAGCCGTGGCCTCGCGGAGGCGTACGCCGCGGGTCACTGGGACTCCCCGGACCTCGTCGCGCTGGTCAGCTTGGCGGCCCGCAACGCGTCCGGGCTCGACCGGCTCCGGGCGTGGCTCAGCCCCGTGCGCACCCCCGTGCAGCGCGTCCGTGCCTACCTCCGGCGTAGCACCCGCCGGCGGCGCCGGCGCGACATCGCCGCCCACTACGACCTCGGCAACCAGCTCTTCTCCCGCATGCTCGACCCGTCGATGAGCTACTCCTGCGCCATGTTCGCGGAGGCGGGGATGAGCCTCGAGGAGGCACAGCTCGCCAAGCTCGAGCTCATCTGTCAGAAGCTCGACCTCGGTCCGGATGACCATCTGCTCGAGATCGGCACCGGGTGGGGCGCGCTGGCCGTCCATGCCGCCCTCACGCGTGGCTGCCGGGTCACGACGACCACGATCTCCCGCGAGCAGCACGAATACGCGCGGGCGGCGGTGACGCGTGCCGGGGTGCAGGACCGGGTCGCCGTCCTGCTCGAGGACTATCGCGACCTGAGGGGCCGCTACGACAAGCTGGTCTCGATCGAGATGATCGAGGCGGTCGGCTGGCGTCACACCGGCGCCTTCCTCGGCAAATGCTCGGAGCTGCTCGTCGCGGAAGGCGCGATGCTGCTCCAGGCGATCGCGATCGACGATCGCGCCTACGAGGTCGAGAAGACCTCCCGCTCGTTCATGAACACCTACATCTTCCCGGGCGGCTGCCTGCCGTCGCTCGAGGCGATCGCGCGGGGGGTCGCCCGCCACACCGACATGCAGATGGTGCACCTGGAGGATCTCACCCCGCATTACGTGGAGACGCTGCGCCGCTGGCGGCGAAACTTCGCGGGTCAGGCCTCGGAGCTGGCCCGGCTCGGATTCGACGAACGCTTCCGGCGGCTGTGGACGCTGTACCTGGCCTACTGCGAGGCGGGGTTCGCCGAGCGCCGCATCCTCGACGTACAGCTGCTGCTCGGCAAGCGGGGCTGGCCCGCCCAGGTGCCACCGGTGCTGCGGAGCGGAGCCCGGCCGTTGCGCGCGCTTTCCTAAACCATTCCTGAGGAATGTGTAGATTTGGGCTGAACCGACTGCCGGTCGGAGCTTGAAAACAAACCCAGGGGCTGGGAGGGGATGACTATGGCGAAACGAGGCTTCCGTCCGGAGGACGCCTTCCGGCTGCGAACCGCGACCGCTCCGGCCCTTGCGCCGGACGGTCGCCGGGTGGCATTCGTGGTCACCGACACCGATCAGGAGGCGGACCGGCTGCGCTCGTCGATCTGGGTGGCGCCGGCCGACGCCTCCGCGCCCGCGCGCCGGTTCACCGAGGGCCCGGCCGACCGGAACCCGGCGTTCTCGACGGACGGGCGGTGGCTCGCCTACATCTCGGTCACCGACGAGAAGCCGGAGCACGCACATGTACGGCTGGCTCCCCTCGACGGCGGCGTGCCCGCACGGCTGGGCGATCTCCCCGGCCCGGTGGAGCAGCTGGCCTGGGCCCCGGACTCCAGCCGGGTCGTCGTCGTATGTCGCGTGGGGGTGCCGGATCGGGAGACGGCGACTGCTCAGGAGCGCAACGCGCCGCGCGTGCCGCGTGGCCTCGCCGCGCGCCTGGACGGGGTGGGCTGGCAGGACGGGCGTCGCCACCTGTTCCTCGTCGAGGTGCCGAACGGATCGGCCAGGCAGCTAACCCGAGGCGAGTACGACCACGACGATCCGTCCTTCTCGCCCGACGGCGCATACGTCGTGTTCGCCTCCGACCGCAGTCGACGCCGGGACGACCGCCAGTTCCGGAGCGACGCCTGGGTGATGCCGGTCGACGGGGGCCGGCCGCGACGGCTGACGAACGGGAAGGGCCTCGTCGCCTTCCCGGCCTTCTCTCCGGACGGCAAGCTGGTTGTGTTCGCGGGCCAGATCACCGAACAATTCGACGAGGACGCGCACGTGTTCGTCGTGCCCGCCGACGGCAGTGGCCCGGCCGAGCCGGTGGCGCCCGATCTCGACCGCCCGGTCGTGCTCTTCCCCGGCCTTCCCACTCCCCTGAACTGGGTGGGCAACCGGGAGCTGCTGATGCTGGTCGCCGACCACGGGGCGGTCAGGCTGCACCGCGCGCGCGTCGGTGAGCGGCGCAGCCGCGAGCTGATCGGCGGCGACATCCTGATCGACGGCGTCGCCGCGCATCCCGGGCGGCGGGCGGTTGCGTTCACGTCATCGTGGCCCAACCGGCTGAGCGAGCTGCGCGTGACCACGACCGCCGGCGCCGACCCGGTGCAGCTGACCGATTTGAACGGGGAGTTGCTCGCCGAGGTCGAGCTCGCGCCGGTGCGCCGGACGACGATTGCCCGGCCCGACGGCACCGAGGTGGAGTACTTCACGATCGTGGCCGCGGACCGCGGGGCACGGGCAGCGCCGGCGTACGTCGACATCCACGGCGGCCCATACGCCTCATGGCCCTCCGGTCGCTGGCTCGCGTTCCATCAGTCCCTGGCCAGCGCGGGCTACGCCGTGCTCCTGCCCAATCCCCGGGGGAGCACGAGCTACGGCCAGGAGTTCACGCGCGCGTGCACCGGCGACTGGGGCGGAGGTGACTACCACGACATCCTGGCCTGCTGCGATGACCTGATCGAGCGGGGCATCGCCGACGGCGGGCGCATGTTCGTGGGCGGGGGCTCCTACGGCGGGTTCATGACCAGCTGGATCGTGGGGCACTCCGACCGGTTCCGGGCCGCCACCGCGTCGGCGGCGGTGGTCGATGAGACCAGCATGTCGCTGACCACCGAGATTCCCGAGTTCTCGGTGTTCTCGATGGGCGGGAATCCGTGGGAACGGCGCGCCGAGTACGAGCTGCGCTCGCCACTCACATACCTGCCCGCGGTGAGGACCCCGGTGATGATCGTCCACTGGGAAGGGGACCTGCGGGTACCGATCAGCCAGGGGGAGGAGCTCTACTCGGGGCTGCGCCTGCTGGGCAAAGAGGCGGAGATGGTGCGCTACCCGGGTGGCTTTCACATCCGGCGCACGCCCTCGCAGGCGGTCGACTTGACCAAGCGCGTGCTGGCCTGGAACCAGCAGCACGACGCCCGCCCCAGACGGCGGGCCCGGGGTTAGACTCGCCGTGAGGAGGACGTGAGCGGATCGGAGAGACTGAACGCGAGCACGCTGCTCGACGCGCAGTTGGAGGCGGGTCGGGCGGATACCCCGGCGCTCCTGACGGCGGACCGCGTCGTGACCTACGGCGAGCTGGCCGGGTTGACGGCGGCGGTTGCCTCGTACCTGAGCATGCTCGGGATTGAGCGCGAGCACCGGATCCTGATGATCCTCGACGACTCGCCCGCATTCCCGGCGGTGTTCCTCGGGGCGATGCGCATCGGCGCGGTGCCGGTTCCGGTCAACCCGATGGACCGCGTCGACAACTACGCCTACTACCTCGACGACAGCTACGCCAAGGTGCTGGTCGTCGAAGGGTCGCTGCTGGCCGCGCTGGAGCCGGTGCTGGCCGCTCGCCCCGATCTGCACGTCGTGGTCGTGGACGGGGATGCCGGTCCGCACACGAGCTTTGACTCGTTCGACGTCGCGCACACCGCGGAGCTGCGGCCACCGCTCGACACGCACCGCGAGGACATGGCGTTCTGGCTCTACAGCTCGGGATCGACCGGGCGGCCCAAGGGCGTCGTGCACTCACACGGCGACATCTCGGTGACGGTCGACCGGTACGCGCTGGGCGTGCTGCAGATCTCCCAGGCCGACATCTGCTACTCGACGACCAAGCTGTTCCACGCCTACGGGCTGGGCAACGGACTGTCGTTCCCACTCTCGGTCGGGGCGTGCGCGGGCTTGGTCAAAGGGCGCTCGGTCCCGGACCGGATCTTCGAGGCGGTGGGGCGCTATCGCCCGACGCTGTTCTTCTCGGTGCCGGCGCTCTACGCGGCAATGGTCAAGGCGCCGGGTGGCTCAGACGTCGACTTCCGAAGCGTGCGGGCGTGCGTGTCGGCGGCCGAGGCGCTGCCGGCGGCCGTGCTCGCGCGCTGGCAGGCGATGACAGGCGTCCCGATCCTCGACGGGATCGGCTCGACCGAGATGCTCCACATCTACTGCTCGAACGCGCTTTCCGATCTCGCGCCCGGCACCTCCGGTCGCCCGGTTCCCGGATACGAGCTACGGCTGGTGAACGAGCAGGGTCTCGACGTCGGGGCCGGCGAGCCCGGCGACCTGATGGTCCGAGGGGAGAGCTGCGCCGCCTACTACTGGCACCAGCGGGCCAAGACCCGGTTCTCGATGCGCGGCGAGTGGTTCCACACCGGGGATCGCTACGCGCTCGACGCAGATGGGCACTTCGTCTACCAGGGGCGCACCGACGACATGATCAAGGTCGGTGGCCTGTGGGTCTCGCCGGCCGACGTCGAGGGGTGCCTGGTGCAGCATCCGGCCGTGTCCGAGGCCGCCGTGATCGGGGTGTTGCTCGATGACGTGAGCCGGATCAAGGCGTTCGTGATCTGCGCGTCCGGGGTGCCGACGGGTCCGGACGCCGATGCGCTGACTGAGGAGTTGCGCGGGTGGTGCAAGGAGCACCTGCGCCGCTACGAGTACCCGCACGTGGTCGAGTTCGTCGAGGACCTGCCGCGGACGCCGACCGGCAAGGTGCAGCGCTACAAGCTGCGCGAGGCGGAAGAGGTGCAGGCGACGCTGGCGGGCGCGTGATGGTGACGCGGCGCGGCCGCCGGGCACGGACGCCCGACGGAATTGGCCCCACGGATGCCGAGCGGAGCGAGGCCCAAAATCAACCAGGCGGGATTGCGATCCCGGTGCGGTAGGCGTAGTTGACCGCCTGGGCGCGATCGCGCAGGCCGGCCTTGGTGAACAGGTGGTTGATGTGTGACTTGACCGTGGTGGGGCTGACGAACAGCCGCTCGGCGATCTCGGCGTTGGTCAGGCCCTCGGCGATCAGGGCGAGCACCTCGGCCTCGCGGGGAGTGAGGTCGTCGGGGAGCTTCGAGTCCTCGGCGACGTCGGGGCTGGCGGCCGGCTGGCCGCCGGCCAGTGCCGCCACCACGTGATGCTGTACGGAGGGATCGAGCGCAGCCTCGCCCTTGGCCACGGTGAGGATCGCGTTGCGGATGTCCTCGCTGCTCGCGTCCTTGGTCAGGTACCCGCGCGCGCCCGCGCGCAGGGCGCCGAGCACGCTCTCGTCGTCGGCGTAGGTGGTGAGCGCGATCACGCGCACGTTCGGCTCGCGCTCGCGCAGCCGCCGGGTGGCCTCGATCCCGTCGACCCGCGGCATGCGCAGGTCCATGAGGACGACGTCCGGGCCATGCTCCTCGGCGAGCGCCACTGCCTCCTCGCCGTCCGAGGCAGAGCCGATCAGTTCGATCCCGGGCAGCAGTCCGAGCAGCGTGCCGAGGCTCTCCCGCACCAGTCGCTGGTCATCGGCGAGCAATACGCGGACCGTCTCGGGCTGTTGGGCCCGGTCGCTCATCCGTCGGCCGGCAGCCGCAGCTCGACGCGGAATCCGGTCGGTGTGGGAACGGCCAGCAGCTGTCCGCCGAGCAGCTCGGCCCGTTCGCGCATTCCGGTGAGCCCGTAGCCCCCGGTCAGTGCGAGCGGCGCGGGCGGCGGAGATCCGGGGACGGCGTGGTCCTCGACCACCAGCACGGTGCTCTCGGGGCCGTAGTCGAGTCTGACGTCCACCCGCTCTGCGGTGGCATGGCGGCGCACGTTGGTGAGCGCTTCCTGCGCGGTGCGGTACATGGCCAGGCGCGCGTCGGGCGGGAGCTCGCGGGGCTCGCCGTGAACCTCGAGCGCGACCGGCAGCCCGCTCTGTTCCTTGAAGGCGTCGGTGAGCGCGCCGATCCGCTCGGGCCCCGGGAGCTCCTCACCGCGCTCGGCCGCGATCGCGCGTCGGGCCTCGTCGAGTCCGCTGGCGGCGAGGTGGTGCGCCCGGTCGATTGCCTGGGTGATGTCCTCGTCGACGCCGCGGTCGCGGGCGAGCAGGCGCGTCGTCTCGAGCTGGAGGGCGAGCGCTGAGAGGGAGTGGGCGAGCACGTCGTGCATCTCTCGCGCGAGCCGCCCGCGCTCGGCGACCGCCGCGGCCTCGGCCTCGGCCGCGCGGGAAGCCTTGAGCTCGTCGCGCTGCTCGGAGACGTAGTGGAGCAGCCGCATGGCGAAGAACCAGGGGAGGATCCCGGACAGGAACCCGCCGCCGTTGGCGAACTGACCCTTGTAGATGTACCCGCCGAGGAACGGCGCGATGGCGGCCAGGAAGATCAGCCAGGCGGCCCGGCGATCGAGAGTGAGCGCGCCGACGATCGCCACGTAGTACGGACCGAGGACCCAGACGCCGTGGGGCTGGACGGCGCCGAGCACGCTCGCGGAGACGATCACGCCGATCAGGGCCACGATCCGGTTGCGGGTCGGCAGGTCCCGGCGCTCGGGGTGAGCCGCGATCCCGAACCCGACGAGGGCGAGGAACGCCGCCAGAACGGCGAGGCCGCGGCCCTCGAGCGCCGGGCGTGGCTGGATCAGGCAGGTGAGGACGACAAACGCGACCAGGATGACCACGCCGAACAGCCGCCAGGCGATCGCCTCGAGCGGCGCCGTTCCCTCGCCCTCATACCCGTAGGCAAACCAGCTGCGCCGGAACCAGTTGGTGAATGCGCTAATCATCGACGCGGCAAACGATAGGACGCGCGCGCGTGTGTGTCATCGTCCGGCGGGTGGACCGGCGGGTCGCGGCCATCCACCCATGGGTGGAGGCTCAGGTTCGTCCCGCGCGCCGATGACAGCGTGCCCTCCGGGACGTAGCTTGCTGCCCATGCTCACTAACTCACTAGAGGCGGCAATGACCCTCACTTCAGAACGGCTGGACTCGCCGGCGGCTCGTGCCGTCGACCTGGTGAAGACGTACGGCAGCGGCGAGGTCGCCGTTCGCGCGCTGGACGGCGTCAACGTGGAATTCGAACGCGGTCGCTTCACGGCCGTGATGGGCCCATCGGGGTCCGGCAAGTCGACGCTGATGCACTGCATGGCCGGGCTCGACGTCCCGAGCTCGGGACAGACCTTCGTCGGCGATGACGAGGTCGGGGCGCTCGATGACGCCGGCCTCACCCAGCTGCGCCGGGACCGGATCGGGTTCGTGTTTCAGTCCTTCAACCTGGTTCCCACGCTGACCGCGGCGGAGAACATCACGATCGCCGCCGACCTCGGGGGCGAACGCGTGGACCGCGAGTGGTTCGAGGTCCTGGTGCGTCAGCTTCGTTTGTCCGATCGGCTCTCTCACCGCCCGGGCGAGCTGTCCGGTGGACAGCAACAGCGGGTGGCGTGCGCGCGAGCGCTGATCGGCCGTCCCGAGCTCATCTTCGCCGACGAGCCGACCGGCAACCTCGACTCGAACGCCTCGGCCGAGGTGCTCGATTTCCTGCGCCGCGCGGTCGCCGAGCACGGACAGTCGATCGTGATGGTCACTCACGACCCGCGCGCCGCGGCGTACGCCGACCGGGTCGTGTTCCTGGCCGACGGGAAGCTCGTGTCCGAGCTGCGCTCGCCCACCGCAGATGCCGTGCTCGAGCAGATGAAGCGGCTGGGAGACTGACATGCGACGCATCACTCTCCGGGGCCTGATGGCCCGCAAGCTACGCCTCGCGCTGACCGCGCTGGCGATCGTGCTCGGGGTCACGTTCGTGACCGGCACGCTGGTGCTCGGCGACACGCTCAACCGCACCTTCGACAACCTGGTCGGCACCGCCTATCAGCACGTCAGCTTCCAGGTCCGTGGCAAGGCGGCGTTCACCAACGACAACTCCGCCGCCGCGACGATCAACAGCACCGCCGACCGCAAGCAGGTTCCGGAGTCCGTGCTGGCTTCGGTTAGTCGTGTGCCCGGCGTCTCGTATGCGTTCGGATCGGTGTCGGGCTACGCCCAGTTCATGACCCGGAACGGCAACGCGATCGGGGGCGGCGGCAGCTCGACGCTGGGCTTCGCGTTTGACCCCAACTCGCAGCTGTCGCCCTACCGGCTGGTCGCCGGCCGTGCGCCCACCGCACCCGATGACGTGGTGATGGACAAGGCGACAGCGACCAAGCACGACTTCGCCATTGGCGACAGGGTGCTGATCAACCTGCCCAATCGGCCCCAGACGTTCACGATCACCGGGCTGGTGACCTTCGGGTCTGACAGCAACCTGGCCGGGGTGACACTGGCCGGCTTTGACTCGGCGACCGCGCAGACGCTGTTCAACGCCCGCTGGCACTACGACACGATCAGCGTGCTGGCCGCGCCCGGGGCCAACACGGTCAAGGTCCAGCGGGCGATCGCCGCGGTGCTGCCCACCGGCGTCGAGGTGGTCAGCGGCCAGACGGTGGCCAACGAGCTCTCGAGCGCGATCAACAACGAGCTCGGGTTCATCTCGACGGCGCTGCTGATCTTTGCGTTCATCGCGCTGCTGGTCGGGGCGTTCACGATCTACAACACGTTCTCGATCACGGTCGGCCAGCGGACGCGCGAGCTCGCGCTGCTGCGGGTGGTCGGGGCCAGCCGGCGGCAGCTGTTCCGCTCGGTGTTGGCCGAGGCCGCGCTGACCGGCCTGACCGCGTCGCTGATCGGGCTCGGGCTCGGCGTGGTCGCTGCGCTCGGACTGAAGGCGCTTTTGAAAGCCTTCGGCATCGTGCTGCCGTCGGCGCCGCTGGTGTTCGAGGCGCGCACGGCGGTGGTCGCGATCCTGGTCGGCGTTGGGGTGACGATGATCTCGGCGATCATCCCGGCCCGCCGGGCGGTCCGGATCGCGCCGGTGGCGGCGCTGGTCGAGCAACGCGAGGACCAGGGTCTGGCGATGCAGCGGCTTACGCTCGTGCGCGCCGTGGTCCTGGCGATCGCCGGCATCGTCCTGATCGTGGTCGGGCTGGGCAAGGCGTCGCTGGCGCTGGTCGGGTTCGGCGGACTTGCCGTCCTGATCTCCACCACGTTGTTCTCGCCGCTGCTGGCGCGTCCGCTGTCGAGCGCGCTCGGTCGGCCGCTGGCTCGGATGCTCGGCGTCCCGGGACGGCTGGGGCGAGAGAACTCGCTGCGCAACCCGCGCCGGACCGCTCAGACTGCGGCCGCGCTGATGGTCGGTCTGTCGCTGGTCTCGACGATCGCGGTCCTGGGCGCGTCGCTCAGCGCCTCGGCCAAGAGCGAGGTCGACTCAGCGATCAACGCCGACTACATCGTCACCGGCAAGGGCGGCTTCAGCAAGTCCGTGGTGCCAGCGGTTTCGCGGGTGCCGGGGGTGAGGACCTCGACGGTCGTCTACCAGGGTCAATTCGAGGTCGGGAACTCTCTCTCGACGCTGGTGGCGGCGACCCCGGCCGGGTTGGCCAGCACGGTCAGTCTGCATCTCACGGCGGGGAGCGGTGCCTCGGCGATGGCGGCGGGTGAGCTGCTGGTGGACTCGCACACGGCGTCCTCAGACCACATTCATGTGGGCTCGATCGTGCCGGTTCGGTTCGCCCAGACGGGGTCGACCACGATGACGGTCGGCGGGATCTACAAGTCCAACCCGCTGCTCGGCGACTACGTCACCGGCGATCGGTTCTTCCTGTCGCACTTCGACAACCCGCTCCCGGTCGCGGTTCTGTTGAGCAGCGCTCCCGGGGCACACGGGGTGTTTGGTGCGGTGAACGACGCGCTGAACCCGTACGCGAACGTGGGCGTCAAGACACGGGCGCAGTTCGAGGCCAGCCAGCAGGCGACCGTCAACCAGCTGCTCGGGCTGATCTACGTTCTGCTCGCGCTGGCGATCCTGATCGCGCTGATCGGCATCGTCAACACGCTGATGCTGTCGGTGTTCGAGCGGACCCACGAGATCGGGCTGCTCCGCGCGGTCGGCATGAAGCGCCGCCAGGTCCGGGCGATGATCCGCTCGGAGTCGATCATCGTCGGGCTGCTGGGCGGGGTCCTCGGGATCGTGCGCGGAACCGTGGTCGGCGCTGCGCTCGCCTACGCGCTGCGCAACAACGGCGTGACGACGGTCAGCGTGCCCGTGGCCGATCTGATCGGGTTCGTGATCCTGTCGGGTCTGCTCGGGCTGGCGGCGGCGACGTGGCCGGCGCGGCGGGCGGCCAACCTGGACGTCCTGGCCGCGATCGCCACCGAATGATCTAAACCGGGCCGGGCCATATCTCCTGAACGGCAAAGCCGCCCTTGCATGGGGCGCACACATGCCGTATTCAGGAGGTATGGCCTATCCCCGTGTTTTGCATCCATTTGCCGTTCCTGCGCGCGATGCCCAGGACTACCTCGAGATCGTGCGCGGGGACGGTTCCCGCGTCTATGACGCCGACGGGCGCAGCTACCTCGACGGCACCGCGTCCCTCTGGTACTGCGCGGCCGGTCACGGCCGGCGCGAGATCATCGACGCCATCACCGCGCAGCTGAACGAGCTCGAGTCCTACCACACGTTCGCGCGCTTCACCAACCGCCCCGAGGACCGGCTCGCGGAGCTGATCATCGAGGACCTCGAGCCGATTCACGATGCGCGCGTGCTGTTCACCTCCGGCGGCTCGGAGGCGATCGACTCCGCGATCAAGCTCGTCCGCGCCGGGCACAAGGCGGCCGGCGAGGGCGGCCGGTCGGTGTTCCTGAGCCGCCACTACGCCTACCACGGCGTGATGCTGGGCGGCACCTCGGCGGCGGGGCTGCCGGCCAACCGCGACCCGTACGGGACGCTGCTGCCCGACTTCTTCCAGGTCGAGCGAGACAGCGTGGATGCGATGCGCGAGGCCGTCGCCTACCACGGCCCGGAGCGGATCGCGGCGATCATGGCCGAGCCCGTGATCGGCGCCGGCGGCGTCTTCCCGCCGCCGGATGGCTACCTGCAGGGCCTTCGCGACCTGTGTGACGAGTGCGGCGCCCTGCTCGTGTACGACGAGGTGATCACCGGGTTCGGGCGCCTCGGCTCCTGGTTCGCCTCCCATCACTTCGGGGTGACGCCCGACGTGATGAGTTTCGCCAAGCAGGTGACCAGCGGCTATCTGCCGCTCGGCGGCGTGATCGTCGGGCCGCGGCTGCGCGGCTGGCTCGAGGCCGATCCCGGGTACCTGCTCGCGCACGGCAACACCTACGCCGGTCATCCCACCTGCTGTGCCGCCGGCGTGGCCAACCTGGAGCTGATGCGGGCCGAGGACCTTCCGGCGCGCGCTGGCGCCGCCGGGGCCCGGCTGCGAGCGGGCTTGGACGGGTTGGCCTCGCATCCGGGTGTCGTCGAGATCCGCGGCGAGGGGCTGATGCAAGCGGTCGCGCTGGCCTCGCCCCTGACCCACGGGGCCGTCACCGAGGCGCTCTTGGCCCGCGGGGTGATTAGCCGGGGGCTGGCCTACGCCAACAGCGTGGCGTACTCGCCGCCGCTGATCATCACCGACGAGGAGGTCGATGAGCTGGTCGCCGCGACGGCGGCAGTGCTTGACGAGCTGACGTGACCTGATTCCTCAGGGCGGCCGGGACCGGGTAGTGCGTCACCAGAGGGTGTCGATTGGGTACGCGCCGAGGCGATGGTCGGCAGTGACCAGCGCGCAGCGCTCGTTCGAGGCTTGCGCGACGAGCAAGCGGTCGAAGGGGTCGCGATGGTGCCAGGGCAGAGACTCGACTGCGGCAGCATGAAGAGCGGTAACCGGCATCGGATCGAACCCGAGGCGCTGTAATGCGCCGGCCCAGCCGTCCGGAACGGTCACCTTCCCAAGCGACCGCTTGATCGCGATTTCCCAGACGCTCACGGCGCTGAGCGCAACATCGTTCGCCGGGTCCTCGAGCGCATGAACGGCCGAAGGCGAGACTCGGTCACGGTCGCCAAGCAGGAGCCAGATGGCGACGTTGGTGTCGAGGAGAAGTCGCTTCACGCGTAAGCGTCGAAGTCGCCCGGAACCTCGTCGAACTCATCGGACATCGACCCTTCGAGATCACCCCAGATCTCCCGCTTCGTTCCGCCGTTCGGCACCCGAACCAGCATCGCGACCCGGTCCCGTCCGCGCCGGATCACCACCTCCTCGCCCGCCTCGACGCGACGCAGCAGTCGCGATAGCTGCGTCTTCGCCTCCTGGACGGTGACCTCCATACCGCGAACGCTAGCAGCTTGGTCGACCACCTTGACCTGGTCACTAGCTTGCTCGATGCCTCAGGGATCGGGTGAGCCGATAGGTCTAAATTGATCAGATTGGACCCGAGTGCTAAATTGGTTGGTCCGCCGCGGGGTGGAGCAGTCTGGTAGCTCGTCGGGCTCATAACCCGAAGGTCGCGGGTTCGAATCCCGCCCCCGCTATCGAAGCCGACCAGGGCGTAGGACCCAAAAAGCCCTGCAAAACGGCCGACTGAGACCCCGAGGGCCGCCTGTCAAGGCGGCCTTCGTCGTTTGCAGATGCGGTGCGTTCGGTTGCGTGTCAAACGCGTCTCAAACAAGAGCCTGCTGAGGCTTGCCGTCAGGACGCTGACCACGCTACGGCTGGCCCTGCGCGTGGCGCCGGCGCCTCGGATAGCGTGGCGCCCACCAAATGCCACGGGCTAGCGACGTGAGCTCGCGCCACGCGGTCCTTTCCGCGATCGGCGAATTCGACCAAATCGGGCGGGATGCCTTTCTCGCCAAGTACGGCTTTGGTCCGTCTCGTGAGTACGTCGTCGTGTGGAACGGCAAGGAGTACGACTCCAAGGCTCTCCTCGGCGCCGCGTACAGCCACCAGTTCGACGGGCAAGAGCGGCTTCGATCTGAGGACTTCTCGGGCGGCGACGAGACTCGCCGGGTTTTCGAACGTCTCGGGTTCCAGGTCAGATCGATGGCTGACGATGGGGCTGAGTCGGCTGATGCGACGGCCCTCGGGATTCGTGATGGCATCGAGCAGATCCTCGATGAATATGGACGAGCGCGGTCTGGGCAATTTGGATCGACCGCTGAGGTCTGGGCCACCTTCGAGAGCCTCAACGATGCCTTCAGCACCTCGCCACCCGTCATATCGAGGCCGACGCTATCTGCACGGTGGTCCGCGGGGCGCGGCAATTGGGCGCGCATCCCTTGGATCGCGTTCCTCGACGCGCGGGAGACGCGGACGACACAAAGCGGCGTCTACCCAGTCCTCCTGTTCCGTGAGGATCTTTCCGGCGCTTATCTGACGCTCGCGCAGGGGGTTACGGAGCCCGGAAGGGCGGGTCGGGCTGGAATGGTTGCCCACCTCGAGTCGGTTGCCTTCGAGGTTCGGCGCCAATCACCGGAGCTACGCGCGGCCGGCTTCCAGCTCGACTCAGCCGTCGATCTCCGGACGACTGCGAACTTGGGCCGAAACTACGAGCACAGCGTGATCGCGCACAAGCTCTACGAGAAGGGCCGGGTTCCCGGCGACGACGAGATCCTGAGCGACCTCGAGGCGGTTCTCATTGCCTCCGACCGATACATCGAGAATCGCTCGACGCCAGAGATCGACCTTCCAGCGGAGCAGGCCAACGCCTTCATGATCTACGTCGGAAACGCGTCGGAGACGAACCTTCGCGTCGGCCTCGACAGGGGTGTCTGGGGATTCCCAGCTAGTCCTGCGGATCTCGGGAAGGTGCGGGTCGGAGATCTGGTGGTGTTCGCGTCTGGCTATACCGGAGGGAGCCCACGTGTGGCGCCCGAGGAGTGGACGAATCACAAGGTCCAGCGAATCATCGTTGGACGCGTCACACGCCCAGCGTACGTTGACTCATCGCCGGTCTGGCCTGACGAAGCCGCTAACGGTCGTACCTACCCTCACCGCTTCACGTTCGGTGAGCTAGGCATGTACGAAGACGTTCCGCTGGGCGGAGGCGAGGGACTTTCGGAGATCGCCGCAGAAAAGCTACGTATGTCGGCGATCAACCGCGGACACG
>Ga0335075_10005492_pt1 | contig 19691 bp, 17 predicted proteins | sample Lox_Sample_24_FD_206723 | JGI IMG/M metagenome (GOLD analysis project Ga0335075, IMG submission 206723) | Soil microbial communities from Loxahatchee National Wildlife Refuge, Florida, United States - Lox_Sample_2.4 | ecosystem: Environmental > Terrestrial > Soil > Wetlands | place: USA...
TTCTTTTCGGTCGTAGCGGGAAAGATCTTTGGGATTTGGGTCCGAATGGCCCCGGAAAGACTACAACCGTCGAGTGCGTGATTGTGCTCCGTGCGCCCGATGCCGGGACGATCCGAGTAATGGGGTTGGACCCACGACGCAGCTGGACGCGCTTCATGCCATCGCCGGTGTCCCACTTCAAGAGAGCGTCTTGCCGGGTCAGATGAGGGTTGGCGAGATACTCAGACTCTTCCACTCCTTCTATAGAAATCCTGCGGATGTCGACGACCTCCTCGAGGCGCTCCGACTCGAGGACAAGTGCTCAAGCTATTACGGATCGTTGTCTGGAGGGCTCAAGCAGCGGCTCTCGATTGCCCCTGGCTCTCATCGGCCGACAAAGATCGCCGTTCTCGATGAGATGACCACCGGTCTCGATGCGCAAGCTCGACGCGACACCTGGGAGCTGATCGAACAAGTCCGCGACCGCGGCATCCACGGTACTGCTCGTGACGCATTAAATGGACGAGGCGGAACGCCTCTACGACCGAGTTGCGCTGTTCGACCAGTTCCTTAAGGGCCCAGAGGCCCGTGAAAGAAGAGAGTCGGGTAGAGGATCAGTTGCCCGGTCCCGGCCGCTACGCTGCCCGAACGGACCCACGACGACAACCACAAGCCGATGGCGAACATGGCACCCCACGGTCAGCAGAACGGAAGACTACGAATCCGCCGAGTTCTTCGGGTACCTCCCGCCTCGCCGCCGACTTCACGACCTCCGCCGCTTCACCGCGACGCGGATGTGGAGGACAAGGGCAGAGTGTGGGTCATTAGGCAGTCAAGCCGGCCGGCTGAGCGCCAAGCACCCGGGTGCCCGTCGCAGTATCTGTCGCGATGCGTTCCACGTCGTCACCGTCCAAGCTCTCGGAAACCATCAATGCTTGCGCGAGCGCTTCGAGTGCAGCACGGTGTTCGCTCAACACGTGCTTCGCACGTTTCGCCTGCTCGTCCAAGATACGGGCCGCCTCTTGATCGATGAGGCGAGCGGTCTCGTCCGAATATTCGCGCGTGTGAATGAGATCCTGACCGAGGAAAACCGGGCCACTTTGACCCCAGGCCATCCCGCCAATCGCTTCTGACATTCCCCACTCGCGCACCATTCGGATGGCTAGTTCGGTCGCACCAGTGAGATCGTCCTGGGCGCCGGTGGATGGTACGCCGAAGATCAACTCTTCAGCGGCCCGCCCACCGAGCCGGACTGCCAGCGCGTCTTCCAGGTACGGCTGCTGTTGCAGCTGCCGCTCCTCAGGCAGCTGCTGGGTTGCTCCCAGGGCCATTCCAATCGGCAGGATGGTCACCTTGTGCACTGGGTCAGCATGTGGCAACAGGTAAGCCAGCAGCGCATGTCCTGCCTCGTGATGAGCGACTATCCGCTTCTCGTCTGGCCCAAGGACGACTGACGACCGTTCCAAACCGAGCAGGACCCGATCGACCGCCGCTTCAAGCTCTGCTTTGGCGACAGCGCTGTGACCCCGGCGAACCGCCGTGAGCGCCGCTTCATTCATCAGGTTCTCGAGGTCAGCGCCACTCATCCCAGGCGTGGACTTGGCGACGGCGTCGAGGTCCGCATCGGGACCCAGCTGTAGCCCTCTGCCGTGCACACGGAGGATGGCAAGGCGCTCTTTATAGGTGGGAAGGGGGACGACGACCTGCCGGTCGAACCGGCCGGCACGGAGGAGCGCTGGGTCCAGGATGTCCGGTCGGTTCGTTGCCGCCATGACGACGATGCCCTCGGCAGCGTCGAACCCATCCATCTCCGAGAGGATCTGGTTGAGGGTCTGCTCACGCTCATCATGCCCGCCTCCGAGTCCCGTGCCTCGCTTGCGCCCGATGGCATCGATTTCATCGATAAAAATGATTGACGGTTTGTCCGCCCGGGCCGTGCGGAAGAGATCCCGAACCCGTGCGGCGCCGATGCCGACGAACATCTCCATGAACTCCGAGCCGCTGATGGTGATGAAGGGAACCCCCGCTTCGCCCGCCACGGCTCGAGCGATCAAGGTCTTCCCCGTGCCTGGGGGACCGACGAGCAAGACACCCTTCGGAATGCGTGCACCGATCTCGCGAAACCGCTCGGGCTCCTTCAAGAACTGGACGAGTTCGGCCACTTCTTGTTTGACGTTTTCATAGCCGGCGACATCGGCGAAGGTGGTCGATGGCTTGTCGGTCGAGTGCACCTTGGCGCCGCTCTTCCCCCACCCGCTGATGCCGGCCATCTGCGATCGCGTCCGCCTCCCGATCCAGGCCCAGATCAGCACCAGTACTCCGATGAAGAACCCCCAGGTGAGGATCGTTGGCCAGATGCTCGAGGAGGTGGGGGCGTAGTTGCGCGCGACGTGATGCTCATTGAGGAGTGCGACATCGACGCCCGGCAAACCATTGGGTGGGCCCTGGGTAGTGAATGCCTTGCCGTCTGTAAAGGCGCCATCGATCACACCACTGCTTTGATTCACCTGCACGCTCTTGACTGAGTTTTGAGACACCTTGGCCAGCATGGTCGAGTACGAGATGACCTCCGGGTTCGTGTTGTGCGAGGGAGGGATCACGACCAACGCGATGACAAACATCGCGACGGCGGCAATCCAGAATCCAATGAGCCAAAATGGAGGTGACGATCGCTTCTGCGGGGGCTGCCCCGCTTCAACAGGCGGAGCTGGTGCATTCCACCGTGAACCCGAGCTGGGCGGCAGCGAGGTGAGTGTCCGACCCCGCTTCGTTGGCTCCGGAGACACTCGAACCGGGCCCATTTCCCGCACGCTTGTCGCAGCATCAACCTTGCCGTAACTATCGGACTTCGGCCTCACCCGCCGCAAGGAATTCGAGATCACACCCACGTAGATATCCTCGGCTTGCAGGGGCCGAGCCGCTAGGGAGATGCGTCACCCGAACCAGGGACCTTAGTCCTAGCGGCGTTCCCACAGCTCTCTGAGCTGGGACCTTGGACGGGACCCCGCGCCGGTCCCGGTTGCCAGGTCGGGCTCACCCAGCTTCAAGCCGGGCGAGCACCCCTTCGAGCGAGACCCGGCGGTCCTGCAAATTCTTGCGGTAGCCAGCGTTGTCGGTTCCAGCGATCTCCGAGCTGAGGTCGGCGAGAGATCCTCGCAGAAGGTCTCGTAGATCGCCCGCCTCGCTCTGCGTCAATTCGATGTGCACTGGATCTCCTCTCGTGCCGTTGTCCGGCCGTTCTCCCGCTGGAACCGGCCCACCCGTTGTCGTCATTGCCGCGAAGGCGGTTTCAAGAGTCTGCGCCGGGGAGGTGGCCGTATCGATCAGGTGAGCCTCCGGCCACGGATCCATCTGCTCTGCGAGCTGCTCTCTGACCGCAACGGAGGCTTCCGAAGCGTCGTTGCCTCGTGCGAAACGCGCCCGAATCCGGCCTTCGCCCAGACTCTGCGGACATGTGCACTGGAGCTCGATCAACTCGGCCTTCATTTCTTCGGCGAGTCGCTCCGCTTGTGTCCGCTCCCCGCTGCGGATCCACGATGCGTCCAAGATGACGGGTCTCCCTTCACGCAGCAACGCACGGGCCCGCCGGAACAACTCGGCGTACACCGCCTCGACCGCGTGGCGCGTATATCGGGTAGGGCCGAGGCTCATTTCTCGACGCACGATGTCTGAAGAGAGGACGTCCCATCCGATATGGCAGCCGAGCGCCCTGGCCAGGGTGGACTTGCCGGAGCCTGGGAGTCCGCCCACCAGCACCACTGCCTGGCGCGTTCGGAGCAGATGACGTCGCGCTAAGGCTTGCAAGGCTTGAGCGGCATCGCCTGCCTTCGCGGAACCCTGCTGGGCCTCAAGGCAGCTGACTTTTGCGCGGATGTACGCACGAAACGCAATGTGCATGTCGAGGAGCGCGGGGGGAAGGCTGAACCCGCTATGGCGTTCGTACGAGCGGACAAACTGCTGAGCAGACTCGAGATGTCCGAGCCGTTCCAGATCCATTGCGAGGAACGCGACATCGCCGCAGACGTCGTCGTAACGCAGAACGTCGGAGAACTCGAGGCAGTCGAGGATGCGGACGCCGGAATCGAGACAGAAGATGTCGCTGGCCTGCAGGTCGCCGTGCCCATCGCAGATGCAGCCCTGGGCGATACGGCGAATAAGGAGATCAGAGTGGGTGTCGAGCCACTGTTCGATCGACCATCGGATCTCGCGTTCGAGAACTGGATCGATGATCGTGCCGGCGAAGCGGTCCATCTCGGCCAGGTTGTCCATCCATTTGATCCGAACTGCATTGGGCGTGGCCGATGCAGAGACCTGCGGCGAACGGGAGGCTTTGGCATGAAAGGAGGCCAACGTCTCGGCGATCGCGTCAAGGTACGCATCCACATGCGAGCCACTGCGTAACAAGTTGCTCAATTTCTGCTCGTCGGGCAACGCTCGCATCACCACGACGTGGTCCAATGGCACGCCGTCCATGACCAGGTCGGCGACACCGAGGTAGACGTCGGGTGCCAAGCGCCGGTTGAGCACAACTTCGCGATGACAGTCCTGCTCTCGGTTCTCGCGGCTGGTGAAGTCGAGAAACTCGAATCGCACAGGCTTTCGCGCCTTGTAGACGAGTCCGTTCGAATAGAAGAGAGTCGAAATGTGCGTCTCTTGCACGCGAACCGATGGTTCATACGTGGCGGTGATCCCGTCTTCCGCTGGGGGTGCGAGGCGTTGCACTCCTGCCTGCGTATGACTTCGGCCGCTTGACATGGTGAATTGCGCGTTAGGTCAGGAACAAGGGCTCGAAGGGTGGAGATTCAGCGGACGACCGACGAATCATCCGACGCGCGACCCCGAAGTATGTCGGCACGCGTAAAGGCCGTCTCGTCGATGAAGTACGGGCTCAACGAGGGCCGATGAGAGCCGTGCACGCTGCGGACGGCTGGACGAGATGCGCTTCGCTTCATCGTTCTCTCCTTTGGCTTGAACCGTGGATACTGACTCCCTCGTATTGGACTCCCTCGAGGGCTCCTGCCGTAGGCCCGAAAGCCCTCCGTTGGGGGGACCAAAGTCCCGTCCGCGGGCACACCCCGCCGGGCCACGGCGAGGCCACACACGTCCTCGCACAGGCCATTTAGGCTTGGGGCGGCCCTGCTCCGTTGACGGTCGCGACTTTTGGGACTTTGCGCTCTATCCGACGGGAGCCAGGTCCCTACGACGAGGCCGTTGGCAGGACCCACACTAGGAGGGCACTCGGTTCGAGTTTTCCGAGCACGTAACTGGATGGAGTTCTCATGCCCAGCTCACCGTTCATCAGGGTCGTTCCCCAAAGAGGAAAGCATGACGACACCACGATCGAGCACACGACGTGGCGTCATGTCGGTTGGATCTTCCGAGAAGGTGAGACGCTGACCATCGAGCGCTGTGGTCGGCGGTCGAGTATCGATTAGAGGGTTGACGGTTCTCGACTCGGACTCGGTCGCTGAAGATGGACGTAGCGGCACCAGCCCATTCCCCCGGCACGATTCATCCAAATAGCGAGTCAGAGGCCCAGCAGCCTGGGGTGTATAGATCGTCTCCGAACCGAGAGGTTGTACGTAACCAGCCCTCAGCGTTTTCAGTCCGTCTCAGAGGACGGTTCCTCTCGTGAATCGAGGTGCCCAATGCCCAGGCTGAGTCCTAAGTCTTGTCGGCTCGGCGCCCTGCCACTGGCCTCTTGGAGGGAACGCCACTCTTGTGCGGCCAGCATCGGTCTGAGTGCCGCAGAAAGCACGCTCTCCATGGCCTGTTGGGCTTCGGTCGGCGTCACGTATGCCTGGATGGTGCGATAGGCCTCCGTGTCGCCGATCTGGACTCTTCCAACGAAGCCCCACCCGTCACTTGAAGGGGTCGAGTCGAGCCGTATCAACACCTCCACGGTCGCTCCGCCCGGCCTCGCCGTCTCCGGCCGCATCCCATCAGGTGTCCACTGGGCGGTCGGCCGAAGCATGCCAAATCGGGCCTCACGGGCCTGGCGACGCATCTGAATCATCCGCTCGCTCCGTGCCCGTTCCTCCGCGAACGTTCTTCGGGCACTCCGACGCTGCTCACGCGCGCAGCTCCGAAGGGCCGAATGATTCGCTCCCTCCGTCATGGCCCGCGCGTCCGCGATCAAAGCGTTGCACCTCTCGATCTGGGCGCGACAATCTCGACGCATCGCGTCAGAATCAGTAGTGGGAAGGTGGCCGAAGTTTCTCATAGACCCGGAGTCTACGACGACGGCAAGCCCGTTTTGCCCTCCTCGTCGACACTTGTATCGCTGTTCGCTGTCGTCGAGGTTCCTGAGGCGTCGGCGCCTCTCCGCGGTCACGCAACCTCCGACACGGGCTATCTACCGAGCCATTTTGAGCAGGTCAGCCCCGCCCTGAGACAGGGCGCCCCGAAACGGAGAGCGATGTTGACGCGCTCACCTAGCCGCAGTGAGTCACTCTCCTCGCGCGCTCGAGCCGCGAGGCCGGGCTGCCGTCCACTTCGTGCCCACGCAGCTCTCAGCGGTCGGGCGAGGCATGGCACATGACAAAGGTCCCGATCTCGGCGCTCTGTCTCCATACGGACGGTTTGCTGCGGTACAGGACCTTTGTCCCCTGTTGTCGTACAGACAGTCTAGGCATCATGAAGTTGGTTCTCTTTCGGTACAGAGCATTGGAGGCTTATCCCGATGAGCGATCTTTCCATGAGGCAATCTCCTCGAACTGAAGGCACCGAAGAGCTCGAACGGGCGGAAGCGGTCCGGCAAATCCGGCGAAGGCGGCATTTTCATTTCGAGTTGTTCTTCGGGATGGTTGGTATGACGCTTCTTGTCGTCATCTGGGCCACGACCGAATATCACAATGCCGGTGGGTGGCCGACGCAAGGATTCAGTCAGTCCTCGGGAATCCATGAGGTCTGGAACTACTGGATCGTCTACCCGCTCGGTGCGTGGATCCTCATCCTTGCCGGGCGGGCCTGGTGGGTCTACAAAGGACATAAGCCGATCACGGCAGCGGAAATTGAGCATGAGGTGAATCGGCAGAAGGACACCCATTGAGTGCGCCTCGGACCTGGCAATCGGGACGAGGACGGGAAGACGGGCGGACCGGGCCTGTCAACGCACGGTGCTGGGATCACCGCCACCACAAGGGTTGGCGATGAGCGACTGCGGCGAGCTGAGCGCCAGTGCTCGTCGCTTGCGCCGGCTACACAGCGGATCGGCTGTGCCTATCTTGCTTGTCTTGCGTATCTGGTGCTGCGCCTGACTCGACAACGCGACCGCCTGCTTCGTGTATCGGTTGATGTCCTTACCTCGGAAGGACTCAGGCTCGTTGCTGCAAAGGGTTGCGCTCTCGGCGTCTTCCAGCGATGATGTGCCGATGTTCGAGCTGTAGTTCAGACGCCGTCTTGCTCCATTCGCCATACCTGCGTTCAGCCTGATGAGCGTCGTCGGAGCGATTCTCTTGCGGGTCCGCGAACCGAATCCGAGCAGCAAGGGTGGAGCTACAAGCGTCACGCAGCCGGGCTCGTTGACACCTCGCTCGGTGGGTCAGCTTCTCTACCGCAATCGATCGCCGCTCCGAACTTCATCGGTCAGACTCCTGAGGGTGTCGCTCAGCCCGGGGGCAGGGGCGATCGGCTCCTCGAACCTCATAGCGCCCTCCGGGAGCTCCGCTGCGTCGGTCCGATAGCGCTGACGCTGCACCTCCAACTTCTGCGTCGAGTGGACGCGGCGGCCGCCGCTCATGACGAGCTCGAGGAGCGGATCCGAACCGCCCGGCGGTTCCTCGCTCCGCAATCCGAGGGTGTCGCGGATTCCCGCTGCCCGGAAGACTTGCTTCGCTCCTGGAAACGTCGCTTTCCCGGCAGAAAGTTTCGCCACGGGTCGGCCGTCGTACTCGACAAGCTTGTATACGGTATCCAGATACGGCGCGTCGGCAGAGACACCCATGCGGGTTCCGACGGCCGCCACGTCCACCGGTGCACCGTTCTGGACCAACTCGGCCAGCCGATACTCATCCAAGCTGCCCGATACGACGATTCGCACCTCTGGCAACTCGGCTTCGTCGAGAAGCCGTCTCGCAGCGCGCGCGAGGGAAGAGAGGTCGCCGCTATCGATTCGGATCGCAGCCGCCTGCTCAAGTCCAAGTTCGCGAATCACTTCGATCGCTCGGGTGATGCCCGTCAATGTGTCGTACGTGTCAACCAGGAAGGTCGGGCGCCCCGAGAAGTCTGTCGCGAAGGCGCGAAAGGCGTCGATCTCCGTTGGGAAGGCTTCGACGTAGGAGTGGGCCATCGTGCCCGACGGAGTGAGCCCATAGCGGCGGGCGGCCTCGACGTTGCTCGTCGCATCGAATCCCACCATGGCCGATGCTCGAGCTGCCGCCATACCGGCGTCGAGACCCTGCGTGCGACGGAGCCCGAAGTCTGCGAGTGCAAACCTGCCCTGGGCGGCGAGAACGCAACGGGCTGCCTTTGACGCCACCGTGGTGTGGAATGTGGTGCTGTTGAGCAGGTAGGTCTCGACGAGTTGCGCCTCTGGCATCGGCGCGGTCACTTCCAGCAGCGGCTCCTCTGCCAGCACAATCCGACCTTCGGGGATGGCCCACACCTCTCCGCTGAAGCGGAGCGAGGCGAAGGCGTGCAGGACCTCGTCGGGGAACGAAAGGGACGACAGATATGCCAGGTCTTCTTCCTCGAAGTGCAGCGTCTCCAAGTACTCGAGGCAAGCCTCGAGCCCTGCCACGACGAGAAAGCCTCGATTCGGCGGGAGCTGGCGCACGTAGAGGCTGAAGGTGGCCGGCGCGGTCATCCGCCGCCGGATGTAGCTCGAAGCCATCGTCAGCTCGTACAAGTCGGTCAGAAGTGCGGTGCCCATTTGGTCATGGTGGCGGACCAAAGCCCACTAGAGCCAACGGGTCGGGCGTTTCGATCAGCGCCGCGATTCGGGCCGAGCTGCAAGCAGCTCTCGGGTTGAAGGATTCGCCACGAACCGACGGACCTTGGGGCGGGACCGGTCACCCACACCCGTGACCCCGGAGGACCTGCCGATCGGAGGGTTGTCGCACAGAGCTGTGAACAGGGACGCAACCAGCACGGATGAGGACCAAAGTCCTGGCTGTCGCAAGAGCTTGGCCCCTAGGAAAGGCCCTGAGCGTCAGGAATCCTGTAGGGGAGGGTCCCTCCGGATTCGTGTTCTGGGAGGACGGCCGGATCCGGTAGGAGGAACGTCCAGTGACGATGATCATCCCATGCCGGGCAGGACAGGCCCGACGACACGAGACAAGGCGGAGGGGGCGCGTCGACGACAACCTTGGCCGTGAGAGAGGCGTTGCTCAAGGTCCACGACGGGCGTCCCGTCCCAGGGGCACCGCTGAGGGCCCGTGAGGGTCGCTCGACCCAGACCGTAAACCATGTCGCTCACCGCGACCAGTCCTCGAGCCGGCGCAGAACTCGATCTCAACGACAGCGGGACCCTGTCTCCAGACGAGGTGCTCGGCCGGCTAGGGAGCCGCCGTGAGGGCCTCTCGTCGGTTGAGGTAGCCACGCGACTCAAGACTTTCGGGCCCAATACCTTGGCCACTCGGCGCGTGCGCGTCGGCGCCGTGCTCTGGCGCCAACTGCGGAACCCGATCCTCGTTCTCCTTCTCGCGGCCGCACTGGTGTCGGGCCTCACGGGAGGCGGGACCAACGCCGTCATCATCGCCGTCATCGTTGCGGCCAGCGTCGGCCTTGGGTTCTTCAACGAATACCGCGCCGAGCGCGGCATCGACGCCATGAAGGCCCAGATCCGTTACGAGACGGAGGTGCGCCGAAGCGGCACGTCCTATCGGATCCCGGTGACCGAGCTCGTCCCGGGTGACATCGTCTCGCTGCGCATCGGCGACATCGTTCCGGCCGATCTCCGCCTCCTTGCCGATGACGGATTGGAATGCGACGAAGCTGTGCTGACCGGCGAGTCCGTGCCGGTCGTCAAGTCCGCAGTTGCGGAGGCGAGCCGGGACTCTGACGGTGCCGGAGCGTGCTGTTTCATGGGCACGATCGTTCACGAAGGCTCGGGCCTCGGCGTGGTAGTCGAGACCGGGATCCGCACGAAATTCGGCCAGATCGCCGCGGGGCTCGGAGAGCATCCGACGCCAACCGGCTTCGAGAAGGGACTGGGTCGGTTCTCCCGTTTCCTGTTTGCGGTTGCGGGCGCCCTCACGATCTTCATCTTCATCATCAACCTCGTCCTCCACCGACCCTTCATCGACGCGTTGCTGTTCTCGTTGGCCATCGCCGTTGGCATCGCGCCCGAGATGATGCCGGCGATTGTGACGGTGAGTCTCGCTTCAGGGTCCCGCGCACTCATGGCAAGAAACGTGTTAGTGAAGCGTCTCGTCGCCATTGAGGACTTGGGCAATATCGAACTCTTGTTCACCGACAAGACGGGGACGTTGACCGAAGGCGTGATTACCTTCGAACACTCCCTCGACGTTCACGGGCAACCGGCCACGACCCCGTTCGTGCTCGGGCTGGTGTGCAACGAGGCGACGGTGACCGCGACAGGCCCGGCAGGCGGGAACACCTTGGATCAGGCGCTCTGGCTGTCACCGCAGGCGCAGCCAGGTACCAGTGCCGCGGATCAGGCAGCCCGCTACACGAAGGTGAAGGTCCTTCCGTTCGACCACGAGCGACGGTTGTCGTCGGCCGTGGTGCGCACGAGCGACGGTGACGAGCGTCTCCTCACAAAGGGAGCTCCAGAAGCGGTGCTCGAGCGCTGCGTCGATGTCCCGGACGACGTCGCCCAGATCCTGGAGACGCTGTTCGCGGGCGGGGCGCGCGTTGTCGCCGTCGCCTCGCGCTCATGGCATCACGCCGATGCGATCGGGCCCCTTTGCGAACGAAGACTCACCCTTGAGGGATTCCTGACCTTTGCCGACCGCCCGAAACTCGATGCCGGACCGGCGATCAGTCGGTTGGCCTCGCTGGGGGTCGAGGTAAAGATCATCACGGGCGACAATGGGTTGGTTGCCAAGAAGGTCTGCAGCGAGATCGGTCTCGACTGCGCGCGCATTCTCAGCGGGGACGACGTCGACAAACTTGACGATGAGAGTCTCCGGTTGGCGATTCCTGAAACCACCGTCTTCGCCCGCATCAGCCCAGACCAGAAGTCCCGCATCATCCAGGTCGCCCGCCGCGCGGGAGAGGATGTCGCCTTCTTGGGCGACGGGGTGAACGACGCGGTCGCGTTGCACCACGCCGACGTCGGCATCTCCGTCGACTCGGGCACCGACGTTGCCAAGGATGCCGCCGATGTCGTACTCCTCGACAAAGACCTCGGAGTACTTGCGGACGGGGTCATGGAAGGCCGCCGGATCTTCGCCAACACCATGAAGTACGTCCTGATGGCAACTTCATCGAACTTCGGCAACATGTTCAGCGCTGCTGGCGCCTCGGCTTTCTTGTCCTTCCTGCCGATGCTCCCGTCACAGATTCTTCTGAACAACCTCCTCTACAACGCGGGACAACTCGTCATTCCGACTGACCGGGTGGACCAAGAAGCACTTGCCCGACCGGCAGCGTGGGATATGCGATTCATCGGCCGCTTCATGGCCGTCTTCGGGCCGGTCAGCTCGATCTTCGACTTCCTGACCTTCTGGGTCATGCTCAGCATCCTGCACGCCGGTCACGTCGAGTTCCGCACTGGATGGTTCGTCGAGTCGATCGCGACACAGACGCTCGTCATCTACGTCATCCGGACCCGCCGCGTACCCTTCTTCCGGAGCCGACCGAGCGTTCCGATGCTGCTTGTACCGACGAGTGCGGCGCTCGTCGGCGCTGTGCTGCCGTACACCGGCCTCGCTCACATGCTCGGCTTTTCGCCACTGCCGTTGGCGTTCTTCTTGTTGCTGGCCGGAATGGTCGTCGTGTATCTCTTCTTGGTCGAACTCGCGAAACTACGTTTCTATCGCCACCGATCAGCACCACGAACGTCGGGACGGCGGATATCACCAAGGTTGGAGCGTCGAGAGCACCAGTTTCGCCGTGTGGCGTCGCGATTCGTCCGCCACCATCGAGCTGGCGGATTCTCGACTCTGAAAGAAATGGATTCACACGTGTGATCGCTAATCGCGTCATTCGCGTGATGGCGCGCTCGTCCTCCGCATTCTGCACACCCGGGGCGAGCGAGCGAAGTCTAGGAACAACCGCTCGAGATGTGCGGTTGAGGTGTTCACAGATAATGTATCGATAGACCGACTGGAGAGAGTCTCGGCTGGAGCGTCGACCTCTGAGCTTGCGCCCCAGCTGGCCTCGGGGGCGGTGGTGGGCTCGTTGCAACTGTTTCGGGTGTTGCGATCGGTTCGATGCGCTTCTCGAAAGAGCCACGTTGCCTGCCGTCAGCGCGGGTGGAGCGGCGCGATCGGCTCTTCGTGCAGATGGGCCAGGCGGTGATCCTCTATGAAGTCCCAGTCGACGTCATAACCAAGGCCAGGGAGGAGGGGCACACTCACGTAGCCATCATCGTCCAAGGGGTCACAAGGCGCCCGCAGATACGGGGGAGTCTCTTCATAGACGGCGTTGGGTCCGAGGAGTCCGCGCTCGTAGTATTCGCACACATCCGCAGAGGTGGCGCCCAAGACCTGCAGGTTTCCGAATCCGCTCATGTGTAGCTCACAGCGCATGGCAAAGGCGTCACAAACGGCGGCCATCTTCATGGCGCCGGTAATGCCGCCCCGCAGCACGTCGATGCGACTGATGTCCGAGGCGCGCTGGCTGATCCAATCGGCCCGGGTGTAGATACCGCCCTCGAGGATCTCGGGCGCACAGATGGGAATGTCCAGTTCCTCCGCCAGGCGCACGTACGACTCGGCGCTGTATTCGGACATGGGGTGTTCGTACCAGTAGAAATCGAGCTCCTCGAGCTCGCGGCCGACCTGCAGCGCCTCGCCGTAGGTGGCATAGGTCCCCCAGGGGTCGAACATCAGGACCATCTCGTCACCCACGGCGGCACGGACCGCCCGACACGCAGCAAGGTCCCAGTCGACGTAGGAGGGTCTGGGCAGCGCTGGCGCGCCGGTGGCCGGGTTCCAGTAGTGGTACGGATGGATCTTGTAGGCCCGGTAGCCCTGGTTCTGGCACTCGACTGCGTGCGCGGCATAGTCGTCGGGCTGACCGAGGTTGTTGAAACTGCTCGCGTACGCCTTGACCCGGGACCGAGCGCCGCCCAGAAGCTTGTGCACGGGGAGCGCACAGACACGCCCGGCGAGGTCCCAGAGCGCCAGGTCGATCACGCTGACGACGTGCTCGGGCAATTTCGCGCCGGTGAGCTGGCGCCAAATTTCCTCGCGGTCCAGTGGGTCTTGGCCCGCCATGATCGGTCCCAGGAAATCGAGGATCAGGCTGCGATCGCCGGCAAGGAGGCCATCGCGGTCGCCGTGGAAATGGCCGCCGAAGTAATACCCCTCAGCAGGCGGGCCTTCGTCGGTATGGACGATCGTCAGCGTCTGCACGATTCGGTGATTCGCCTCGAGGCGACCGAACGAGATGCGATCGCTGAAGGTCTCGAACGGGATGACCTCGAATCCGGTGATCTTCACGCGCTGGCCTCTCCTTCCCATCGCTCATGGACGACCTCAGATTCCATCTCCTAGGCGGTGGCCCGGCGATAGAGGTTGAGCGAGATCACGAAGAAGAACACCAAGATCCCGAGACACCACGCGACGGCCTGCCACAGGTTCGAGGACAGGGGGCCACCTTCGAAAAGGGCGCGTACGGCGTTGATCACGACGCTGGCGGGCTGATTCCGCGCGAAGGCCTGCAGCCAGCCGGGCATGGTGGCAACCGGCACAACGGCCGAGCTGGCGAAGAACAGGATGAACATGGGGAGGATCGCGGCGATCTGCGCCGTTTGCGGATCCTGGACGATGAGCCCGACACAGGCATAGACCCAGATGAAGGCGTAACCGAAGAGGATGATCAATCCGATGCCGACGAGACATGCCCCGATGGGGCTGTGGAACCGGAAGCCGACGAGCAGGCCGAGTCCGATCATGAAGAGCAAGGCCAAGGCGCTGCGGCACAGGTCGGCCATCGTCCTTCCGGCGAGGAAGGCAGAACGCGCCATCGGAAGACTGCGGAATCGATCGACCATGCCCGTTTGAAGGTCCTGTGCCAGGGTGAGGGCCGTGGTCATCCCGCCGATGAGGACAGCCTCAAGGAAGATGGCGGGCACCACGTAGTCCACGTAGTCGAGGCCCGGGATGCGGATCGCTCCCCCGAGCACGTACCGGAACAGCAGGAGAATGATCGTCGGCTGCACGATCGAGAGGACGAGCAGCTGCGGGGTCCGGATGATGCGCAGGAGGTTGCGCCGGGTCATCCCATAGAAGTCCCGAAGAGCGAGCCGGAGGCTCATCGAGTCCGGTTGGACGCTCAGGCGCTGCACGGCAAGGTCGCTCATCGTCTCGCCTCCGAACCCGGAGTGTCGGTTGTGGCCGTCGCGCTTCCTGACGATGGTCGCCCGGTGAATGAGAGAAAGACGTCGTCGAGCGAGGGCCGTCGGATCGCGAGATCGTCCAAGGCGACGCCGCCTGCTTCGAGCTCGCGGCCGGCCGCCAGGAGTGCGTCGACCCTGCCGGTGACGCGCAGACTGACCTGTTTGAGGTCGGGATCTATCTGCACATCGTCACCCTCTCGAAGGGGCTGCAGGAGCGTCGCCGCGCGCTGGAGGTCGGCGGAATCGGCGACGTGGACCTCTAAGACGTCGGCGCCGATGCGGTCTTTCAACTGGTCGGCGGTCCCACGTGCGACCACGCGGCCGGTGTCGAGCAAGACGATCGTGTCGGCGAGGTGCTCGGCCTCTTCCATGTACTGCGTTGTGAGCAGCACCGTCGACCCTTCGTCGACGAGCTCTTGGATGAAGGACCACAGGTCGTTCCTGGTTCGTGGATCAAGCCCGGTGGTCGGCTCGTCGAGCAACAGCACAGGAGCGCGTCCGATGAGACTGGCCGCAAGGTCGAGCCGGCGCCGCATCCCGCCCGAATAGGTCTTCACCGGTCTGTCTGCCGCGCCCGTCAGGGTCATGCGCTCCAGCGCATCGCCGGTGCGACGCCGATACTCGGCTCTGTCGAGGTGGTAGAGGAGACCCACGAGCTCGAGGTTTTCCCGACCGGTGAGAAGGTCGTCGACGGACGCATATTGGCCGGCTAGCCCGATGAGCGACCGGATGGCCTTGGCATCCGTCTGCACGTCACGCCCGGCGACCCTGGCGACACCCGCATCGGGGACGACCAACGTGGTGAGAACCTTGATGAGGGTCGTCTTGCCCGCCCCGTTCGGGCCGAGGAGCGCGAGGACACTCCCAGGCTCCACCGACAAGGAGACGTCGTCTAAGGCCAGGTTCGGGCCGAAGCGTTTCGTAACGCCCTGCACCTCGATGGCCTTGAAGCCGGACTCCGACTGGCTGTCTCGGTTCAGCGCATCCGAGTGACTCACGTCGCGGGTCGCCGAGGCTGCGATAACCACTGCACCTCCTCTCTCGTCTCTGGGTCAGGCAGAACCGGCGTCTTCGCCCGGATGCTGACATCGGAGCTCGCCGCCGGGTTCGGGACAGAAATCTCGATCACGGTCGAACAACGGTCTCTCGATCTTCTCCGGATCGTCACCTGGCCGAGTAGGGACTTAGGTCCCTCTGTCCTGGGGCTTTTGGGTCTACGAGCAGCGTGCTCGATGCGGTCCAATGGACTCGAAGATGCACGTCTACGAACAGGAGTCCGCCATGAGTCCCACCCGAATTCGCCGAACGTCGGCCAGCACTTCCCGAAGTCGGCGAACCTCGCTGAGCCCCTACTTCATGGAGGACACGGCTCTCACGCTGGCCGAGATCCGCCGGGCCCGCGCGCTCGAGACACCGGCCGTCGAACGCTGACCAGCGACGTCATTTCCAAGGCGCTCTTCACACACGCGACCCATGACGTTCTTCGATCTCATCCTGCGCAACCTGTGGAAGAAGAAAGCCCGTTCGATCGGACTTTTGCTCGCCGTCGCGGTCGCAGTGATGACCGTCGTGGCGCTCGACGTCACCAGCAGTGGCCTCGAGCAGTCGGCCGCCGCGATCATCTCGGTCGGCAAGGCCGACTTCACGGTGGCCCAGAAGGGCGCGTCCAGCACGCTGACGAGCACGATCGACCGGAACGAGCTCACCCGGATCCGCCAGACTCCTGGCGTCCTCAGTGCGATCGGGGTGCTTGTGGAAACACAGCACATCAATGCCGACAACCCTGTCTTCATTGAGATCGGGATCCAACCCAGCGATCTAGCCGCCTTCGGAGTGAAGGTTGTCGCCGGTCACAGTTACTCGGCGACGAGCAACGCGGAAGTGATGCTGGGATGGACCGCAGCCGCCAACCTCGGGCTGCACGTCGGCGACCATTTCCAAGCCAACGGCACCAGGAACACCGTTGTCGGCATCTACTCCACCGGCAATGCGTTCGGCGACGCAGGGGCGATGTTCCCGCTGCCGGCCATTCAGGGCTATAACCGTCTCCCCGGGATCGTGACCCTGGCTTTCGTGAAGGTGCACCCTGGCTACTCGATCGCGTCGGTGGCCGCCCGGGTCGCGTACGACCAGCCCCAACTCACCACCATCAGGACGGCCAATCAGTTCGGCCGAGCCGACACCAATCTCGTGTACCTGCAAGCGGCGGTCAACGGGAGCACGGTGCTGGCGATCCTCATCGGGGCGATCATCGTCGGCAACACCATGTTGCTCTCGCTCTTCGAGCGAACGCGCGAGTTCGGGCTGCTGCGAGCCTTTGGCTGGACCCGGCGCCGGACAGTCAGTCTGTTGCTGGGTGAAAGCCTGCTGCTTGCCGTCGTCGGCGCCGGGGTCGGTGTTGCCCTCTCCTTCGTGGTGACGACGGTGCTGGCACAGCTCCCCGCGCTCAAGGGCATCCTGCATCCGAACTTCACGGAGGGTGCGTTCTGGCGCGCGCTGTTCACCGCACTCGTCATGACGTTCATCGGAGCCCTCTATCCCACCACTCGCGCCGCCGTGCTCTCGCCGCTGAAGGCCTTGAGCTATGAGTGACCCAACGCTCGCTGTCGAAGTGAAGCGCGTGACGCGGGTCTTCCCCGGTCAGGTCAACGCTCTCGCCGGTGTCGACCTGACCGTCTCCGACGGCGAGACGGTGGCGATCACCGGGCCATCGGGGTGCGGCAAGTCGACGCTCCTGCACCTGCTGGCCGGTATCGATTCGCCCACCTCGGGTTCGGTCGTCGTGGGCGGTGCCGACCTCGCGCAGATTCGTGACCTCAGCCGCTACCGCCGCAACGAGGTCGGCCTTGTCTTTCAGTTCCACAATCTGCTCCCCCAGCTCAGTGCGCTCGCCAACGTCGAGATGCCCATGTTCGGCACGCATCGGTCGAGCCATAAGCGCAAAGTCCGAGCGCGCCGGCTGCTGGCCCAGGTCGACCTGGCGGGCTACGAGGATCGCCTGCCGACGGAGCTGTCGGGCGGTGAGCGTCAACGGGTCGCCATTGCCAGGGCCCTGGCGAACGATCCTCGGGTCCTCTTGGCTGACGAGCCGACGGGGAGCCTCGACTCGGCCTCAACCTCCCGCTTCCTCGAGCTGATCGAGCAGCTCGGCTCCTCCGGCATGACGATTGTGATGGTGACTCATGCCGCGGACGTGGCGGCACACGCTCACCGCGTCATCACGATGAAGGATGGGCGCATCGTCGATTCGACGCATGCGTTCGATCACGACCGCTTCGCCATGGCAACGTGATGACGGCTCGGAAACCTCGTGTCGATCTCACAACGCCCATCCGGCATGGCTATATCCGGGCACCGGAAACGTCCCGGTAACGCTCGCAGCGACTCGCTGCCGCAAGTGGGTGGCGACACGTGACGCCGATGCTCGACGAGGAACCTGCGCTCCGACCACCAGCGATCGGGAGCGACCCAGGGTCCGATCGTTTCGATGAAGGCTTGCGCCGTGACGTCGGGTTCTTCGGGCTGCTCTGGTTCTCGGCCGGCACAACCCTCGGCTCGGGTTGGCTCTTCGGAGCTTTCGTGGCGGTCACGATCGCGGGACCCGCTGCGCTCGTGGGCTGGGTGCTCGCAGCCGTTCTCATGACCCCGATTGCGCTCGTCTACGCCGAACTCGGCGCCATGTACCCCGAGAGCGGCGGACCCGGCCGCTTCACCCGCCACGCGTTCGGCAGCCTGGCGGGAGCGACCTTCGGCTGGTTCGCCTACCTCCAGGCGGCGACGATCGCTCCGATCGAGGTGCTCGCGGCGATCCAGTACCTCTCAACCAACTCGTGGGCGAACGGCCTCTACCACGCAGACACGGGGACCCTCAGTGCCTCGGGCTACGTGGTCGCGGTCGTCCTGATGGCCGGGTTCGTCACTCTGAATCTGCTGGGCATCCGTCTGCTGACACGGACCAACTCAGCCATCACGGTGTTCAAGCTCGCCATTCCGTCCCTGACGGCGCTGGCGCTGATCGTGGCCGGCTTCCACCTTCACAACTTCACCGCCGCCGGTGGCTTTTTCATCCACGGCGGGGCCGGCCCCGCGCAGGCGATCCTCAGTGCCATCACGGCCGGTGGTATTGCGTTCGCGGTGATGGGCTTCGAGGGAGCACTCGAGGTCGGCGGGGAGAGCAGCCGTCCCGAGCGAGATCTTCCCCGCGCCGTGTTCGGCGCTTTCGCCGTGTGCACGATCATCTATGTCGCGGTCCAGGTGGCTTTCATTGCCGCACTCCCTCCATCGCAACTCGCCCATCTCCACACCTGGACCCAGCTGGCGACGGATCCGCAGCTCTCACGAGCTCCGTTCTTCGCTCTCGCCAGTCTGGTCGGGCTCGTCTGGCTCGCTTGGATCATGCGCGTGGACGCCGTCGTCTCCCCGAGTGGCACCGCGTTGGTCTATTTGACCGGGGCGTCGAGGCTCAGCTTCGGCTTGGGCAAGGACGGCTACGTGCCCAAGCTCTTCTTGGTCGAGGACCAGCGATCGGAGGTCCCACTTTGGGGGGTGGTGATGTCCGGAGCAATCGGCCTACTGTTCCTGTTGCCCTTCCCGAGCTGGGGCAAGCTCGTGAGCGTCGTGACCGGCGCGGTGGTGCTCATGTACGCGGGGGCGCCGCTTGCACTCGGCTCCCTTCGGCGCACGCAGCCCGAAGTGCCGCGGCCCTATCGGCTTCCCGCGGCCCGTTTGCTCGCACCGGCTTCCTTCGTTTTTGCCACCTGGATCGCCTACTGGTCAGGCTGGCAGACGATCTCGACCCTCTTGATCGCGTTGGTCCTGGGTTACGCACTGATGGGTATGGCCCGTTCACTGCACTTAGACTTCGAGCCGCCTCGGATCGAGTGGGCTGCAGCAGGGTGGATCTTTCCGTACCTCGGCTGTCTGGCGATCGTGTCGTACCTCGGGAACTTCGGCCATGGCGGGATCCTCGGCGGAGCCGGTCCCTTCAAGGACGTTTTCGTGGGCGGCCGCGGCGTCCTTCCGTTGTGGTGGGATATGGCCTGCCTTGCTGTCGTGAGCGTGGCTGTGTACGTCGGTGCCATGGCCCAGGGAAGTAAGAACCCGTCCTCCAGCCGAGGGCCGACCTGACGCTTAGGCGCGGGTGCTAGAAGGTGTCACAAAACCACCACGCGGGTGTGGGTTCGCTGGGATTCGCCGCACCTCTTACGAATCGGAAAACGGCTTCTGCCCATTGAACGTG
>Ga0335075_10005493_pt1 | contig 19691 bp, 9 predicted proteins | sample Lox_Sample_24_FD_206723 | JGI IMG/M metagenome (GOLD analysis project Ga0335075, IMG submission 206723) | Soil microbial communities from Loxahatchee National Wildlife Refuge, Florida, United States - Lox_Sample_2.4 | ecosystem: Environmental > Terrestrial > Soil > Wetlands | place: USA: Florida...
TAGGAGACCATTCGCTCCACCGCGTCGATGAGCGTTTCTTCCATACTGACGACAGGGTCTATGACAAAATCTTCTTCGATTATCTGCAAACCCTCTAATTGTGAGGCTGTAATATAAGGATTGCCATACAAAGATTGCGATCTAGCATCTGCGAAAGTACCAGAGTTTTGACGATCGCGTGTCGCCTTGAGCATGACATGCCGCCGATGTCGAATGCGTTTGATGGTGAAATTTGTTGCGTCAGCAATCACAGTACTGCAAATGTCAATCCATCGGCTGACTTCGCCTGGCATGGATGGCCATAATGGCGGAGTAGGCTCGGCCGACATGGAAGCCTTGACTTCCTCCTCAAGACCTTCCTGAGCTGGAATTGCTTGAAGAACAAAGTCGGGATGGTAGCGCGGAAGCCAACCACCAACATTAATGGGTGCATCTGCATCAGGACCGCTACGAGAGTAATGCTCGAAACCTTCCAGGCCAGGTCCAAAACCTTGAGTGGACAAATAGCCGCTGCTAGAGGGGGAGCTCATAGTAGAGCCGAATGAAGACGTAATAAAGTCTGGTAGAGGCACATCGATGTCGATAACGCCATCTTCTTCATTTATAGATGTTTTCACGACTGACTCATAGGCACCTTCCGGGTGTATGAGTCGAGGTTCTTGTTTGACTTGCTGACTTTTCGCGGGCTGCTCAGGAGTGATAAAGGAAAGACCGGTCTTGAAACTGCCGACTGCGGTCTCATCCTTGAACATTATTTCTTGTCCCTGCATTTCCGCAACCATGTCGGCTAGTTTGCTTTTGCTCATCTTGATTTTCGAGTCATCAACCTCATCCGATCTCGTTGGGGATGTAGTAATGTCTGTAGCGCTGGTCGAGTCTCTTCTCTTGTTACTCCAGAATCCACTAATCATACTGCCCCAACGAGAATTACCCTGAAGATCAGAACTCGTATTACTCAGATGACTACTGCTATCGCCTCGTTTGAGTGATCTAATCAAGTCGTCGGTTGCGAGGCTACCACTGCTACCCGGTCGAGGGATCGGACCAGTACCTTTAGCTGAACGGCGTGTTGAGAAATGCGGAATAGTTGTGGCCGGAGTGACTGTTGTAGTTGTTGCAGCACTACTCTTCCTGCTACCAATATCACTTCCTGGGATCGGAAGATTTGCAGTCTTCAAGGACATGGCGTCGGAATCCCGGCGCTCATGGTGTTTAGTCTGACTAGTATTTGAACCTTGAGTTTGAAAGCTCATAGTGCGGGAATGAGTGCTTCGTGGGGGAGCATTGCGCCTCTTAACTCTGCGCCGTAAGGAATCCTCCTTGAGAACGGTTGGAAGATATGAATTCGGTGACTGAGAATAGCCATCAAATGATGTAGCAGTGCCAGGCCTGTGCGTCCGCGTGTACGGAAACTGTTGTTGTGGTTGGTTTGGTGGTAGGAATGCAGAAAGAAGAAAAATAAGTCTCCTCGCTGCCATCTTATCATTAGCGACGATGATAGTTCTGGCTGAGACGGTATTTTCTTCGTCTCTGTTGACCCTTTGTTGTTGATAGTGATGACGCCGGTAAGGTTCAGGAGCCAGTGCTCGAAGCCAGTCAGTGTGGTTTCCGAGAAAACCAGTCAAAAGGTTATAGAAGAAGAAACCTTCCTCTTTCCTACCAGCCCACTTGCTAACCCAGCGTGCTTCTTCACGCCAGATACCCCACCGGCCTTGACGAGTGACGACTTGTAAGGTCTTGATGCCGCTAGCAATCCTTTGACGTGCATCATCGACCTCCTTTTTGATGTTCTGTTGATACGCCAAGGCATTTGGCAGTAGTTGCACCAACTTAGCATTAGTTCCAGGCAGCTTGAAAGGCTTAACCATCTCATCCACCCGCTTCCCAGAAACCGAAACACTAGCAACTGGTGCCCTGGGATTGGAAGATGTCAATTTGACAGGATCTGGAGATGCCAAATCAACCTGCTTCAGCATAGCCAACACACTGGTTGATACAATTGTTTGCAGATGATTTAGTGTCCGCATGATTATATCCCAGTGCTGCGTGATCACATCAATGCGATCGTCGAAGTCACTGAAGAGCGATGATTCAAGGGAATCAACACCAGATGCATGTCCCAAGACAGTCCACCCGGACGGCCTCAAGGAGCTGTATGATGAAGGAAACGATTCTTGTTCGTTATAGGAGCCCGGACCTCGAAAGCCAGATCTAGAGACTGGCATCGAAGGAAGATGGGTCGTTGCTGGTAGATTCACAATCAAGCCGATTGCATACATTGGTGTCCTCTTCTGCCTTGGCTTCTTTGCCGGCAGAGCTTTGCCATCACCCCCCGCAGTGGAGAAAGGATATGAACCACTACCATCTGATCCTTCATTCTGGGATGTTGGTGTAAGATGATCTCTATCCGCCTCGGTGTTGGGTAAAGCAACCGGGAAAATACGTGTGATAAGTACCTTTTTCCTTTCATATGACTTCAATCCCAGTCCTGGACCTGTGAGTCCGGCTGAAGTCGGCCCCGGTGCGACATTCTCCGATGTGTAAGACTGTGCAAGCCTGCTGCTTCTGATGCTTGATCTTCCCAGTGACCCTTGTCCCTCAAAGGCACACGATGACGCCTTGGCCTCAGTCGGAATTATGTGAACCTTCGTGCCGGTTCCTTTGTATGCCATGATATCAGAGCTGCCAAATATACAATTCGAAAAGGTTGTCATTTCCTCCCGGTATTCTCTGGCTGCGCGTTGTTTCTCAGTCTCGACATAACTTGGTGCTCGATTATGACTGGACGGGCGGCGATCGAACGCACCAAAGGTTCGCGGTACTGAGCTCTCTTGTGTGATAACGACAGGCTTTGACGCTTGCCCTAGACTTATTCGTCGAGGGGAAGTTATAGATCGGCCGCCGCCTGTTTGATTTACAGTAGTGGAGGGGTTGGAAGCCGCTGGTTGTCGATCTGTAGATGATGTAGGCTCGACGAGAGGTTGGCTGTCGAATAGAAGAGCAGCGGAGCCTTGCAAGGTTGTCGTCTCTTGCATAATAACGACCCGCACGTCTCGGAGGTCCAGCTCGATGTCCGGGTTGAAATCGAAAGCATTGGTAGACGAGGTTAAGTTCGGAGCCGTAGAAGAAAGCGGGAAGACTTGGTCATGTTGGTGCTGATAGAGTGCTTCAGCGTCTGGAAATAGAAGATTGTGCGTATGGATGTCTTCCTGAACCGACTCAAGGGAGGAGGTGGGACGCGACGAGCCGGCAGTGCTCCCCCGCGGAGTCAATGAAGACGCCGCAGTGGAAAACAGCTTTCCCAGCATCTTGGGGATCATTAAGTGTTATAAGGCTGTGTTGCAGAGCGATGCTGTCCTTAATCCTTTATTCTCAACAAATTGCGTCACGGTCCCACGATATCGCCATTGTCTCTGGAAGGTGTCCAGATTGCCAACGATGTAGTTTAGCAATTGCTCTAGAAGTGATGATAGGAGCAGTTAGTAAGTATGAGTGTCGTGTGTGTAATCTCCGGGCAGCGCGGAGGAGTGGTGAGGAGATAAAAAGTCCGTTGTGTTATATTTGGTAGGGTATTCGTTCAGGTTTGTACTTTAGGTACGTAGATAGTGGGCGTGGTGGGCAAGTATCTGCCAGGGAAAAGAGGCGGTGAGGCATGCACGACCAACGAAGACCAACCAAAACTAACACACTAGACCTGCCTGCATCTTTTTCCTTGCCTTCCGCACAGAAACGTTGACAATCTGTTATAGGACTTTTTTCGAGAGTCAAAATGTCTAACTTAGGGTCTTTATAACAACAACATTTGCCTTGGCTGGCGCATTCCCCTGCAGGACGGAGCAGACCGGGAGGTAAGGTACTCTGCGGAGATATTTCAGATGAAATTGATACTGCCGCGGTGACGAGTGACGAGGCGTTCGTTGCAGGGATCCGTTCTTTGCTTGTGTATTTGTTCCGGTCGGGCCTTCACTTCATATGCGTACAAGTGCGTGTGGTGCTAGATTATGGCCTCGGCGTTGTAGGAATTATCAGCAGAATACAAACACAAGCACAACCTCTCACAAAAGCATATCTGCGTACGAGGACCGTGCTTGACACGCTGAATCGAGTGGATGGGAGGTGCTGAGTTGAGGGAGATCGCATTTAAGTAAAGATGGTGAATTACAATGGGGCGTTTCGATATCACCGGCATGCGAGGCATCATTTCTCACTACACAAATCCCAATAACCAGGCTACCTTCGGAAGATGACCGCATCTACCATGTGATTCGGTCCTCCCCGACGAATCAGTCAGGGTCAGGCTATTCTAAGTGCCATGTCTAGCATCCTGATGATCTGAATTTGAAGGCAGCAGCCTATGGCCACGAGGTCAGACAAGGGAGAGTAGTAAGAAGGACGGCCCGAAGCGCGTATAAATCTAGCTCACATGCTGAAGAGAAGCAAGAGCCTACCGGTTTTCATGCAGCTTGCCATGTGGCCAGGGTAAATGGATAAAATTGATGGCGGTGTAGGGTACGTGTTTAGGCAGCGAAACTCGACCAACGAACCAACAAGCAACAAAACTCGAGGAACGGCTGGAGAGACTTTCGTGAATCCCTAACTTGCACAGCCACCGAGCCACCTTCTACTCTTGGATCTTGATGTACTGATGATCCATATTGTCGCCGCAGCCTCGTGTGTGCCTCTAGGCTGCCAGTTGTACAGCATCAGACATAGAAAGCCATGTGACAATAAAGATCGGTAACTTCCTTCGATCTCCCTTTCTAATCTTCGATGATCCAGCTGCTCAATAATGGATAACAAAGATGCTTACTGCCGTACCGCGTGCCGCGTCCATTTGCCCCAAAAGCCTTGAGGTGAAGTTGACAGAAGGTTAAAGTTAGTTAAGACGGTCGTCGCTAACCGCTATCCGTACCGTGCCGTGTCGCAGAGCGTGTCTTCGGGGCGTACCGTCCCTGTTAAACATACCCAATCGCCCTGCAGAAGTGACCTGAGACAAGTGACAATCACTATCATCACACTACCGTATAGCTTCCCAAAGAGTACGATATTCATTCTGCGGAATGTTCCCGCCCCCGGCACATGACGGTTCTTACAGGAAGGCAACAAGCCAGCGACTTCATGCAGCAAAACGAGACAAAAAAGGGCCGGCAAGATGCGAAACAAAACAAGCACACAAGTATCACAGCTGTGTCTCTCTCATTAGACCTTCCCATCATGATGTTCCCACGCAAAGCCCCCACACCATCCCACGGCATCCCGCGCCACCCACCACTTCCTCACCCGGTCCCGCGGCACCGGGAACCCCGCGCCACCCCTTTCCCGCACCTAGAACCCTGATTAGGAAGCGAAACCCGAAATGAGAGACGAATGCATGTCCCGAAAAGCTCCCGGACGCTCTGGCGCCGTCCCGCTACCAAGGGCGTGGAAAAGTAATGTGGGAAGGTGGAGTCCTCGCCTCGCCAGATTGCAGCTCGCCACCTCGCCCAGTCTCTCGCGAGTCTCGGTTTCCGCTTACTGTGCATGCGATGGTCCGCCAGTTAGGGAAGGTCAGAGCGCAGACATCACGGCCGAACGAGGCAATACGGACGTCTTAACTACTATGATTCCTCAACATAATGGACTGCGCAGATGGACTAAGATGGACCCCTGATGTGGGATTCAGAGGATGGATGGACCCTTAGCTTCAATTCCCTATAAGAACCCCTGACTTAAATCCCCGAGAAATGCAGCGACTTCCCAAGGCTTTGCAATAACAAGTAATTCATAGATCAGCCATATATATGAACAAGACACGAAATCCCGATGTTGACTTTCCTACCCCTCGTAATCATTTCGAGCCACACCTATAAGAAGGGAGTCGGATACGAAATTCAATGTACAAGATAGGCAGGAAGACATGATGTCTTCCTTCCCAAACAAGCCTTTTAATCAAAGTAGCATAGTTATACAAGTGTAAATATCCATACAACTCATAAGACAATAAGATAACGGCTGTATTGCAGCCCGTTGTTAGCATACATTATGTAAACAAACAAATATAACCCCTAGTTGTCTCATCATGCTCTCGTTTATCTATCGATGAAGCAAGAAGATGCAGCGAATAAGCTCGAAGGCTGCGGTTCTCTCAATGTATTGCTACTCTTCGTCGATGGGCTGCTTTTGCTTTCGGTGAAGAAACTGCACCTTTGTTTCAAGTTCCGTCTGAATAAATCTTTGCATGCGCCTCGTAATCCATCAGCTTTCATCCTATCCATCAGACATAGTTCCCCTAGGACTATCGTGCGACGTCCCGCTGCCCGTATCACTCATCGGCGCCGCAGAAACATGCCTCCTCGGGCCCGACGGCATAGTCGCCAACCTCATCGGGCTGGGACTCGACTCCCTGCTGAGCACCCCGGGCGGCAACCCCAAAGCCGGAATATTCCCCATCTGCTCCAGCGCACCCTGATTCGTTACTGCCCGCAGGAAAGTCGGCGGCGTCGCAGCTAGCAGAGTAGCTTTCTCGAGGACCTCTTTATAGAAGTCTTCTAACAAAGAAGCGTCATTGCAAAAGTCTTCTAGCTCCCATTTTATGGATTCGGGTGTTGTTATGTTGGCAAGTTTGGAGTTTGCGATTGTTCCGCTGGGGAGAACGTCGGGGGTTGCGCGGATAAGTGGGGAGCTCATGGTGGGGCGCAGCATAGGGGATGCATTGGGCGTGATTAAACTGTGGGGGTGGTTCACTCCTGTTGAGGCACGGAGTGGTCGGTCGACTATCCAGTCGGTTTTTACGAACTTCTCCTGCTCCCTTGATATTGCGATACGGTTGTTGTATAGCTTATTCGCCAGTAGTAGAAAGCTACCTTCGTCAGTAATTTGTACTAGGAGAACGCCGGATCTGTGTATGTATTGAGAGTATTTATAGTCTGGGCGGCCCCAGGAGTATGTTACTTCCACGTTGGCGGGGAAGTTTTGCGCTGCTTCGACATCTAAGACGAAGTGGAATTTCTTCAGGATAGCCTTTTGGTAATAATGGCGGCTTGTTGATACCTGTGGAGCAAGAGATGTGGCGTCAAAATAGGTCAGTGGCTGTTGAGAAGGTGGAGGCGCTGCCAGCTTGACCATATATGGACTCCGGAACGGATACCTTTCTGGTATGGTACATGCTTCTCCAATGGGTACTTCAACTAACCTCAGCCCAAATCGTTCTGCAGTTGTGGCCCAAGATTGTACTGCATCTTCGATAAGCTTAGCTGTAACATTCATCCAGTCTATGCGAATATGATAGCAATTATCTGGGTTGTGAAGCCTATCATAGTGCAGATTGATGAGTTCCGGACGATATGATCGCTTTCGTAGGTCGACATCATACTTCATGACTTTGCTTAAAGCAACTTTTGGCTTTCTGGTTCCACTAATCGTGGGAGTAGTCGTTCCAGAGTTAGAAGACTTCTCATCATTACCGGAGCTTGATCTCGTTCTCTCAGGCTTCGGGGAATCTTTCATTATGGTCTCCGTCATTGGCGTTGAAGGAACAGATGTGTCTCGACGCCGGGAAGTAAACGGCCCCCAGCCCCCACGGGTCTCAGGACGTGGCTTTGCAAATTCGCTAATGACCTGATAGAAATACTGGCCATCTCGGAAAGGATGACGCTTTTCGACATGCACGAAGACACCATTATCCTTTTCCTTATCCTTTTCGCTAACATTGTCTTTGGTTTGCTCTTTATCCCTGGCTCTTCTTTCATCGTCCTTAGCCATGAGCATGTTGCCGAGTTCTTCAGCCTCTTCTCGAGTCTCGATGTCTTCAAAGTTCTCAAGCAGCCAAGTTGTCATATCAGAACCGATAAAGCAGTTGTAGTGTAACCTAAAATGCCACCTCCTGTTTTGCATTCGTACACCGCCTTTCTCAACAGGTGCTTGGATCGCTTCTACGAGAGCAGGGATATTCAAACTCGCCTTCCGGAATGGTTCCGAGTCCGATAAAAGCTGGCCACGCCGGACCGGCACTTCGCCAGTATCCGTCGATGTCAATGTCTCCAGCTCTGCGTTGATGACATCGGAAGGATCTTGGGTTTGGTAGACAATGTCAAGCGGGTTGGGATCTTTTCTTTTGCGAGAGGCAACATTATAATATTGCCGTTCAGACGGTGGTACATATCGATGGCGTTGCCACATTTGTGTGAGAGCCCTAATGCCTTCCAACCGGGTTTCTTCTTCATTATCCTCTCCTCTGCGCCTGTGGTTTAGATTCGGCTGTTGTACTGGAATGAGGACGAATCGTGCACGCCAGAAGCGGAGGCCTTCGGTCATCTCCTCATCTTGGCCTGCGATGTACGAGTCTACATAATTCCAGTTGTATTCATCCCTTGGTATTCCAAGCAACAGCTCTTTTGAATCATAATCGGTGTCTAGCGTCGTACGAATGGCGGGTCGGTATTTTCGAATTACGTCGCTGAGAGTATTCCCATTAGTTGGTGCAACCTTTCGAATGAACATGTTGACCTCCACCTCGGTGCTGTTAACGCAGGATAGTTGATGTATCGTATTACCTATCGATAAGAAGATACTACATCCATCCTCCACGACACAATCGCGATCAAATGGATTTCCTATTTTCATAGACTTCTGACCAAATGCTTCGGCGACTGCAGGGCCTATCACAATTTGAAAGCCGTGACACAGCCTGAGGCCGATAAGCTCCCGTATGAACTCCTCTCTAGTCTTCGGTTCTTCATTGAGCTCTTCTTCCGCGTCAAGAGAAATGGTATATGGTTTCTGCAGATATTCTAGGTTCAGCTGATTCCTTGTTGGGAAGTACTCAGTAGTGAGCGGGACAGATGCTGGGGAACATAACGATTTCCATTTCATAGCTTTCGTCTGTAAAGGACGCGGAAAAACATGTTGCCACCGCTTATACTGGCTTGCTATATTATCACCAGCTGTTGGATTCGATGGGTTCAGAACAGTCAACCAAGGAGATAGGGCTGTGGTCGGAGAAAGAGTTGTATGTAGCGTCGTCACGGATTCTGACAATAGTTTTGATTTGGATGCCTTGAGACTATCACTGGACTTCAATTTTGCCAGCGTTGACAACTCACCAGCACTAACATTTGCATCAGCGCCTTCGTAGAGTGAGCCTAGCATCGACCGACCTCCATATTGACTCTGAACATCCGGAGACTGGCTTGAATGCTTAATGGTGATGGGCCGACTAGGCAAAACTTTTTCGCCCTCGCTCCCAGGGCTCTGATTTGTGTGACTTGAAGATCGTAGGCTACTTTGAGAGGAGGCTGGCCTTTCCCGGGTCTTGTCTTGATGTGGAGGGGAAAGTAAGCGGCTAGCCATCATGCTGGAACTAAGAGTTGGCATTATAACAGAATTTGATGCTCTTGCCGCGTTCGCATTTTCTGTCTGCAATTCCGCTACAGCCGCTTTGGGTGCCGCAATACCAAAGCCTCGATTGCCGAGACTTATTTTCCGTGATATTTTCGCCGGTCTCATTGACGAAAGTGTGGACATGTTTGACAATGCGCTACTCATACTGTCTTTTCGCGAACTTGGGCGTTCCTCATCTATTCGCGGCTCTTGCTTCTTTCTAGCAGAAACAGCAGCTCCAGCAAGGCTTAGACCATTATGAGCCTCTTTCTCCTCTTTGAATGATGTTCCGAAAACCTTGCTATCATCGGCAAGAATATGTCTTACGGAGCTTTCATCACCTATCCTCACGTGTTTTCGAGGATCAGTTTTCGAATGACTTTTATCCTCCGATTCCGGTAGAAGAGATGCCTTGTCATCATATGAATCTAAGCTTTCAAAGAATTTTTCGTCTCCGGTCGATTTCTTATCTATTATCGACCTTGATGGTCCGAGGACCGGCTCAGACAGACTAGCATGCCTTTTCAATCCCTGAATAACAGTCAGATCCGTCGGGAGTAGTCTTTGAGGTCCCTGGTTAGCCTGTTGGGGACGAAGCTCGTGCGGAAGCGGAGCAACTGAAATCTCTACCATTTCATCATTAGATATGCTTGACATCTCTAACTCATACATTTTGCACCTGACGGCGAAGTCTTTTGATTTTTGAACAATGTCAGGCTGTAAGTGTTGGTTCTTTCGGTGTTTTGTACTTGGCCGTTGAAAAAGGTCTTGAGAAGCCCCTGTCCAGAAGGAAACATCAAGCCAATGTGGTATGGCAAAGCTCCACTGATCTGGAGGCTTCCTTGGAGTAAGTATTCCCGAACGCCGATTTTTGAAGCTACCAAGTGTCTTCGATGGCGAAAGAGATTCGTGAACACTAGAGTAGCTACCAAACAAGGCACCACCTTGCTGGGGCGTATTGCTTAGACTGCTCAAATCATTCACTCGCAAGCCATCTTGATGGTCCAGGTATTGAGGATTACGATACCGGAAAAGAGGTACCGAATGTAAGGGTATCTTGGGAAGACAAACGAGGTCGATGCCAATGCCATTGCTCACCAAGGTCTCCGTAGTTATTCTAAGCGTCTCATAGTCGACTTCGAACAATCCCGCCCCAGGTGTTATCACTACTATGGAGATACCTGTCCGTACCAGATCACGGTCAATATAATCATGAGAGTACTGCGTCGAAGCAAGGTTGATTGCCTCAAGCAGATTACCGTGTATAGCAAGAGTTGGTTCAGCTTCTATCCTTGTTCCAGGAACAGATCCCATGCCACGTTCAACCTTTTCCTCTTCAGCGGTTTCATCTTCAATTTTACCGCTTTCAGGGGGAACCGCTTTGGAACGCTTGAGCATAGTATTTAGGCGATGCATGGAAATATCATGTCGGAAGTTTCGAAACTCCCGTTTCAGTTGGTTTAGTATCGTTGTCCATTCCCCACTTGCCATCTCACTTACCACAACCCGATAAAAATCTTTATATGGCTTTCTGGCTCCATCAACTTGAACGCCAGTGTGGTATGTGCTATCAGAAGCACCGGCAACCAGCTCCGAGGTCATTCCAGTGTCATATTCCACCCTCGTGAACAAGACGATGCTGACAAGATGGCGTGCTTTCAAGGCAACCCATCTCTTGAATAATGCCGGGAGAAAGCCATTAACTACTTTGGTGAACATGATTTCTCCGGAGCCCTCCGAGTCAAAGTCCCACATTTCTCGAGACATTTGTATAAAGAGCACGAAACGGGCCGATTCGCTACGGAACACAGGTTTCGTATTTGTAGAGAAGAAGGCTGACCGGACCTCTTTGCCAGCGACATATACTGAAGTAACCTGAGCTTTAATTGTCCCAATAAACACGATCTTCTGGCCCTTGTATACGGTTTTATTGCTCAATTCGTTCAAGGCTAATCGCCACATATCAGAACGAGTGAGGTATTCGTCCTTGAATGATAGTTCGACATGGGATGCAGTAACCATTGCGGTATTTTCCTATATCACAGTTCAGTCTTCTAGAAAGGATTAGGCTGCAAAACAACTCTCACCGTTGTAAGGAAGACACCAGCGTGACGCTTGAAGTTGAATGCATCTCCGATATGCTTTGCGACAGATATCTCAAGGTTAGGATATTTTGTCTTCATTTCTGGGGTCATATCCTTGACAGCAAACAGGTATCGCCTGTCGAGATCGAGGTCGCGTCGTGAATCAAGGCTGTTGCTATCCTCCGACGACTTCCGATCATTTGTAGTTGAGTTTGGCTGTAAGGAACCGGAAAGGCTCTCAGCAATCTTCTTTGCTGCAAAATCCACTCCTTGCTGTTTTGCCACATCAGATCTCAATCCTATGATGGCCATCAAGTCACCAGCCTTGACACGGTCGCGGGGAAAGACATCAAGATTGAGAACCACATCTTCCTTAGAAAACTGCTCATCATGAACCCAAATTTCAGCCCTGCGCTCGAAAACTTCCCTGGACTTAGAATTGCTTGAGCTCGAAGTCTGAGGGCGACTCCCCTTGTCGCTGAGAGACGGTGCCATCATGACAAGAGGGCATTACACGGGTATGGCTTGCTGAGCAACTCCACGACGTGAAGTGGCCGGAATAATCTCCGGCAGATAACAACGACATCAGTCACAGAACTGTAACTGACCGCTACAATGTCTTTTGAGCATGGTCTTGTGAGTTGCCACAGTTGTCGGGTTGTCTATCGCAAGAGGGCATTACTGCCGAGGTCGCTAACCCAAGCTTGTCACCGCCTTGCTGGGGTCTGCATAAGGGTGTGGAAACGCGTTGGCGGTTTATGGTCGTTTTTATAGCTAGGCTGACCAAAACGTTACATCTAAAGCGGTAAAATTGTATATATAAAATTTTAAGAGCCTAGCATCGAGATCATCGCCAAGCGCCGTGCTATGCTGTCACAATGTGGTATTAAGCTGCCTTCCTTCCTCTTCGTGACCGAGATTTCTCGCCCTCTGTGCCATTTCCAGAAGCAGTTTCAGGCTCCGACGCGGCTGGTGGTTTCACGTTTCCAGTATTCTCCTTATCGACCTTCTCCGCAGCTTCTTTCTCTTTCTTAATTAGTGCTCTCTTAACCGCCTCTTCCCTCTCCACTCGCTCAACCAACTTCTCACTCCCCTCCCAAAGCTTCTTTGCCACTTCCTCATCCTTGGCCTCTGCTCTAGCCAAATCAACCTCCCTGCACTCCTTGATCAACTTCCCACCATTTCCCCTTCCTAATGTAGCATCCATAGCTGCATATAAGAAACTCTGCGCACCTTGTTCTGAGCTCTTAAGTAAGAGCCATATGTTTTGCCAAAGGATGATATATAATGCCAGGCCCCATAGCGTTCCTCTGGTGAGATATCGCCTCATGCCCGGTGTGCGTGTATAACCTGGATCCACAAGAACAACACGGGCGTTCATCGGTGCGCCATCAGGCCTTTTATATGCATCAAGATGTTTCTGGAATGCTAAGCCAAAAGTTGTGAGTGCGAGCTTGCTGCGCGCATATGCTTTTGCAGGAGACCAGTCCTTCGCATCTACAGCCTCGTTCCCGGAAATTGGGGGGGAGGCGATGTAGGACGAGCAGGTTGCAAGAATGACTCGCACATCTCTATCTGGTGGCTGAGCGCGTATTGCAGGGCTGAGTATGCTGAGTAGGTGAAAATTCGCAAGATAGTTGACCATCCAAGTTTCCTCTAGGCCTTCTGTTGTTAGAGTTCGTGCTTTGCCTGGTGGCGTGAGAGTCGCGGCGCAGAGAATAATCATGTCAAGTCGTCTTGGTGGAGCATTGTCAATCCATTTTGTTGCGAACTGCCTGATGCTGTAAGTTGATGAGAGGTCAACTTGTTCAGCATAGATGAGTTGATTACCACTTTTTCGGCGGAGGTCCTCGATGTATTCGACAAGGAAGAAGTCAGAGGGAGAGTAATGGGTAAGGAGGACGATCTGGGCTCCACGCTTGGCCAAGTTGAAGGTTATTGCGGCGCCAATGCCAGTTGTTCCGCCCTGATATAAAAACTTTAGCAATAATGGTTTACTATAGATAAGCCAGGCACGTACGGTGATCATGATGACTTTGGAGTGCATCTGTCGTTCAGAGCTATTTGAGGCGCCACTGCAGTACCTTTTAATGGCCACAAGCACAGTGATGGTCAAGAAAGGTTTAATAACGCTCCAGTAGCTAATACCTCCGGGAATGCCATTAAAGACCAACTCAGCCAAGAATGGGATTGGCATGGCTGCAGATAATCAATTGCCAGTCGCCAACATCTAAATTCTCAAAGACCTTTTTCGTTGGAAAGTAGATATAAACCCTAGGATTAAGTCTCCGTAGGTGCCCCAGTGCGACGTAGCCGTCAATGTAGAAACGTTCCAACCGAAGATTTAAGGTGCGGCTGGGCCGGCCACTAATGGTGGGGTGCCTTAGTGTATATCAGTGGCGTATAACATTTTCTGCTGCCGCTCGTCTCTATTCTCTTCCACAAAACTTGAGTACGACCATAATGTCGGATGATGAGTACGAGATTCCTCTACAAGACCAGCGTATCTTCGGCGCAGGTTTGAAGCGGAAACGAATCCACTTCGTTCCCTCCAGCAGCTCATCGTCCGCCATTATCCCTCCACAACCTGCGGCAGGCTCAACTTCTGTCGGCGATCGCTACCTCAGCCTCGTGCTCTCCAAACAAACAGGCACGAATCCTGCGACGCTAGATTCTCTATCAGCCTCCCTGCCCAATGAAGATTTATCTCTCGACAACACGCTCCCGGCCCCCCTCTGTGAGATCTGCTCCCTGCCCCTCTCCTCCGCCACAACCAAACCGACACACCCTCACGAAGCGACCCTCGCGCACCAAGTCTGCCTCCAACACTCGCATCCACCTTCCCATCTCGACCGATCCCGTCTCGGCCTTCGGTATCTACAATCGCAAGGCTGGGACCCGGATTCCAGGCTGGGCTTAGGGGCGCAAGGCCAGGGAATCCAGTTTCCAATAAAGGTGAAGCCGAAAGATGATAAGATGGGTCTTGGATTGGTGTTTCCCGGTGGAAAGGGCGCGGGCATAGTGAAGAATGAGGCTAAGGAGAAATTGGATGCGGGAAAGGTGAGGAAGTTGGAAGAGAGGGATCGCAGAAAGAGGGAGAGGTTGCAGGAGTTGTTTTATAGGAGTGAGAATTTGGATAGGTATTTGGGCAGTAGTTGATTATGGACTTTGGCGTTGCAAAAGTGGAGGATACCTTAGTTATGGTTTTGAAGTGGAAATAACCTCGACTTGGTGATTCGTTTTGTGCCCTTCTGCAAATGGGTTAAATAGACCAGGAAAATTCTGAAAGCAACAAGAATTAATAGTTATGATTGAGCATGTAGCTATGATAATATCAAGAAGAAATAATATCTAATAGTAAAAGTATTAGAACCCTAAAAATACAAAAAGAAATTACTGAGCGAGCTCACCTCCAGTGGGAGAAAACCTCATTTCAGAGATTTTACTTTTTGTTTATATATCATGTAGGAGTCTTAAACCAGAAGAGTGCTCTCAACTACCGTTGAACCACATAAGTGGTGGGCGGTGATGGGAAGACGCTAATTTGTCGTGTTACCCACGAGGAATCTTATCCAATATCGATATGTAGGAGAATTCGGAGACGATCCAGACATTCGAGTGCCTAGTCATATCTCACAACACCGAAAGACGTCATGACAGTAAAGAATATTAATTTAATTGGTATACTCTAAATTACACCATGCTCTCTGTCGAGCCGAATTTCCGAATGTCTGTACTCCATGCTATACCCAACACAATGCCGCGTATTTGACTCGATTCAAACGCCATCATGTGCGCAGAAAGAATCTTCCGTTAGAAGGCCTCTTATTCAATGCACCATCGCATAATCATTTCTTGCTCGAAAAGAAGCCCCTCTTCTTTTTCTCGTCTCCATCTTTAGGCTTCTTCTCAAGCTTTCCTGCCCTGCTGTAATCCTGGGACGAGCTGATAGTGGATCCATTCGACGGTCTCCCACCCGACGAATTTATAGTCATATTTGCCATTCCTGCAGTCGGGGGTTGGTAGCCTCCTGCAACAGGACGCTGGCTTAAGGGTGCCGGCGCTACACCAGGTCTTGCTACTCCTGGCCCCGCGGTCGCACCGGGAGGTAAGCCCGTTATGACCTTTTTCTCCTCCCTTTCGAATATATGTGCTGGCGCTCTTGGCTTTGGTCGCTCAGATGGCAGATCTAACCTTCTTTTATCCACGCTGAGATCGCCGACCTGTCGAAGGAACATCGCTGGGGTAAGCATATGGCTTGTTGCGAGAAAAATATCCTTATCACTAGTGCGGGATATCTCGTAGCAAGCTCGGGACTCGGAGTATGTAGCGCCCCCAGCCATAAATACAATGATTCTCTGTTTCGATTCATGCATTGACCTCCGGTTCTGCGCCCAAGTCGGCTTTGCGCTACGGAGGGATGCTTGTGAGTTGTTGTACATTGCAGCCTCGGTGTTGTCTAGCGGTGGCTTGGTGTACGGAAATGTGTTTGGATCTAGCGTTCCTCTTTTGAGTTCTTCGAGGAGGAGCTTTAAAGCAGGCTCGAAACGAGAAAGAGCATACTCTTCGTTTGCAGTTGTAGGTGCCGTCTTGCTAGGGAACAAAGGTGCAGGGATAGGCCTTTTGTCTTTCAAAGCCTTTATCGACCGGCCACCAAGCAAATCGAGATTAGTGATTATTTCCCCATCCTGAGACGGAAGGCCGGCATGTGCAAGGAGGCGTTGAATATCTTGCGGAATGACACCATCGCGGTATATAATATAGAGCATGATAAGGCGTAAACGGTCGGACGAGCTTACAGACTCGTCATCTAATAGCCGTACCACCTGATCTGCCAGGTTCCTAGGCTTCTTGTAGTCTTCATCAAGTCGAGTAGCCAGAGATTGCTCCACAGATGCAATATCTGGTAGTTTTCGATGCTGGAATATATTCATACATTCCTGGGCCATGGAGAGATGTAATGAGTATGCTTCTTTCAACTCTTGGAACTGGGGCAACCCAGCCAGCATATCCTTGATTGCATTTAGGCTCGTAGCATCTCCACTTTTACCAGTGAAATGTGGATTCTCATCGATGAATTTTTGGAAATCGCCCATCAATCTTTCAATGGTGTCCTTCATATGGATGTGCCTGTTCTTGACCCATATCTCGTCCTTCTCTCCTATCTCCATGTCCTTTACTTTTTCTTCGGTTGTTCCCTCATTAATTATAGTCTTATATAACACCTTGTCGCCTTCCTTTATTGGTAATAAGTCGTGCGCCATTGCCTGGTAGGTGAATTCATGAATAAGAGGTGCTACCAAATCCATTGATCTGTCGGTTATTATGAGCATTCCCTGAGGTCTGGCTGACTGCGGCGGGAAATTTGGGTTCCACTTTGCATATGCATCAAGCTCTTCTTGGACGAATCGAGCTAAATGTGAACACAACACACTTGCTTCATGGACTGGTTGCGGAGGTCTGTAATAACGTATTTTGGGGTACTCTCCTAAGGACACACATATGCCGGTGATCTATAGGTGCCAGGGTCAGCTTGCAGTATCATGAGCAGGACCGAATAATTCTACCTTTTGTGCAAGAGTCTGCATATGATTCGCGACAAGTCTATCACAAGCGGGGTGATACAGCACCGGAAAGCTCCAAGGGTCACGAAATGTGATTAGATGGGACTCCCGTGGGAAGTAATCAATCGACAGTGTTTCGAAACCCGCGAGGAGTTGTTGTGCAGTGTGTGAGGAGTCGATGCGCCGGCGCATCTGAGGGTCTAGGAGAGCCGTCCAGACTAAAAACGCCTTGCGATATCTTCGGCGCTCGAAGTCTGCCATCAAACAGTCGACTATATGTGGCTCTGGGGATAATATGTATATCGCATCCATATCCGGGTTCGGCGGCCTCCTATCCTCAATCTTCTCAATACCTGATAAATATTAGAATTTTTTTGAGTTTTCTGGTATCAGAAGAGACCTACTTGCGATGTTTTCATTGAGAATGTCGTCTTCCTTAACAACATTGTCTATGATCTTCTTGCTACCTTCGTCCAGGACCAGCACCTTCCACTATAACAGCTCTCAGCATGTAGTCTATGATTGAGAGAAAGGGAGCTTACATCACCCCGCGTAATACCCTTTATGGTGTTCAAGATAACTATCAGAGCACGTTTATCAGTACTAAGCCTTCCCAATACGAAGCTGGCACAAGCTACACCTACTGTCGCGCTGCTCGTGAATGGCAGATACGGCCATCTTGGGAGAACTCCTCCCTCCTGTAGATGGCCTATCAGATCTTCTTGGGCCTAAAGGCAGTACCTGGAGAATCTTGGGGAGGTAGATACGTTCTAACCTCAGATTTGAACTCTGTATTTGCCGCCTGCGTGGTCTTCCATGTTGAAACGCCCCTCGGCCTAATATAGGAACCTGTTATCCGTATCACCACGTGACTTCTGGAGATATTTCAGCCTTGGCTCTCTGGAATTTGCATTCTCTTCTTGAGAGACGCAAGGATTTCACCAGTACTATAGATCATACAAAGTCCATTTGGCTAGGATTGGCAAGCTATCTGAATGAAGTAGAAACTAGCTTTATCTCTACTACAGGGACTCTAGAGTAAGGCAATCCTTTTCTTCAATTCTGAAGATCCAACCAGACGGGTAATCTTTTTTTTGGAGTAGGATTCTATCAAGTTTCTAGCGATGGCCGCTATAATATTGATCGCTTCTTGTCCTACAGTATCCTCTATTTTCTAGCTCAATGAAAGCTGTGTATCTGCATCATCACCAAGGCAGATAGGTGTCGTATTGTCTTCCACATTCTTCCGCACTCAGTTTCCTGTTACTTCGGGCTGTGGAATTGGTTACTTTTTCAATGTCGTCCCACATTAGTAGCTTCGGAAGCTCACTGTTACAGAATATTGCCGTCTTCTATAGAGATTTTTAGCGTGATCTGATGACTTGCGGGAGCAGTATATCCATCGGAGAATCGTCAAACCCACAAAGACGTTGTTCCCCTTTACTAGCTTCACGCTATCACGGTAAATAATGTGTTTCTATACTGTACCCTACAGGCCCTCCAGTATGCTTTTCAAGGGTTATAGTGGAAAATCTGGAGCCCCAGAGTTGAGGTTCAGCGCCTTTTCCTAATCCGGCTGCGGAGGCTCCCCTCCGACGCGGCAAAAAGTGCAACTCATATGGCTTTCTAATGATTTACATCACATAGGGAGAGCTATCTCATTGACCAGAACCGATAGATGCGGTGCTCTACAATACGCAAGGTCTGGTACACATCCTTGCCTTGTCATCCCGTGGGAATCTTATTCCGGGTGGCCGAGGTTATGACCTGTTCAGTTATGTGTCTATAAATTTATATAAGGAGGTCTCGAATCCTCCTCTGAACATGGTTGTTGGAGAAGCGTCTGAAAATGAAGTTCCCAATCAGCTCAACGCTCGCCACTCTCGGCCTCGCAGCCTTTACATCAACAGCCCCAAATTTCAATCCTGCTGTTAGTCCTAAATGCGCATACCCGATTGGAACGGGCGGTGAGAATGCCTAGGTATCAGGAAGATTATTCAATATTGATCGTCATGTTGAATATTTGCCAGGCAACTATGAAGAAAAATTCTAAACGTAGAAGATTCTAACGCAACAAAGGTACGAATGCATAGTGGCTCGCACATCAAAGCAACAACAGTGATATAGACTTATCTTTATCTGAGATTGCCAAGGCACATTATAACATTATAGAAAGCTTTTGCATTTCATTGACAAAGACAGACCAAATATAAGATTGTCCGAGTGTAGAGCTTCGCGGAGATGTCACGACTCTTCCCGCCGCCGATGCCACGGACCCAAACAAGGTCTACTTCCAATACCTAAATTCCACCGGAGGTTACGTCAATTACGGTACCGATGGTGTTCAACGTCTAGACTATATTATTTCTGCTGCAGGGAAGCACAGAATCAAGCTCGTCTTACCCTTTGTTAATAACTGGGATAATTATGGCGGCATTGCCGCCCACAATACGGCTTTTGGTGGTAACGCTACCACCTGGTTTACTGATGCCATGTCACAGAAGGTCCATAAGGAATATATCCAGATCCTCGTGAACCGGTATAAGAAATCAACCGCCACCTTTGCATGGGAACTTGGCAATAAACCAAGATGTCATGGCTGCCCCACGAGCACCATCTATAACTGGGCCACCGAAACCTCCGAGCACATCAGAACTCTCGACTCTGATCACATGGTCACTCTAGT
>Ga0335075_10005494_pt1 | contig 19690 bp, 41 predicted proteins | sample Lox_Sample_24_FD_206723 | JGI IMG/M metagenome (GOLD analysis project Ga0335075, IMG submission 206723) | Soil microbial communities from Loxahatchee National Wildlife Refuge, Florida, United States - Lox_Sample_2.4 | ecosystem: Environmental > Terrestrial > Soil > Wetlands | place: USA...
GGCTGTCCGACGGGCACCCGCGGACGCTGGAGGAGGTCGGCCGGGAGTTCGGCGTGACCAGGGAGCGGATCAGGCAGATCGAGTCCAAGACCCTGGCCAAGCTCCGTCACCCGTCCCGTGCGCTGCTACTGCGCGAGTACCTGGACTAGCCGCCCCTACTGGTTTCGGCGTCTGACCTGCAAAGAAGCGTGTCAGACGCCGAAACTATGGCACGCGCGTAACTGCTCTGTCAAGATACTGGGCATGAAGGCAGACGAAGCGCGGACCCTGGCCGAGTCATGGGTCATCCACCTGGAGGCCGAGCGCAAGTCGGCCCACACCATCCGCGGCTACACCGAGGGCCTGCGGCTCTACATCGACTGGTGCGAGCAGAACGGCCGGGCGGTCGAGCTCGAGGCGAACGCCGTCAAGGCGTGGGTGGCGCACCAGCTCGAGGGCGGCCGCGTCGACCGGAAGGCGGGCACCGGCGGCCGGCCGGTCGACCGGCCCGGCCTCGAGGCGGCGACGGTCACGGCCCGGCTCCGGGGGATCCGCCGGTTCTCGGCGTGGCTCGCCGACGAAACGGGGGAGCCTGACGACCTGGTGGCCGTCAGGTCGCCGAAGCTCGACGACAAGGTCCCCGAGGCGATTACCGCGGACCAGCTCGAGGCGCTCCGCGCGACGTGCACGACGCGCGACTTCTACGACCTGCGCGACCGGGCCATCATCGGCATGATGATCGACACCATGGTCCGCGCCGAGGAACTGCTGTCGCAGACGATCAGGGGGACGGACCAGCGCCAGCGAACGTCGCTGATCACGAAGGGCAAGGGCGGCAAGGGGCGCGTCGTCGCCTACAGCGCGCAGACCGCGCGCGACCTCGACCGGTACCTACGGGCGCGGGCCAAGCACCGGCTGGGCAACGAGCCGTGGCTGTGGCTGCCGATCAAGCGGACCAGCGACACGCGGCTCACCTACGGCGGCCTCTACACGTCCCTCCGGCGGCGTGCGCTCCGCGCCGACCCGCCGTTCCGGCTGACCCCGCACATGATGCGGCGCGGCGGCGCGATCAACTGGCGCCGCAAGGGCGGCTCGGTCACGTCCCTGATGGCCCTCGGCGGCTGGACGGACATCAGCATGGTTCAGAGGTATGTCCGCGCGGCCGAGTCCGAGATCGCCGTCGCCGAGGCCCGGCGCTTGTTCGACGGAAACGGTTGATCCAGTTACCAAACCGTTACGTAACGCGCGGGCCTGTCGTGATGTACCGATTAGAGGGGTTTCAATACCCGTCACACCACCAACTGGCCGTAACCAACACGTATCGTCGCGTGATAAACCGCAGGTCAGAGGCGCGTGATGCGCGAATCTAGCGGACTTTGCGCGCCAGTTGCGGAGTCCGTCACCGAGGATCATCCTTAACAGCAGCCGAACTTACACGGCCGTAATTCCAAAAAAGCGAGCGCTGGCAAGTTTCTCAGGCGCGCCAGCGCTCGCACCGCCCCTTGCAGAACGGACTACCACTATGACACACACGCGCGTAACTACGCGCGTCCCTAACCCGGATTATCCGCCGGAGCGTGTCCTCCCCGGCGCGATGGCCCGTCTCCTGACGACGGACTGGCACGCGATGACCGCGGCGGCCAATGCCAGCGCGAACCACGTCAGCAGCGACGACCGGTGGACGCGCAAGGCCCGCGAGGCCAACGCCTTCCTCGACGACGACCAGGCGTACCGGCTCGGCCAGCACATGAAGCGCGCCCACTACGTCCGGATGGGCAAGCTGTCGGCCGAGGCCCGGCGGCTCTCCCGCGAGGCGGCGGCCGAGCTCGACAGTGGCGACGAGGTTTGACGTGGAACGCGCCCTCGTTAGAAGCGCCCTTCCGGCCCCCAGCCGCCACATCGTATTGACGCTGGCGATCTGGACCGACGCCGAAATCGCCGCCATTCCCGAAGAGTTTTCCAAGAGCCTCAGTGAAATCGCCGAGGCCACCGGATTGAGCCGGCGGGCCGTCGTCAAGCACTTGGAACTCCTCGAGAAAAACGGCTGGGTCAAGAGGACGCGTCCCGAGTACCGGGCCGCCCGCGCCGGAGCGAAAACCGCCTACGCCCTCTGTGTCCCTGGTGCACCTCGTGCACTAGCGCTAGTGCACGAGGTGCACCAGCGCTAGTGCACCTCGTGCACTGAAGAGAGACACACCTAAACACACATGACAAACGCTCGCCGTCGCTCCGCTCGCCTCGCAGCCGGCCCGCTTCGCGGGGGCCGGGCCGGTGATCCGGGACTACAGGTGAGTCGGATACCCACCCCTCCGTTACGCGCGAGGAGATTCCTGTGAACGACACCCTCCGATGCTTCAAGTGCGGGGAACTCGACCACATCAAAGCCAACTGCCCTCAACGCACCTCGGCAGCGAAAGCACCCGCCGGCGCCCCGTCAAAAGACGGCGCCGAGAAGAGAAATGAAATCCCGGTACCGGCCCGCCGGGCACCTGAGGAAATCGCCGATTCCCACGTGTGGGCGGAAAAGCTCCGGGCCGCCGACCCCCGGTTCGGCCGCTCGCACTGCGGCGACCAGGGCGACCTGTACACGTCCGTGTTCCGGCGCACTGTCGGCCTCGGCGAGATCCACGAATGCCAGCTCCGGGCGATCGCCCGCGAGCAGATCGCCCACGAGGAGGCAGCATGAGCAAGCGGGGAACGTTCTGGCGCTACATCGGGCACCCCAACGCGCCCTATGGACGCTTCAACGACATCGGGGTCAAGGCGGACGGCAGCCTGCACAACCCGAACAGCTATCCCGAGGCGCTAGTGCGCGAGGCCATTGACGGGGCGATCGAACGCAAGCGGCAGCGACGGAGCGCCGCAGCTACGAAGGCGGCCGTCACGCGCGCCGAACGCAAGGAAGCGAAGATCTACGAACTCGTCAAGCGCCTGAAGGCTGGCGGAGAGCTCACCCCCGGATACGGGTGCGTGTTCTGCGGCAAAGTCCTAGACGATCCCGAATCCATTTCCCGCAGCATCGGTTCCGACTGCTGGCAGCGGGTCATGCGCGCGTTCGAGGAGGCAGCATGACCACGCCCGAGCGCGCCGCCCGCTGCCTGCTGCTCGTCGTTGACAAGCACGGGAAGAACCAGTGCCAGAACGAGCAGCTCCCCGGCGCCGACCTATGCGCCAAGCACCTCGGGCAGGCCGCCGCCGACTACCGCCGGCTGACCGGGCAGGCCGATGATGCGTGAGGAGCTTCTCCCGTGGGGCTGGGAATGGACCGAGCTTCGCCTGATAGCGGCCCGGGCGGCCGCGATCAGCCGGGCGCGGCAACTCCACTGGGACGAGCGAATCGAGGCGGCCATGGACGGGATCATCCTCGCCCTCGCCGAGGCCATGCAGCCCATCACCCGCAGGGAACTTGAGAACGCTGGCCTCGCCTCGATCAGCGCCACCTATGACGGCATCGTCCGCGCCCACTCCCTCAGTTCCGGCGGCCGGACGGGCAGCCGTCACGCCGTCTGGTGGCACGGCCACCACCCCGGCAACACCGCCTCGTTCACCGATGCGGTCGACGAAAAGATAGCCATTTGGCAGTCCGTGTGGTCCCTCAGCGACACCGAATGGCAGGCGCTATGGGCGGCCGCCGACGTGATGCGCTTCGGCGGCACGCTCGCCGACGCCGCCGCCCGCCTCGGCATCGAGAAGGCCGCGTTCTCCAAGCGGCTCAACAGCGCCCGGGGCAAGATCCGCGCATCGTGGGTCTGCCCGGGCGAGCACCCGACGGGCAGGTACAGGCCCGGCGTCAACAGGATCCACGCCGCGATGGATGAGAACCAGCGGCGCCGGCGAAACCGAGAGGCGGCAGCATGAGCATCCGCGACTGGAACGGACACATCCCAGACACCGAGGTCGCCGAGGACGAGGTCGACCCCGACACCACGGCCCGGCAGGCGATCGCCGCGAATCTGCTGCGGTTGACGGAGGTCCTCGACGCCGCCGCCCGCGATGCCCTCGATCGGATGGACGCCATCCTCGCCCACCTGGACAAGAAGTGATCCTCTTGACCCCGGCTCAGCGCACGCTCGCCACGGCGATGTACGAGGACCGCGGCCCCGACTCCCTCGAGGCCAACCTCCGCAAGCTCCTCGACGACCTCAACCTGTTCGGCTTCCATGTCCGCAACTCGATCGGATCGGCGAGGGGATGGCCGGACTGGGCGATCCTCGGCCCGGGCGGCGCGCTGTTCCGGGAATTGAAGTCCGAAGCCGGCAAGCTCAGCGGCGAGCAGCGGCGCGTCGGATCCAAGCTCACCCGGGCCGGGCTCGACTGGGCGGTGTGGCGGCCTACGGATTTGCTCAACGGCGTCATCGCCGCGCAGCTCGCCCGCATCGCATACCCGCCCGAGGAGGCAGCGTGACCCACGCCGGCGTGCGCATCCGGCTTTCGATCCCGGCCGGTGTGATCTATGACTGCGATTCCGTCATGGCCCACTACCAGGCCGCCGTGTCCGAGCGCGCCCCTTCGTGCGGCTTCGCCTGCCTCCCCGGCTGTGACGCGCACGGATGGGTGGAACTGACGCGCGACCTCATTCAATCCGGCGATCTCAAAGTCGAGGTCAAGGCCGTTCACCTAGCCGACCCGACGCGGGACGACGAGCCCGACGATGACGATCCGATCTGCTGCCCTCGGTGCGAGTGCTCTTGCGGGGCGCGCTGATGGCTGACATCGAGGAGCGCGCCGAGAAGTGGGTCGACGAGTACAGCCACGGTGGCGTCATCAAAGGTGCGGCATGTGAGAAGGGCTGGCGCGCCGACCTGATCGCCGCGTACCTGGCCGGATCGGCGCAGACGCAGCGGGACTACGTGGCGGACTTCTGCTCTCGGTGCGAGTGCAGCTGTGGGGCACGCTGATGAGCATTCGACCGGACGGCGACATCTGCGACGGATGCGGCCAGCTACTCAAGCCGGGCGACCACGTCGTGTGGGAAGACAACAAGCCCGAGACCCGCAGCGGGTCGTTCAAGCTACCGACCGGTACGCCCGTGTGGCACTCGAGGTGCGCCCCGCCGACTGAGTACTCCCACCCAGACCCCCGGTAACTCGCAACCACGCGACACGCGGCCCACGGTGCTTGACAGCCCGTGGGCCGTGTGCTGTGCGCGTGAGGGAGGGGTAATGCGCGCTGGGCCTAAATTGGCCGCGAAATTGCGCCAGCGGGCGGCTTCAGTACCCACGGGGGGTAAAACCACCTGCGGCTTTACCTAAACTACTTGGCTTGCATTGTCGGCTGACTCGTCAGATGCCATCCTCTGCATTTCGGGCAGTGGTATGCGCGCTTCTCGGTCTTCTGCCTCCGCTGGTCTTTCCGGGCCGTCTTCAGCAATGCGAGCTTGGCCGCGATCTCATCGCGGTAGCGGATCTTCCGGCAGCCCATCTAGCTAACGATCAGCTGAAACCCCATCCCGACTTCTTAGGCGGCGTGCTCTCGTGCGACTCGGCGACTGGCGGCGCTAGGTCCGGCTCGGCCTCGGGCACGTCGGCGACGATGACCGGCTCGGCGTCGGGCTCCTCGGCCGGCTCATCGTCGGCCGCGAGGACTTCGCCGATGACCTCGGCTGTCGCCTCAGCCGCGGCTACCTCGGCCTCGGCCTCAATCGTGGCGACCTCGAGGTGAGTCTCGTTCCAGTCGCGATCCTGCCGGGCGGTGATGCGCGCGATGGCGATCTCCTTTTCGGCGCGAATCTTCTCGATCTCGACCTCGGCGCTGACGGTCTCGGCCGCGGCGACCGCGGGCAGCTGGTCGACTTCGCCGCCGCAGTGCTGGCAGTAGGGCATCACTGATCACGATTCCTTCGCAGGTTGTAAGCGAGTTTCCCGCCGCCGTTGACGTGCTGGGCGATGGCGGCGCGGCCGATGGACTTGCTGGCTAGCTGGAACGAGACGACGTAGAGCGGGGTCTTGCAGCCGCGCTTGTGGCTGCCTTCGACCTTGGATTCCTGGTGGGCGATGTGGAACCCGGCGCCGCAGGTTGGGCAGGTGATGGCGACGTGGTGGGCGCTGATGCCGGCGTGTCGGGCGGAGCGGTAGACGCCGCGCTGGACGTCGAGGGCCTGGTCGACGTCGTGGAGCGGGGGCGTCTGGTGGGGGGTGTTCCACGGATGGTTCGGGGGTGAGCAGGCCTCGATGATGCCGGCGTAGCGGGTGTCTCGCTGCGTGGCTTTGTAGACGCCGCCCCGTGGTTTCGGCAACTCGACCTCCAACCTTCAACCTCAAGTTGAACTTTAAGGTTAGGATAGCCTTAGCTGAAGCGAACGAGGGAGACCCATGGGCGTGTTCACCAAAGCCCGCGAGACCGTCAAGGATGCGGCCGACACCGTGAAGTGCGCGGCCGAGCAGACCGGCGCGTTCGTCAAACTCGCGGTCGGCCTCGGCGTCGTCGCCTTGGTCGTCGCCGTGATCGCGCTCATCCTCGGGGTGAAGCGTTGAGCGTGAGGCCTGACCGGGAATGGCTCATCGTCGACGAGCTGTACGTGCCAGCCAACGCCGATAGCGTCTGCCTTCCCGTCTGCGGGTGGCTCGCGGGCATCAGCGCCACCGTCCGGACGTTCGACGACTGGGTCCGGCCGCGCAGTGATAACCCCGACCTTGACGGCATCATCCGGGTGGAGATCACCGACTGCAATGACTCGGCTCTGTATGGCCGGTTCACCATCCCGGTCGGCCGCGGCTACCACAAGGGCGGCGTCCTGCTCCCTGAGCCGATCCCGGACATGAACTCGGCTTTCCCCTACTTCCTGCGCTTCCGCGACAGGCCCCCGGCGCTGCATGTGTTCAAGCTCGGCTGCTGCATTAACAGCGAGGACAGCATGAGCTACCGCGAGGAAAACGTCTGGAGAGCAGCATGACTGACACCATCACCCTCGATCCGTCGCTGCTCAACGACGCGTTCGGCCAGGCGCTCGACGCCGACGCGGCCGCGCACGACGCAGCTCCGCCGCCGCCCCGCGTGCCGTGGCTGAACGAGGACGGCTCGGCCCGCTGGGGCTACAAGGCGGACGGGTCGCCGAGGAAGGCGAAGCCGGGCACCGGCCGGCCGCCGCGCGACGACAGCGAGCGGCCGAGGACGTCGGACAAGCCGCCGTCCGGGGCGCCCGCCGGCGAGACCCCCAAGGGGCAGTCGTCGACGTCGGCGAAGGACTACAGCGAGGACATCGGCGGCGCGCTGACGATGGTGTGGATGGGCCTCGCGTCGGTCCCGTTCACCCGCGCTCACGCGGCGATCGTCCGGGCGCAGACGCCCGCGATGGTGCCCCCGTGGAACGTCGCCGCGCAGCAGAACCCCACCATCCGCAAGTACGTCGAGAAGCTGTCTGGAGAAGGCTCATGGGCATGGGTGATCCCCGTAACGGTCGTGACGACGCCGCTGGTGGCGGGCATGTGGCAGGTGACGCGGGACAAGAACCTCCGCGGCCAGCTGGCGGCGCAGACCGAGAAGGACTTCGCCGAGTTCATCGTGGCGCAGGCGCGGGCCGCGGGGATGGACGTCCCGACGCAGGAGCCGGAGCAGGAGACGCCCTCGGCGGAGTCCGAGACTTCCTAGACGCCCGGCCGCCGCAGGAGCGCGCTGGGGACCTTGCGGCCCGCGCCGCCCGTAATCTCGCCGAGACGCTGAGCGTGCCGTCCAAGCGCGCGTACTGGGGCGCGTACGTCTTCACGCTCGCGTTCCTGCGGCACAAGCGCGTGGCGGCGCTGCCGGCGATCCTGGCGGCCGTCCTGGCGGCGGAGGGCGCGTCGATGGCATGGCAGGCGATGGAGGACATTCACGCGCTCGCCGCCGACCGCAAAGAGCACCGCAGCTCTTACGACTACTTCGCCGACACCTACCGGAAGGCGCCCGATGCAGCTGGGGCCGACTGACGGCGAGGTCGAGGCGCTAGGCCGCGAGATCCACGGGATGTTCCACGCGGGGGCGACCGAGGCCGAGGCGCTGGCGCGTCTCCGGACCCGTCTCTCCCGGGGCGCTTACGACAAGCTTCCCCGACTGTTGCGCCCGATCTTTGACCGGGCGACAAAGAACTCGCTCGGTCATATGTGGGGGCCGGATCATTGCGGCCCGAATCATGAGGTTGTGATTTGCGATGAGCCTGCAGACGTTTAACCGCAAGGAGTTCTTCGGCGAGCGGTGGAATCCTCAGCCGGGCGAGCAGGTTTTCATTATCGAGCCGTCGCAGGGCGGTAAGACTCACTTCGCTTACGACCTGCTCAATAACACTGAGCATGTTAAGCCGCCGGTCGCGCTGGTGATGAAACCGCGCGACCCGACCCCCGCGAAGATGACGAAGAAATGGGGATGGAGGGAAATACAGTCATGGCCGCCGCCGAAGGTGATGCCGTGGCAGGACAAGCCGCCCGGGTACACGCTGTGGCCTAAGCACTCGCTGTCCCTCGACCCGGCGAGCATCAAGGCCACGAACGAGCACATCAAGCGCCAGTTCGAAAGGTGCCTGATGGGCGCGTACAAGCGCGGCGACCAGGTGGTGTTCGTGGATGAGATCTACGGCCTGCTCGCCGAGCTCGGCATGAAGCAGGTCATCGAGGCGCTTTCGACGCGGGGCAGCGGCATGAAAGCCGCTATGTGGTACGCGACGCAGAAGCCGGGCGGCACTATCGGGGCGTCAATGCCCGGTCACCTTTTCAATAACCCGACTCACCTTTTCATCGGCTACGACCCCGTGGCGAACAACCGGAAGCGCTTTAGCGAGATCGGCGGGATAAACACTTCGCTCGTCATGGAAGAGGTCGGCAACCTTCAGGTGACGCCGATTCAGACGCCCCACGGCCTCAAGCCGGTGTCGGAGCTGCTGTACATAAATAAGAACGGCCCGCGTGGCGGTTACCTTTGCAAAGTCGGAGTCTTCTAGCGTACAATCGCGGGTGAAGCGAAGGCCCGGGAACGGAATTCCCTTGGGTCTTCGCTTCGACGTTCCCGGGCCTCGCTCATTTCCTAATGGGCTGGAGGCCGGCTGGTGGATATCGCGGGGGCCGCGACGATCGGGCGCGACAGCGAGCTGCACGCGCTGAAGGAAGCCGGCAAGAGGATGTCCGACATTCTCAACCTGGCCCTCATCTGCCACGGCCCGGGCGTGACCGGACGGTGGATGGCGTTCAAGCTCGCCGACGGCAGCGGGGACAACGTCCTCTACGACACCCGCCCGGACGCGATCCGCCACCAGTTCCACGAGACGACCGCCCATTACGAGCAGATGCGGCCCAAGGGCTGGTCTGCCGATGAGTGCGCCCTCACTCTCATGTACGCCCGCGCGGCCTACGACGCGGGCTGGCGGCCGGAGGCCGATGCCCCGGCGCCCATCCTGCCCGTCCGGCTTGAGGACACAGCCCACAAGATGCGCCAGTTGCGGCGCCGAGCTCGGAGGTAACCAATGGCGACAGCACCGGCCCCGGCCGCGCCGCAGACCGCGCAGCCAGGCGCGCAGGGAGGGCAGCAGGCGCCCGCCAAGGTGCCGTTCCGCTGCGGTACGCAGAACACGACCAATCTTGACGGCTACACCCAGACGATCACGCTGGGCACCACGACCAGCCTGCCGAACTACAACCCGTCGGTGAACTCGTACATGCGGGGCGCGTGGATCAACGCCGCGGCCACCGCGTCGGGCAACTCGGCGACCGTCGTGTTCGCGGGCGACGGCCCGTTCTCGGTGTTCGCCCAGGTGGCGTTCCTCGACACGCAGCAGCGCCCGATCATCCAGGTGACCGGCTACCAGCTGGCGCAGATCATGAACAAGTTCGGCGGGTACTTCGTCAACGGCGACCCCCGCGCGGACGCCACCTACCTCGCCACGGCGGGGTCGGGCGGCTCGGGCGGGTCGTTCAACTTCACGGTGTGGGTGCCGCTGGAGATCAACAACCGCACGGGCGTCGGGTCCGCGCTGAACAAGAACAGCTCGCAGACCTACACCCTGCAGATCACCCCCGCCACGGCGGCGTCGGCGGTCTACAGCACCGCCCCGACGACCGTCCCGGTTGTCACGGTGAACGTGTATGAGGACGGGTGGTGGCAGCCGCAGGAGACCGACGTCTCCGGCGCCCCGACCTCCGGCGCCCCGGTCGCCCCGAACACCTGGTCGTACTGGCTGCAGTCGTCCTACACGGCGCTCAACGGCGCGGTGCAGGAGCAGCTGACCACGGGCCTCGGCAACTCGCTGCGGATGGTCGCGTTCAACACCTACGACACGTCCAACTCGACCCGGGCGACCGGCGAGACGGACTTCCCCACCACGGTCCAGCTGATCTACAAGGGCACGAACCTCAAGAACTGGCCGAAGACGCTGTGGAAGTCCCTGATGAGCAAGAACTACGGGCTCACCAGCTCCACCGCCGACAGCGCGAACGGGCCCGAGAACGGGGTCTACGTGCTCTGGCAGTTCATGCAGGACTTCGGGATGCGCCCCGGCGACGGCATGAACTTCTCGCTCCTCAACAGCGACCAGGGCGACCAGTTCCAGTTCCTGGGCACCTTCAACGCCTCGGCGACGATGTACGAGCTCGTCAACTACATCGCCACCGTCGGCAACCCGGCCGTCCTGCGGCAGCAGAGGTAGGCCCCGATGTTCTACGAGCTGGTGCGCCTCCTGCTCCCCCACGTGGCCGGCCTGACCGCCGATGCGGTGGCGGAGCTCGAGGACGCCATCGACAAGCACCAGGCCGAGCACGAGGCCCTGCTGAGCGACCTCAAGGCCCGCGTGCCGGCCCCGGCCGCCCCGGCCCTCGTTATCAAGGCGCCCGCGGCGCCCGTGACCGAAGGAGAAGGCAAGTGAGCTGGCTCAAGGAGCACCCCATCGGCGCCGTCCTGATCGGCGTCGCGATCGGCGTCGCGTTCGGCACCCAGATCAAGCGGCTTCCCGGCGTCAACAAGCTGCCTGTGAAGTAATGGATGGCTTCCCGCGGCGGTCTGTCTGGCCTCGCGCTGGCGGAGATCGCCGCGGGGGTCATCCTGGCGTGGTCGGGCATCGAGAACGCCTCGATCGCGGCCACGCTGCGGTCGGTGACGGCCGGGCAGAAGCCGGCGGCGGACACCGGGGACGAGGCCCTCGACCCGGCGGCGTCATCGGCGACCGCCGGGACCGCGACGGCGGCCGGGAACACCGGGGCGTCGTCGGCGGGCGCGGCGGCCAACCAGGCCACGGCCCGGCTGCTCGCCGCCCCCTACGGCTGGTCGACGGGGCAGCAGTGGGCCGACCTGGTGTCGCTGTGGAACCAGGAGTCCGGCTGGTCGACCACGGCGGAGAACCCGCAGTCGGGCGCCTACGGAATCCCGCAGGCGCTCCCGGCCTCCAAGATGGGCGCCCTGGCCAACCCTCCCACCAACAGCGCCACGGCCCAGATCGCATGGGGCCTGTCCTACATCAGCCAGACGTACGGGTCGCCTAGCGCGGCCTGGGCGCACGAGGAAAGCGAAGGGTGGTACTGATGGCAGCCTCCACCGGCCCGATCGTGGCCGCCGGCGCGATCACCTACGCCAACGCCGTCCTGTTCAACGGCAAGACGTGGGACTCGCAGCTGATCGTCGTGGTGGGCACCGGGATAGCCGCCGGGATGCTCGCCCTGTTCGAGCACGCGAGCGCCCCCCTGGCCGTCGGCATCGCGTGGATCGCCCTCGTCACGTCGCTCCTCGTCGAGCCGAAGTCCGGGCAGTCCGCCGTCAACAACCTGATCCGCATCACAGGGCTATAGGAGGCACCAGTGAGCACCGTCCAGAAGATCGCGCTGGGGATCGTGGGCATCGGCATGGCGACCGCCCTGCTGCTGCCCGGCCGCAACACGGTCGGCGTCATCGGCGCCATCCAGAAGCTTTTCCAGGGCTCCCTGGGCACCGCGATCCAGGGCTGAGCCGTGGCCGACTCCTTCAGCTTCGACTCTCAGGTAGCCGCCTCGGCCACTGACCCGACGGCTGGCGGAGCGGTGCCCATCGAGCTGCCCCCGGAGCAGCAGCGCCTCGGCACGCTGTGGCCCAACCCGTCCGACATGGTGTCGGACCACTCGGCCGAGGGCGCCCCGTGGCTGCCGACCGCCCGCAACGTGCCGAAGGACCCGCCGCAGGGGCCGCTGTGGCGCGCGAGCCACGCCGGCCCGCAGGTCGAGTACGGCGCGCAGCAGGACACCGACCCGGTCAGCGGGCAGGCGATCTCCGCCCCGTTCATCTCCGAGATCCACGACGGCGACGACGGCAGCACGTGGGACGCCGGCGACTGGGGCGCCCACAACGCCCAGCCGAACGCGTGGCCTCAGGCGAACATCGGCCGGCCGTTCACGGTCAACCAGGGCAGCCGGGAGACGCGGACGCTGGCGACCGACCAGTGGGACGCGACCGGCAAGCGGGTCAACCCGCCTGACGCCCCGTCGGCGCCGCACGAGATCTACGGCAGCCAGCACTTCACGGTGCCGCGGTTCATCCCGTTCGAGGTCGGCGCGCTGTTCGACAACGTGGCCGACTCGAACCAGTTCACGGTGAACCCGGGCTACTGGGGTGTCAACGGGTCGGTGCCGAACATGGCGCCGCGCCCGTTCGGCGCGGTCGCCGCGCAGCCGCCCGACGACCCCTATGTGGCCTCGGCCGTGGGCGTCCTCCCGCCGGCCGTCCGCATCGACTACGGAACGGACTGGTGAGCGATGGCAGGCACCGTTGACCTTCCCGCGATCGGGAAGGTGAAGACGACCTACGTGTGGGTCGGCGCCGCGGTCGTCGTGGTCATCGTCGGCTGGGCCTACGTCCGCCACCGGAACTCCGCGTCGGCGAGCACGGCGGCCGGGGCGGGCACCGCCGCGGCGGCGACGGCGATCGACCCGGCGACCGGCTACCCGGAGGGCTCCGCCGAGGACGAGGCCGCCCTCCAGGCGCAGGCGGGCGCGTCCGCCTACGACGGCGTCGGGGGCGGCTACGCGGGCGCAGGGAGCGGCTACAGCGGCCAGCAGTACTACTACGACCCCGCAGACGGCCTGTACGACCTTACGGCGCCCTACACCGGCTCCAGCGCCGCCGAGGGGGCGACGAACACCGGCCCCGGCACCTTCACCAACAACGCCTACTGGGTGCAGTACTGCGAGCAGAACGTCACCGGCTACAGCGCCAGCCAGATCCAGGGCGCCCTGTCGGCGTACCTGGCGGGCCTCGGCCTCACCAGCGCGCAGATGAGCATCTACCAGGCGTGCATCGCCGTCGGCGGCACGCCCCCGGCGCCGCCCTCGACCCCGGCCCACCTGGCGAACACGACCACCGGCGGGAGCAGCGGCACCGGGACCGGCACGACCACCGCCGCCGAGGTCACCATCCCCAACGTGGTCGGGAAGACCGACGCGCAGGCGTCCTCGCAGCTGGAGAGCGCAGGCCTCCGGCCGTCTATCACGTTCACCGCCGCGTCGAACAAGCCGGGGATCTTCCACATCATCACCAAGACGAGCCCGGCCGTCGGCAGCAGCGTCGCCAAGGGCACGACCGTCGTCCTCTACTACCGGGACTCGTCCACTTCCTAAGGAGACATGATGGCTGCCAACTCCAGCGGCACCGACGCGATCATCACGGGCCTGGCCGTCGCCGGGGTGATCGCCGCTATCAACGCCGTCCACATGCCCACCGTCGCGGGCTCCCGCGCGAGCGCGCCGAACAACCAGCACATCGAGGCCGCGCGGAAGTCGAGCCTGTACCTCGGCGCCGCCGTCGTCATCGGCGCCTCGCTGCTCGCCAAGGTCGGCGGAGGCAACGGCTTCGCCTCGACGGTGTTCATCATCGGCGGGGCCGCCGTGGTGGGCCTCGACGTGGCGCACCGGCTCGCCAACGCGACCGACAACCAGTCGGGCAAGATCGTCACCGCCCCGTCCGACAACGCCGTAGCGACGCCGGGGAGCTGACCCAGATGGCAGCGCCCGCGATCTCGTTCTCCGCCCTCGAGAAGATGACGGAGGCTGAGCAGGACGCGTCCCTGACCAAGATCTTCGGCACCTTCACGGGGACGGTGACCGCGGCGTGGGTCAAGAACAACGCGTCCCTCGCCCCGTACGAGGGCGACTCGGCGCTGTCCATGTACGAGGCGCTGAAGACCGCCTACCCGGACGCCACCCCGCTGCAGCGCGGCTCGACCGTCTACCAGACATGGCTCGTCGACGGCATCGGCTCTGCGGTAGGGCAGGTCATCGGGGCATCGGGCGCCGCCGTCGGCGACGTCGCCACCGGCGTCGAGACGGCGCAGATCGTGCCGAGCTGGTCGACCGGGCTGGCGCAGTTCCTCGCCGACATCGGCAGCCGGAACCTATGGCTGCGCGTCGGGAAGGTCGTCGTCGGCGTGGCCCTGATCATCATCGGCGTGGCGCAGCTGACCCACGCGACCAACATCGCCAAGACCGCCGTTAAGGGGGCCGTGCTCGCATGAGCGAAATGGAGCTCGAGGAAGCCGTCCACCACACGCCGGAACCGCAGCCGCTCGTCACGGTGCCCGTCCACGCCGAGGGGCAGGACCTCGCCGGCGGCCACCAGGGCGTCCACTTCACCATGGTGGTGTCCCTGACGGTCAACCCGGTGGTGCAGCTCCTCGGCCGCGACTACGACCGGCTCGAGTGCCGTGTCATGACGGCCGACGAGCCCGTCGTCCTGGCGCAGAGCAAGGAAATCGCGGAGAGCGCGAACAACCAGGCGGCATCGGCCGCAGCCGCAGGCGGCGTGACCAGCGGGTCGCAGACCGACCCGGCGGCCGGCACGGTCATCACCTCGCAGGCGCTGCCCGCGGGAACCTACGCGGTGAGCTGGGACGTGGCGCTGAACGGGTCCGGGTTCGCGGCCGGCGACAGCAATAACTTCGGCCTGTACCTGGGCGCGACGCTGCTCGCCCAGAGCCTCAACGGAAACTTCATCAGCGGCAACTTCTCCTACCCGCAGCCGCCCCTCACCGTGACCGTCCCGGCGGGCGGCGCCACGCTGGCCGTCAAGAACATCGGAGCGGCCGGCGCGAGCACGGTGATCTACCAGGCGCAGCTGGGCGCAGCCCAGACCGGGACGGTCACGGGACCGCCCAACCCGACCGGCTCGTACCTGCCCGTCGGCCTCGACCGCGTGCTCCGCAACGGCGACGAGGTGTGGGTAGCGGCGACGTCCTCGACCCCGACGCGGGTGTCGGTCATCGTCTCGCGGAGGCTTCCCGTTGCCCGCCCAACTTTCGCTTAGCGCCGATGCGTCCGTCGTCCTGAACGCCAGCGGGAACGGGACGGCGGCCTGCGGCCCCGCGCTCCCGGGGACGTCCTGGCAGCCGACCAGCATCGCGGTGTCCGTCTCGACGAACAACAGCGAGGCGCAGTGCAACGTCTACCTCGGCCTGAACGCCGCGGCCGGGTCGCTGCTCGGCGCGACCTCCACCGGCTCGACCGGCGACAGCACCGACTGCTCGCAGACCGTCTGGCCCGGGCAGTCCCTGATCGCCGTCTGGACCGGGGGAGACGCCGGGGCGACCGCGACCATGAGCGTGTTCGGGACCAAGACGGTGCCGGGGGGCGGCTGATGCCGTTCACCAACCCGGTGATGGCCGGGAAGGATCTCGTCCGCCAGGTGATGCAGTCGGAGAACTTCGTCACCGAAGTATCGGGCTGGCAGATCGCGAAAGACGGCTCCGCCGAGTTCAACGACGTCGTTATTCGCGGCGGCGAGGTAATCGGCGGAACCGGACTCTATTACAACGGCACGCCCGCAGCCGATGACCTGGGATTCAGCATTTCCGGGACCGGCGGCACAGACCAGTTCGGCAACGCCTACATAGCCGGGGTGTGGGCGTACAACTCTCCTGACGGCAACGGTGGGGCAGGCCTTATAACCGTGTCGGGGAACGCCGGGCTCGTCATCCCCCCGGCGGGCACCACCCACGCGAACCTGCCGCCCCAGGTCACCGGGTTCGCCGGGTTCGCCGGGCTTGCCGACGAATACGTCGGGCTCCAGCTGAATTCGGGGGTTGAGGCGGCCGTCACCGGCAACGCCGCCATTGATCTTTACTCTGAGACTAACGACGGCACAACCGGCGCCCGGGGCTCTCTCGTCATCACGGGCACCCAGGTACTCGGGTGGAACGCCACCGGCATCACGGCCTTCCAGCCCATCACGGCCGACACCTGGCACAACATGACTCTGCTCAACTCGTGGACACTCCCGAACGGGAATTACTACGCCCGGTATCAGCTAATGCCGGACGGCTCGGTGTGGATTCAGGGGCGCATCAGCGGCGGCACCACGACGGCCGGAACGAGCATCTGGACTCCGCCGGCCGGCTACGCGCCGACGGCGGCGTTCGCGCAGAAGATCCCCGTCATGGTCGAGAACACGACCGGCGCCGCCACGGCGGCCAACCCGCGGGTCGAGATCACCGCCGCCGGCGTGGTGCTGGAGAACGTGGCCAGCGCGACCGTTATCTCGTTCAACGGCCGCTACTCGCTCACCTAGCTAGCTGCAGGACCATCCCGACCACCAGGACCACGACCCGCCGAGGAGTTGGCACGCGGCCGGGGGCGACGACCTGTCGGCGAGGTTCCCGTCCACCTTGACCCACACGGCCAGCAGCAGGAGGACGAGCAGGATGGCGGCGAGCGCGTAGGCGACCCCCCACGCGATGGACCGGCCCCACGACTCGTATTCGGGTCGAGTCTCGGCGTTCACTGCGGCGGCCTCCGGTCGAAAAATGCCTCGAGGTAGTCGAGGAGTTCACGGAGTTCGATGCGGGACTCGAAGTCCGGCTTGCCGTCATCCGCGGGGTTCTTGGAAACGGTCAGCCAGTCTGCGCGCCACCGGAGCGTGCCGTTCACGCGCGGGCTGGTGATGGTGACCTCTGGGTGGCGTGCGGCGAACTCATGGAGTCTCACCACCTGGTCGACGCTGTTGCCTACTCCGCTCGCGGCGCGGATGCCTTGCGTTCCCATGCCAGCACCATATACGTAGCACACCGCAGCGCGCTATGCCCTGATATGATGTAACCATGTTTACGCTGGTCAGACACTATGGGGTGATGATCGACCATGAGTCAGCCATCCCGGTCTACCGGCAGGTCGCCGCGGTCCTGCGCAGCCGGATCGAGGACGGCACCTATCAGCCGGGGCGCCGGCTGCCGTCGATCACCGCGCTTGTGCAGGAATTCGGGATAGCGCAGCTCACCGCGCGGAAGGCGCTGCACCTGCTCGTCGTCGACGAGGTGGCCGAGATGACGCCGGGCATGGGAACCTACGTGAAGGCCCCCGGCTCGGTCGAGTAGCCGGGGGCCTCTGAAAGTCCGCGCCGTCAGCCCTCGGCGGCCAGCGCGTCCATCGCGCCGGCGATCGGGCGCCACATGTAGCCGGCTTCCGGGCGGTCGGCCGCGTACTCGCGGACGTCCTCGGCGGAGTGCCCCTTCGCGAGGAGAGCCGCCGCGGCGAGGCGGGCGGCGCCCTCGCCGAACTCGGGCTCGGGCGCGTCGATGGTGACGGCGGGCGGGGTGTCGTTTAGCGTGTTCATCTGGATCTCCAGGCGGTTAGGTCGGTTGGGTGGTTAGAAGCCCGGCCGCGGCCGCGCGGCGGTGCCGTTGCCGACCCGGCCGCTCTCGGCCCAGTCGTAAGCGCCCTGCAGCGCCTCTTCCGGGGTGTCCCCGATGACGCAGTTGACGAGCTCCATGGTGGCGACCAGGCGGAGCAGGCAGAAGCACCCGCCGCCGCCGGCGTGCTCGAACGTCACGGTGTAGCCGCGCTCTGTAAGGTTCATGATCAGGTCGGCCATGGTGGCTCCCTCGGTATCGAGGGGCGCTCAGTCAAAGATACTCGGCGCTTTACGTTGGCTCGCGACCTGCATCAACACACGTCACGCGCGTAGCTCAGCCGTTCATACTGCGCGAGTACCTGGACTAGCCCTACTAGCGAGATGTGTGGCGGCCGAGCCTGCCGGCGCCGACAATGACGTCGGCGCCGGCATTCGGCTGTCTGCCGCGCCGCCTCTCACCGCCGGGCCTCGCGCGCTGGCTTAGCCGGCCGTCAGGGTTGGCGGTCGCCCGGGGTGTCGGGCGTGTAGCGGACGCCGTTCGCGGCCGACGCGTCGGAGTCGGCCGGGTAGACCAGGTTGCCGTCGGCGGCAACGTCGTCCGCCGAGTCGCTCTTGCCGTTGCCGCCGCCGAACTGACGCGGCAGCTTGTCGGCGGCCGCGTGGACGACCTGCGGCACCTGCGCCGACGCCGCCTTGGCCGCGCTCGTCGCGCTCGTCGCGGCGGACTTGGCGTAGTCGGGCGCCTTGGCCGCGGCCGTCTTGCCCAGCTCGGTGGCCTTCGCCTGCGCCTTGTTCGTGGCCTCCTGCACCTTCGGGTGCTCGGCGACCTGGCGCCCGTAGGCCACGAGCTTGTCATAAGTACCGCGACCGGACCGCGCGCCGGCCACAAAGCCGACGGCGAACCCCGCGATGAACATTGCCTTGTACCGCATGTGGTTCCCCTTCTTCCAGCGCGCGACGTCGCCGGTGGCGTTGCGGCCATCCGTCCCCGACGTCTCTTACATTCCGGCTGGCCATCGCTACGCTGCGTTGGCCTCCCAGGTTATCTGTCCACCGTTGCCGTAGACAGTCCACCTCAGCCGGGAAAAGTTCACCAGAGGCCCGCCTAAGTTCTGCCCCTGGGCGGCCTCCCGGGTGCCACGGGCACCCCCGAAGGTGCGCTACGCTATTCGAAGCACAAGCAACGGGCCCGGTCTCCGGCCCGCCGCGAGTGACGGTCCTGCGTAGCTCAATTGGCAGAGCAGCCGGCTGTTAACCGGCAGGTTATAGGTTCGAGTCCTATCGCAGGAGCCAGTGCGATGTCGCGGGACGTCGCGATCACCCTGAATCCTTACCGGGTTCGGGGTCGTTTTGGTTGAGGGCCGGGCGGCCGCTACTCGCGGGTCCGCCTTGCCCGGTAGGCGGCGACCCGGGTGCGGCTCGCGCAGGCGCTGTCGCAGAACCGCCGGGCCGGGCCGGGACCGGCCCTGAGCAGCACGTGGGCGCAGCCGGGGGCCTGGCATCGGCCGAGTACCTCGGTCCCGTGCTCGGCGATGAGCAACGCCAGGGCCATCGCGCCGGACGCGGCCAGCCAGCCGCCCCAGGAAGCTCCGGGCGCGTCCACGTGCAGGTGCAGGGGGACACCCGCGTGCTCGACCAGCCTCGGTCGGGCCGTCCGGCCGAGCAGGTCGTTGAGCGGAGCGGCCACCTGCCCCGCGTCCCCGCGCGCGCTGAACACCGCGGCTAGCTCATCCCGGGCTTGGCGCGCGTCCGCCAGGTCCCGGTCGTCGACCTCGACCGGGCCGGGTTCGTCATGCGCGAGCAGCAGCTCACGCAGCTGGCCCGCCGAGGTCAGGAGGTCCTCCTGGCGCTCGTACGGCGCGGTATTGATGAGCGCTACCGCCAGCCTGCCCCACCTGGCCGGCCCGAACCGGACATCGGATCCCATATGCGTTACGGTATCAGACATGAAACCCGTTACAGGCGATCAACTGCGCGCCCGGCCCGCCACGGGCGTGCTCGCGAGCAGCGCTTACGGGAAGGGGATCGGCACCCTGCTGTTCTCGGCGACCGCCTCGCGGCTGGCCGATCAGTCCGCCAGCATCGCCCTGGTCCTGCTGGTCATCACCCGCACCCACAGCCCTCGCCTGGCCGGGCTGGTGGTGGCGGCGTTTACCCTGCCGACGCTGTTCACCGG
>Ga0335075_10005495_pt1 | contig 19690 bp, 12 predicted proteins | sample Lox_Sample_24_FD_206723 | JGI IMG/M metagenome (GOLD analysis project Ga0335075, IMG submission 206723) | Soil microbial communities from Loxahatchee National Wildlife Refuge, Florida, United States - Lox_Sample_2.4 | ecosystem: Environmental > Terrestrial > Soil > Wetlands | place: USA...
AACAAGTACGGCTTCATCGAGACTCCCTATCGCCTGGTGAGGAACGGGCAGGTGGAGGAGGGGTGGAAGTATCTTTCGGCGATGGACGAGGAGAAGCTCGTCGTCGCCCAGGCCGATGCGCCGCTCGACGAAGAGGGGCGCTTCACGCAGGAGCTGGTTTCGGTGCGCCGGAACGGCGATTTCCGCCTCGTGCTGCCCGAGGAGGTGACGGCGATCGACGTTTCGCCGAAGCAGCTCGTTTCGGTGGCCGCGGCGCTCATTCCGTTCCTCGAGAACGACGACGCCAACCGTGCGCTCATGGGCTCCAACATGCAGCGCCAGGCGGTGCCGCTGATCCAGGCCGATGCGCCGTTGGTCGGAACCGGGATGGAAGCGGCGGTGGCGCGCGATTCCGGGGCGACGATCGTCGCCAGGCGCCCCGGCGTCGTCGATCAGATCGACGGCGCACGGATCGTGGTGCGCGCGACCGCGGATGACGGCACCACCAAAGGCGTCGACATCTACCGGCTGCGCAAGTTCATGCGTTCCAACCAGTCCACCTGCATCAACCAGCGGCCGCTGGTGAAGGTGGGTGACCGGGTCTCGGAGGGCGACATCATCGCCGACGGTCCCTCGACCGAGCTGGGCGAGCTGGCGCTTGGACGCAACGTGCTCTGCGCCTTCATGCCGTGGAACGGCTATAATTTCGAGGACTCGATCCTGATCAGCGAGCGGATCGCGCGCGACGACGTGTTCACCTCGATTCATATCGAGGAGTTCGAGGTGATGGCGCGGGATACCAAGCTCGGGCAGGAGGAAATCACGCGCGATATCCCGAATGTCGGCGAGGAGGCGCTGAAGAATCTCGACGAGGCGGGCATCGTCTATATCGGTGCCGAGGTCATTCCGGGCGATATCCTGGTGGGCAAGGTGACGCCTAAGGGAGAGAGCCCGATGACGCCCGAGGAGAAGCTGTTGCGGGCGATCTTCGGCGAGAAGGCCTCGGACGTGCGTGACACCTCGCTCAAGCTGCCGCCGGGCGTCAACGGAACGATCGTCGATGTGCGCGTGTTCAGCCGTCGCGGCGTCGAGAAGGACGAGCGGGCGATGGCGATCGAGCGCGCCGAGATCGAGCGGCTGACGAAGGACCGCGACGACGAGCGGGCGATCCAGGAGCGCAGCTTCCTCAACCGTCTGCGCGAGAAGCTCCTTGGGCGCAAGGCCGCCGGAGGCTTCAAGGGAATCAAGTCCGGGACCGCCGTCACCGAAGAGGTGCTGGCCGAGCATCCGCGCGGGAGCTGGCGGCACATCACCCTGCAGGACGACGCCGTGATGGCGGAGATCGAGACGCTGAAGCGTGAATTCGATGCGGCGGTGGCTCGGCTGCAGGAGCGGTTCGATTCCAAGGTCGAGAAGCTGCAGCGCGGCGACGAGCTGCCCCCGGGCGTGATGAAGATGGTCAAGGTGTTCGTCGCCGTGAAGCGCAAGCTGCAGCCCGGCGACAAGATGGCCGGCCGGCACGGCAACAAGGGCGTGGTCTCGAAGGTGGTGCCGGTGGAGGACATGCCGTTCCTTGAGGACGGCACGCCCGTCGATCTCGTTCTCAATCCGCTCGGCGTGCCGAGCCGGATGAATGTCGGCCAGATTCTCGAGACCCATCTGGGTTGGGCCTGCGCGGCGCTGGGACGGCAGATCGGCGAATTGGTGGAGGAATACCGCCGGCGCGGCACGACGCGGCGCGAGCTTCTGGAGCGGCTCAAGGAGACCTACGGCGCGAAGCTGTTCGAGGCCGAAATTGCCAACCTCGAGGATGCGGAACTCGTCGAGCTTTGCGAGAACCTGAAGAAAGGCGTGCCGATCGCGACCCCGGTGTTCGACGGTGCGCGGCTCTCGGACATCGAGGACATGCTGGAAAAGGCCGGCCTCGACACGTCCGGGCAGGTGACGCTGGTGGACGGGCGCACGGGTGAACCGTTCGAACGCAAGGTCACGGTTGGCCACATCTACATGCTGAAGCTGCACCATCTCGTGGACGACAAGATCCATGCCCGCTCGATCGGGCCGTACAGCCTGGTGACGCAGCAGCCGCTCGGCGGCAAGGCGCAGTTCGGGGGGCAGCGCTTCGGCGAGATGGAGGTGTGGGCGCTGGAAGCGTACGGCGCCGCCTACACGCTGCAGGAGATGCTCACCGTGAAGTCGGACGACGTGTCCGGTCGCACCAAGGTGTACGAGGCGATCGTCCGCGAGCAGGACAATTTCGAAGCCGGCATTCCAGAGAGCTTCAATGTCCTGGTGAAGGAGCTGAAGTCATTGGGATTGAATGTCGATCTCGACAACAAGGCGGCGTAGTGCCCGAGCGCCGAGAGGCATGGCTTGCACATGACATCGGCCGGGCAGGAGTGAAGGGCGCATGAACGAACTGATGAAGATCCTTGGCCAGACCGGCCAGGCGATGATGTTCAACCAGATCAAGATCCAGATCGCTTCCCCCGAGCAGATCCGGAGCTGGTCGTACGGTGAGATCAAGAAGCCCGAGACGATCAACTACCGCACCTTCAAGCCGGAGCGGGACGGGCTTTTCTGCGCGCGCATCTTCGGGCCGATCAAGGACTATGAGTGCCTGTGCGGCAAGTACAAGAGGATGAAGTTCCGCGGCATCATCTGCGAGAAGTGCGGCGTCGAGGTGACGCTGGCCAAGGTCAGGCGCGAGCGCATGGGGCATATCGAGCTCGCTTCGCCGGTTGCGCATATCTGGTTCCTGAAGTCGCTGCCGAGCCGCATCGGCCTGATGGCCGACCTGTCGCTCAAGGATCTCGAGAAGGTCCTTTATTTCGAGAGTTACGTCGTGCTGGAGCCGGGAACCACGGACCTCAAGCAGTATCAGCTTCTCACCGAGGATGCGCTGGTCGCCAAGCAGGACGAATTCGGCGAGGACGAGTTCCGGGTGGGAATCGGCGCCGAGGCGGTGAAGCAGATCCTGAGCGGCATCGATCTCGATGCCGAGAAGACGCGGCTGCGGGGAGAGCTGAAGGAGACGACGAGCGAGGCGCGGCGCAAGAAGCTGGTGAAGCGGCTGAAGCTCATCGAGGCGTTCGCCGATTCCGGTGCGCGGCCGGAATGGATGATTCTCGAAGTGGTGCCGGTCATTCCGCCGGAGCTGCGTCCGCTGGTGCCGCTCGATGGCGGACGGTTCGCGACCTCGGACCTGAACGACCTCTACCGGCGCGTCATCAACCGGAACAACCGCCTGAAGCGGCTGATCGAGCTCAGGGCGCCCGACATCATCGTCCGCAACGAAAAGCGGATGCTGCAGGAAAGCGTCGATGCGCTGTTCGACAATGGCCGGCGCGGGCGGGCGATCACCGGGGCGAACAAGCGGCCGCTGAAGTCGCTTTCCGACATGCTGAAGGGCAAGCAGGGCAGGTTCCGCCAGAACCTGCTCGGCAAGCGGGTCGATTATTCCGGCCGTTCGGTCATCGTGGTGGGACCCGAATTGAAGCTGCATCAGTGCGGGCTGCCGAAGAAGATGGCGCTCGAGCTGTTCAAGCCCTTCATCTACGCCAAGCTCGAGAAGTATGGCCATGCGACCACCGTCAAGGCGGCCAAGCGGATGGTGGAGAAGGAGCGGCCCGAGGTCTGGGACATCCTCGAGGAGGTGATACGCGAGCACCCTGTGCTGCTCAATCGTGCCCCGACGCTGCATCGGCTGGGCATCCAGGCGTTCGAGCCGGTGCTGATCGAAGGCAAGGCGATCCAGCTTCATCCGCTCGTCTGCACGGCCTTCAACGCGGACTTCGACGGCGATCAGATGGCGGTGCATGTGCCGCTGTCGCTCGAGGCGCAGCTCGAGGCGCGCGTCCTGATGATGTCCACGAACAACATCCTGAGCCCGGCGAGCGGCAAGCCGATCATCGTGCCGACGCAGGATATGGTGCTTGGGCTCTACTATCTCTCCCTCGAAACGTCTGCGTTCCTCAAGATGGAGGACAGGGACGCGCCGACGATGGCGGGGATGGGCGAGATCGAGCATGCGTTGGCTGCCCGGGCGATCGGGCTGCACGACAAGATCAAGACGCGTTTCGAGGGCGTCGACGCGACGGGCAAGCCGATGCGGCAAGTGGTGGTGACGACGCCGGGTCGGATGATGATCGGGCAGATCCTGCCGCGCCATCCGGACGTGCCGTTCAGCCTGGTCAATCGCGAGCTGACGAAGAAGAACATTTCGGACGTCATCGACGCGGTCTATCGGCACTGCGGCCAGAAGGAGTGCGTGATCTTCGCCGACCGGCTGATGGGGCTGGGCTTCAGCCAGGCCTGCAAGGCCGGCATCAGCTTCGGCAAGGAGGATCTGATCATCCCGCCGGAGAAGGAGGAGCTGATCCGGCGCACGCAGGCCGAGGTGAAGGACTTCGAGAGCCAGTATCAGGACGGGCTGATCACCTCGGGTGAGCGCTACAACAAGGTGGTCGATGCATGGTCGCGCTGCACCGATGAGGTGGCGAAGGCGATGATGGAGGAAATCCGGCGCCAGGATACGGACAAACCGATCAACAGCGTCTGGATGATGAGCCATTCCGGCGCCCGCGGCAGCCCGGCGCAGATGCGCCAGCTTGCCGGCATGCGCGGGCTGATGGCGAAACCCTCGGGGGAGATCATCGAGCAGCCGATCATCGCCAACTTCAAGGAAGGGCTCTCGGTTCTCGAATACTTCAATTCGACGCACGGCGCGCGCAAGGGGCTCGCGGATACCGCGCTCAAGACGGCCAATTCCGGCTATCTGACCCGCCGTCTCGTCGACGTGGCGCAAGATTGCATCATCATCGAGGAGGATTGCGGCACCGAGCGTGGGCTCACGGTGCGTGCGGTGATGGACGGGGGAGAGGTCGTCTCGAGCCTTTACGAGCGGATCCTCGGGCGGACCACGGCGGAGGATGTTCTCGACCCGACGAGCGGAGAGGTTCTGGTGGCGCAGAACCGGCTCATCGAGGAGGAGGGGGCGGAGAAGATCGAGCAGGCGGGAGTGGAGGCGATTCGCATCCGCTCGGTGCTGACCTGCGAGTCCAAGGTCGGTGTGTGCGGACACTGCTATGGGCGCGACCTGGCGCGCGGAACGCCGGTGAATGTCGGCGAGGCGGTCGGCGTTATCGCCGCGCAGTCGATCGGCGAGCCTGGCACGCAGCTCACGATGCGGACGTTCCATATCGGTGGCGCGGCGCAGCGCGGTGTCGAGCAGTCGAGCATCGAGGCCAGCCACGATGGCACGATCAGCGTGAAGAATCGCAGCGTGGTCCTGAACAGCCAGGGCACGCCGGTGGTGATGAGCCGCAACTGCGAACTGGTGCTGATCGATGATCGCGAGCGCGAGCGGGCACGCTTCCGCGTTCCCTACGGAGCGCGGCTGCTGGCGGACGAGGGTCAGCAGGTGGCGCGTGGGCAGAAGCTCGCGGAGTGGGATCCCTTCACTCTGCCGATCATGACCGAGCGGGCGGGGGTGGTCGAATATTTCGACCTGATCGACGGCGCCACACTGGTCGACCGGTTGGACGAGGTGACGGGGATCGCTTCGAAAGTGGTGGTTGACTACAAGCAGGCGGCAAAGGGCGTCGATCTCCGGCCGCGGCTGCAGCTCAAGGACGAGAGGGGCGAGGTCGTGAAGCTCGCGAACGGTTCGGATGCGCGCTACTTCCTGGCACCGGACTCCATCCTTTCGGTGGAGAACGGGGCGCGGGTGAATGCCGGAGATGTGCTGGCGCGCATTCCGCGGGAAGGCAGCAAGACCCGCGACATCACGGGCGGCCTGCCGCGCGTGGCGGAGCTTTTCGAGGCGCGCCGGCCCAAGGACCATGCGATCATCGCCGAGATCGACGGGCGGGTGGAGTTCGGCAAGGATTACAAGGCCAAGCGCCGGGTGATCGTGAAGAACGACGAGACCACCGAGGAAAGCGAGTACCTGATCCCGAAGGGCAAGCACGTGTCGGTGCAGGAAGGAGACTTCGTGCGACGCGGCGATCCGCTGGTGGACGGGCCGCGCGTGCCGCACGACATCCTGAAGGTGCTGGGCGTGGAGGCCCTCTCCGATTACCTCGTGAATGAGATCCAGGACGTCTATCGGCTGCAGGGCGTGAAGATCAACGACAAGCACATCGAGGTGATCGTGCGGCAGATGCTGCAGAAGGTGGAGATCCTGGAGCCGGGAGACACCACCTTCCTTTCCGGCGAGCAGGTGGATCGGCTGGACTTCGACGCCGAGAACGCCAAGCGCGAGATGGCCGGGGAGCGGCCGGCCGCGGCAATGCCAGTGCTGCAAGGCATCACCAAGGCGTCGTTGCAGACCCACAGCTTCATCAGCGCGGCATCGTTCCAGGAGACGACCCGCGTGCTCACCGAGGCGGCGACGGCGGGCAAGGTGGACAGCCTTTCGGGCCTCAAGGAAAACGTGATCGTCGGGCGGCTGATCCCGGCCGGCACCGGAAGTGTGATGAACCGGCTTCGGGCGATTGCGGCGGGCCGCGAGCAGCAGCGGCTTCAGACCGACGTTCCGGCGCTCGCCGGGCAGGAGGCGGAGGTCGCTGCGGAGTAGGGGGCGCCGTTCCTTGTGAATCCGCTCGGTCAGACAAGGGAGCGGATCGCGCTATCCTCCATTCACGGTGAGGGAAGCATGAGATCTGGCACGCGGCCCCGGTCACGGACGTGGCGCTCGAGCACCGCATCGGCTTCGGCGGTGCTCGAGATCCGATACCAGATTCCCTCAGGGTAGATGACGACGCAGGGACCAAGCTCGCAACGGTCGAGGCAGAGCGAGGCGTTGATGCGTGTGGCGGGGAGGCCAAGTTCCTTCGCGCGCGCCTTCATGTAGTCGCGAAGCTTTTCCGAGCCCTTCGCCGCGCAGGAGCCGCGTGGATGACCGTCCGGGCGGCGGTTGCAGCACACGAACACGTGCGAATGATAATAGAGCGGCGGATCGGTTTCTCGGCGATCGCCCATCGCGGTTCCCTGTCATGCTGAGCGAAGGTTTCTATAGCGTGTTCAGCGTGACTGGACATGCTCTCTTTTGTCTGGCCGAGCGGATTCACGCGCTCCTGGAGAAGCACCATCTGATGGCACACGAGCGGAATCTTCTGAAGGACGCCTCTTCACCCTATCTGCTCCAGCACGCGGACAATCCGGTGCATTGGCGGCAATGGAGCGCGGAAGCGCTCGCCGAGGCCAAAAATGCAGGAAAGCCGATCCTGCTTTCGATCGGTTACGCGGCATGCCACTGGTGCCACGTGATGGCGCACGAATCCTTCGCGGATCCGGAAACGGCCGAGGAGATGAACCGGCTCTACGTCAACATCAAGGTTGACCGGGAAGAGCGACCCGATATCGACCAATTCTACATGAGCGCCCTGCAGGCGATGGGTGAGCACGGTGGCTGGCCGCTCACGATGTTCCTCACGCCGGAAGGCGCGCCGTTCTGGGGCGGGACCTACTTCCCGCCCGAGCCGCGCTGGGGCAAGCCTTCGTTCCGCCAGGTGCTGGCGGCGATCGCCGATGCGTGGCGTCGGGAGCCTGGGAAGATCGCCGCCAACGCCGGGCAGTTGACGGCGCATCTTGCCGCGCTCGGCAGAGTGGAGCGCGGTCGGCTGCCGGACGAGGAGAGGCTTGGGGAAGTCGCGGCCTCACTGATGGCGGCGCAGGATGCCGAGCAGGGTGGGTTTCGTGGCGCGCCGAAATTTCCGAATGCGCCGCTCATGCGGTTCCTCTGGCAGGATTCATTCCGCTCCGGGCGCGCCGAGCAACGGGAAGCGGTCACATTGCTCCTTCGCCGGATGAGCATGGGCGGGATCTATGATCATCTTGGCGGTGGTTACGCGCGCTATGCGACGGATCGAGAGTGGCTGGTGCCGCACTTCGAGAAGATGCTCTACGACAACGCGCAGATTCTCGAACTGCTGGCGCTGGCCTACGCCGAGAGCCCCGACCCGCTTTTCGCTGCCCGCGCCAGAGAGACGGTCGGCTGGCTCGAACGCGAGATGCGGACCGGGGAGGGGGGGCGAGGCGCATTCGCCGCATCGCAGGACGCGGACAGCGAGGGGGAAGAGGGAAAATTCTATGTCTGGGATGCGCGCGAGATCGCGACCCTGCTCGGGCCGGCCGCGGAAGAGTTCAGTGCCGCCTATGACGTGACGGAAGCGGGCAATTGGGAGGGGCGGACGATCCTGTATCGGGTGGTTCCGCTCGGCGATCCGATGCTCGAGGCGAGGCTCGCAGAGGCGCGGGCGATGCTGTTCGCAGCGCGGGCGCTCAGGGTGCCGCCGGGACGGGACGACAAGGTGCTGGCGGACTGGAACGGCCTTGCCGTGGCGGCGTTGGCGCGGGCGGCGTGCGTCTTCCGTGAGCCGGGCTGGCTGTCGCTTGCCGCGGGGGCATTCGATTTCATTCTTGCGGCGATGGGGCGGCCGGACGGGAGAGTTGCGCATGCCTGGCGAGGAGGGCGGGTTTCGGCCGCCGGGCTGCTGGAGGATCAGGCGGCGATGGCACGCGCGGCGCTGGCGCTTTACGAGGCGACCGGCGATGCCCGGCGCCGAGAGGCGGCACTCGGGATGATTGCCGCGGCAGAAGCGCATTTCGCGGGTCCGGACGGCGCCTTCTTCGGAGCGGCGGACGATGCGCTCGACCTGCCGGGCGGAGGTGCTGCGCGCGCGCTCGTTGCCGAGGATCATGCCGTGCCCTCCGGCAATGGGATGCTGGCGGAGGTTTATGCAAGGCTGTTCCATCTGACAGGGGAGGATGGCTGGCGGGTGAAGGCCGAGCACCTGATCGGCGCGTTCATGGGGCGGTCAGGGGCGATGGTGCAGTCTCCGGGGCTGCTCGGGGCGATGGATTTGCTGGTCCGTGGAGCGAGCGTGGTGATCGGGGGCGAGCATCCCGCTCTCGCTGCGGTGGCCCGGACAGCGCCTGATCCGGCTTTGGTGGTGCTGGAAGCCGGAAATTCCGGGACCGTGCCGCCCGGTCATCCGGCCGCGGGCAAGCCGGAGGGCGCCATTGTCTGCCGAGGCGGGGTGTGCGGACTGCCTCTCACCGATCCGGCGGCGCTTGCCGCCATGCTGCACCGCACTTGACAGGCGGTCCGGACCGGTTTGGCATCCCCGCCCCGTGACGGCGGCCCACAAATCCGACTTCGCACTCACCCTCGGGACACCGCTTGGGCTGATGACTCTTGCCGAGGGCGCCGGCGCCATTACGGCGCTCTACTGGGGGAGTGCGAAAGACCATCAGCAAACCGCCCTCCTGCGGCGGGCAGGGCTTTTGCTGGAGCGGTATTTTGCCGGTGAACGGGTGATTTTCGACGTGCCGCTCAAGCCGGCGGGGACAGCGTTCGAGCGGCGTGTGTGGGAGGTGTTGTGCACGATACCGTGGGGCCAGACGCGGTCCTATGGAGAGATCGCCCGTCTCGCCGGAGGCTCCCCGCGGGCAGTCGGGCGGGCGGCCGGACGGAATCCGATTCCCGTCATCATCCCGTGTCATCGGGTGGTCGCGGCGAGCGGGCTCGGCGGCTTCTCGGCGCCAGGCGGGGTTGTGACCAAGCGCGCACTGCTCGCCCTGGAAGGCAGCCCATACCCGGATGATCTCTTCGCGGGCGGCGACTGGCGCATCGATAGGGACAGCAAAAGGGGGGCAATGGCATGACGAAAGCGATCCGCATCCACCATACGGGCGGGCCGGACGTGCTGGTGTGGGAGGAGGTGCCGACACCGGAGCCCGGCCCTGGTGAGGTGCTGGTGCGACATGCGGCGGTCGGGGTCAACTTCGTCGATGTCTATTTTCGCTCCGGCCTCTACAAGGCGCCGAACCTGCCGTTCACGCCCGGGATGGAGGGGGCGGGCACGGTGCTGGTGGTGGGGCCGGGGGTGAGCGGTCTGGCGGCGGGCGATCGGGTCGCCTACGGCACCGGCGCGATGGGCGCCTATGCGACGGAGCGGGTGATCGCGGCCGACCGGCTGCTCAAGCTGCCCGAGTCCATTCCATTCGAGACAGGGGCGGCGATGATGCTGGCCGGAATGACGGCGCACTATCTGTTGCGCCGGACCTATCCGGTGAAACGCGGCGATACGATTCTGATTCATGCGGCGGCCGGCGGCGTCGGGCTGATCATGTGCCAGTGGGCGACGCATCTGGGCGCGCGGGTGATCGGCGTGGTCTCCACGCCTGAGAAGGCCGCGCTGGCGAAGGCCAATGGCGCCGAGCACGCGCTGATCGGGCATGCCGATCTTGCTGCGGAGGTCAAGAAGATCACGGACGGCGCGATGGTGCCCGTCGTTTATGACAGCGTTGGCAAAGACACGTTCATGGCGAGCGTCGACTGCCTGGCGCCGCTTGGCACGATGGTGAGTTTCGGCAACGCCTCGGGTCCGGTGCCACCGGTGGACATCTCGATCCTTTCGGCCAAGGGAAGTCTTTTCCTGACCCGACCGACACTTGCGACGTACGCGGCGAAGCGAGCCGATCTGGAACATATGGCAGGCGAGCTTTTTTCTGTGGTGGGGAGCGGGGTGGTGAAAATCCGGGTCAACCAGACCTTCCCGCTGGCCGAGGCCGCGGCGGCGCATCGCGCGCTCGAGGCGCGCCAGACCACGGGCAGCACTGTTCTTATTCCGTAACGTGTTGCCGCACGTCCTGGTGCGGCGGGCGAGATCTCGCGTAACACATTGTCACGCCGAGGCGTCAATGCGCAGGGGCGCATTGCAGTGAAGAGGGGTTCCGGGGCGCCGTCGCACGGACAATGATGCAGCGATGTCTGCGCGATTGCGACTCCTCCGACCGCGGGCCGTCCCGGAGCCGCCTGCCATGTCGCAACGGGCGCGTGTCACCGCGCTGATCGTCGCCTGCGCACTCTTCATGCAGAATCTCGATTCGACCGTTGTGGCGACGGCCCTGCCGGCGATGGCGCACGCCTTCCATGCCGATCCGGTGCATATGAGCGTGGCGCTCACTTCGTACATGCTGAGCCTCAGCGTGTTCATCCCGGCGAGCGGCTGGGTGGCCGACCGGTTCGGCAGCCGCGGCGTCTTTCGCGCAGCGATCATCGTATTCACCGTTGGATCCATTCTCTGCGGGCGCGCGGGAAGCCTCTGGTTCCTGGTCGCGTCGCGAATCCTCCAAGGTGTTGGGGGGGCCATGATGGTGCCGGTCGGGCGCCTGGTGCTGCTGAGGTCGGTGGCGAAGTCCGAACTGGTGGCCGCCATGGCCTGGCTCAGCATTCCCGCGCTGCTGGGGCCGGTTCTTGGCCCGCCGGTCGGGGGTTTCATCGTGACCTACGTCTCCTGGCACTGGATTTTCGATATCAATGTTCCGATCGGCCTGCTCGGCGTGGTGCTGGTCACTCTCTTCATCGAGGAGACAGGAGGGGGAGATACAAAGCCGTTCGACTGGTCAGGTCTTTGCCTGACGGCCGTGTGCCTGGTTTCTCTGTTGTCCGGGTTGGAGGCGACAAGCCGGGGCGTGCTGCCCTGGGCGGAAAGCATCGGCCTGCTGGTGCTCGGTGCGGGGACCGGCCTTGCCTATTATTTTCATGCCCGCGCGCGGGAGTATCCGCTGGTCGATCTCGGCCTGTTGCGGATTCCGACCTTCGGGCTTTCGGTGGCGGCGGCCAGTCTTTTTCGGGTCGGCATCGGTGCGGTGCCGTTTCTGTTGCCGCTTCTCCTGCAGGTCGGCTTCGGACAGAGCGCGGCGGAGAGCGGGATGATCACCTTCGCAAGCTCGGCCGGCGCGCTGGTGATGAAGCCTGCCGCGCAGTATGCACTGAAAGTGTTCGGATTTCGTGCGACGCTGATTTGCAACGGGGCGATCTCGGTCATGACGATCGCGCTGATCGCCGGTTTCCGTCCGGGATGGCCACTAGCCGCCATTTACGGGGTGCTGCTGATGGGCGGCTTCTTTCGCTCGTTGCAATTCACGGCGTTCAACGCGATCGCCTTTGCCGACATCCCGCCTTCGAAGCTGAGCAGCGCGACGAGTTTCTACAGCACCGCGCAGCAGCTTTCGCTGACGGCCGGGGTGGCGGCCGGGGCGGCGGCGCTCGAGATTTTCTCCAAGCTGTTCGGGAACGCGACGCCCAGTCTTGGCGACTACAGCTTTGCGTTCCTTGCGGTCGCCGGAGTGGCGATGGTCTCGGTGCCGATCACGATGCAACTGGGAGCGGATGCAGGCGCCGAGCTGTCCGGCCAGAGGGTCCGGCAGGGCGAGATCTCCGGGTCTCGGACGCGATGACCGCGGGCCGGGCCAAGTCCGGCAGGAATGGCAGTGTTGTCGAGGTTGCAAAAGCCCGTCGCCTGGGCCAATTCATTGCGAACTAGAGCCGCGATATTCCCTGGCCCGTCACCCGGGCTGCGCGGTGCGGATGTTCGCCATTGCGTCATGTGGTCCGCTCTTTTCCATGGTTGGTGGTGGCAACCGTGCGGAAATGAAGGGAGTGAGGAATCGGGGTGCCCAATGATTCGCTGACAGGATGGCAGCCCGACCGCAGCGTGGCGGCTCCGTCCTGGCCCAACCCGCCGATGAAGGTGCAGATCGCCCGCGGTATCGCCGGCCGATGCCCGGCCTGCGGAAAGGCACGCCTGTTCACCAGCTATCTCCGCGTGGTGCCGGCCTGTCCCAACTGCGGAGCGCCGCTTGGCCAGTTGCGCGCGGACGATGCGCCGGCATACGTGACGATCCTGATCGTCGGGCACATCGTGGTGGGGCTGCTGGTGCTGATGGAAACACACTTCACTTTGGCGCTGTGGCTCGAGGCGGCGATCCTGCTGCCACTCACTCTTGTGCTGGTGCTGGTCATGCTGCCGCCTGTGAAGGGCGGAATCCTTGCGATCATGCTCCGGCTCGGGATGATCAGGCCACCGCAATAACATCGGGGGTGGTCCGGTCAGGAAAGATCTTGCCCGGGTTGAGGATGCCGCGCGGATCGAGTGCCGACTTGATGGCATACATCACCGAAAGCGCACCCGCGCCGTGCTCTGCTTCGAGGAATTGGCGCTTGCCGATGCCAACTCCGTGCTCGCCGCTGCAAGAACCGCCGAGGGCGAGCGCAATGCCGACGATCTTCCGGTCGAGTGCCCAGGCGCGGGCGAGTCCATCCGGCTCCTGTGGAACGACGATGACAGTGTGGAAATTGCCATCGCCGACGTGCCCGACGATGGCGCCAAGGAGGCCGGAGGCGGTGATTGCTTCACGAGATGCGAGAACGGCCTCGGTCAGGCGCGAGATTGGCACGATCGCATCGGCGGTCAGGATCCGGCAGCCTGGCCGCAATGCGAGTGCCGCCCAATAGGCGTCATGGCGCGCCTTCCAGAGATGCGTCCGCGCCTCGGCATCCGCCGCCTGGGTGAAACGTTCGCCTCCGCACTCACGTGCGATCTGTTCGGTCTCGTGCACCTGCTCGGCGACGGCGGCGGGGGTGCCGTGGAATTCGAAGAAGAGGGTCGGCACTTCGGCCAAGCCGGAGAGATTTGAGTAGGCGATCGAGGCCCGCATCTGCACCTCGTCGAGAAGCTCGATGCGCGCCACGGGAATGCCTGCCTGCATGACCGCAACGACCGTTTCGACCGCGCCTGAGAGCATCGGGAACTGGCAGGTTGCCGCAACGATCGCTTCGGGAATGCCGTGCAGGCGGAGCCCGATTTCGGTGATGATGCCGAGGGTGCCTTCCGAACCGATGAAGAGCCGGGTCAGATCGTAGCCGGTTGCCGATTTGCGCACCCGGCCGCCGGTTCTGATCAGCCGCCCGTCGGCGAGTGCGACGGTCAGGCCGAGCACGTTGTCGCGAATCGTCCCGTAGCGCACCGCGTTGGTGCCGGACGCGCGGGTTGCGCACATGCCGCCGATCGTGCATTCGCTGCCAGGATCGACGGGGAAGAACAGCCCCTGGTCGCGCAGATGCGCATTGAGCTGCTGGCGCGTCACGCCTGCTTCGACACGGCAATCCATGTCCGCCGCGTTCACTTCGAGCACGCGGTGCATTCGAGAGAGATCGAGGCTGATGCCGCCGAGGACCGGGGTCACGTGGCCTTCGAGCGACGTGCCGGCACCGAACGCAACTACCGGCACACCGGCCGCATGGCAGTAGCCAAGCAGGCTCGCCACCTCTTCCGAACTTTCGACGAACGCGACTGCATCGGGGAGCATGTGGGGGTGGGTATCCTCCCCATGCGCGTGCTGTTCACGGACGCTCCGATTCGTGCTGAGGCGATCACCAAGCAGCAGCCGTGCTGCGGCAATGGTCGAATCGACCGGACGCGCTCCACCAATATCTTCCGGCATGGCTTTTCTCCCCCTTCAACATGACCGCCTCACGGGGTAACCGCAAGGGCGTTCGCGACGGCAGGGGCACCTCACGAGCCGGAGGGCGGCGCCGGGTCCGGAAAAAGAGGGAAGCCTTTTTGCTTCTTTTTCTTTAGAAAAAAAGGACTTCCTTTTCCATACGTCATCAGGGTTCATCACACCCTCCAGGCAAGATGACGACACCACCCAAGAGCGGAATTCAAACGGAGACACGTCCGGTCTTCGACGACGATTGCGCCAGGCGAATCGTCATCCTATCATCAGCTCGACCATATCATCATGATGTCGCAATAAAAGAGAACATAGCGACATGTGCAGCCGAAGGAGGAGCGTGTCATGGCCAGCGTGACGACGAGAGACGGCACAGAAATTTTCTACAAGGATTGGGGAAGCGGCCAGCCGGTTGTCTTCAGCCATGGCTGGCCGTTGTCGGCCGATGATTGGGATGCGCAAATGTTGTTCTTCCTCAATCGCGGCTACCGTGTGATCGCCCACGACCGCCGCGGTCACGGACGTTCAAGCCAGACCGGTGACGGCCACGACATGGATCATTATGCGGATGACCTGGCGGCAGTGACTGCGCATCTTGATGTGACGAACGCGATTCATGTCGGCCACTCCACGGGTGGGGGTGAAGTCGTGCATTACATCGCCCGGCACGGCGAAAGGCGGGTGGCGAAAGCCGTTTTGATCGCTGCGGTCCCACCGCTGATGGTGAAGACGGCCGCCAATCCCGGTGGCCTCCCCAAAGACGTATTCGACAATTTTCAGGCGCAGCTTGCCGCGAATCGCGCGCAGTTCTACCGGGAAATTGCGGCGGGACCCTTCTATGGGTACAACCGGCCTGGTGCGAAGCCATCGGAGGCGGTCATCGCCAATTGGTGGCGCCAGGGGATGATGGGCGGCGCCAAGGCGCATTATGACGGCATCGTCGCCTTCTCACAGACCGATTTCACCGAGGACCTCAAGAAGATCGCTGTGCCTGTGCTCGTGATGCACAGCGAGGACGACCAGATCGTGCCCTATGCCGATTCCGGGCCGCTTTCGGCGAGGCTTTTGAAGAAAGGGACGCTGAAGACGTACAAAGGATTTCCGCACGGCATGCCGACCACGGAAGCCGAGACGATCAACGCCGATCTCCTCGCCTTCTTCAAGAGCTGAGATACTTGGCGATTGAACTTTCGACACCGCCCTGACGGCGGAGCCAAGACTTGGCAGGGGCCGCCATCGAGGGGCGGAGCGCCATGAAAGCGATATGAAAAGACCCGCACCGGGTCGGGGGCGGCCCGGCGCGGGTCCAAGGCATCGGCATGCGGGCCGCCTAGCGGCCTATGACGCACGCCAAGGCTGGGGAGGCATCCAGCCAGCGGTCATGGTGCGAAGCAAAGAAGGCAGGAGAAGGGGTACAATCAGGCAACAATTGGGTAATCGGCTTCGCGCCCGGCTGTTTTTCGACCAGGTGGCTCCTGCGCGGCAACAGCTTCCGCCGGGGCGCGGATGATGTGAATCACGCTGCCAAATTCGGCACTTTCGGCATGGCGTGGCAGCGTCCCTCGGCCTCGGCCGATGAAGGAGGAAAGTACCGCGAGTTGTAGCCAACCCACGCGATCACTTGCTCGCATGGCTCCTGCAGCGGAGTCCGGTGATGCTGCCGATCCCGGGCACGAGCAAGCGCGCCCACCTCGAAGAGAACATCGCGGCCGCGGCGATTCGTCTCGAGCCCGAAGAGGTTTCCGCGCTTGACCGCCAGGGACGCGAGGGGGCGCGGGCGTGAATCGTGGGCTCACGAAACGCCCAGCCATCGCGGCAGTGCGAGGGTAATCGCCGGGACAAAGGCGATCAAAAGCAGGGCAATGAAAATGATCGCGAGGTATTTCGCGATCGGCCGTGCCACGCGCTCGACCGGGACCTGGCCCACGGCGCAGGCGGTGTAGAGGCCGACTCCAACGGGCGGAGCGAACAGGCCTATTCCCATCGAAATGACGAGCAGAATGCCAAAATGCAGCGGATTGACGCCCAGCTTCTGGGCCGCGGGCAGCAACAGGGGAGCAAACACGATCAAAGCGGGCGCGCCCTCGAGCACCGAGCCCATCACGATCAGCATCGCGATCGCGATGAGCAGGAAGACCCAGGTGCCGGAAGACGCCCCGATGGCCGCCAGAGCCGCCGCCATGTTCTGCGGGATCAGATTGACTGTGAGCAGGTAGCTCAGCATCTCGGCGGAAGCGACGATGAACAGGATCATTCCGGAAAGGGAGGCGGAGCGCGTCAGGAAATCGGCGAAGGAGCGCCAGCTCATCTCCCCGAAGGCAAGTCCGCCAACAAAGAGCGCATAGACGACGGCAACCGCGGAAACCTCGGTCGGTGTTGCGACGCCGCCGACGATTCCCCCGACGATGATCACGATGAGGAAGGCCCCGGTCAGCGCGCCGGCCGTCGTTTTCAGGATATATCGCAGGGGGTACGGCCCGCGCGACAGAGCGGGGCGGCCTTGCTTCTGCAGGCTGCGCGCCGTGAGCACGGCGATCAGGATCAGCCCGACCGCCATCACGCCCGCCGGCAACAACCCCGCGATGAACAGCCCGCCGATCGATACGTTCGCGACGTAGCCCAGGATGATCATGTTGATGCAGGGCGGGATCGTCTCACCCATGACCGCGCTCGCGGCCAGCAGCGCCACGGCATCGTTCTCGTCATAGCCGGACTGGCGCATTGCCGGCAGCATGATGGACCCCACGGCGGCGACGTCGGCGCTTTTCGATCCGGAGATGCCCGAGAACACGGCCATCGCGGCGATCATCACCACGCTCAGCCCGCCGCGCACCCGGCCGATCACCATGTCGAGGAAGGCGATCAGGCGGCTTGACATCCCGTTGATGCCCATGACGAGGCCGGCGAGGACGAAGAACGGGATTGCCAGCAGGACAAAGCTGCTGACGCCGGATTGCATGACCTGGGTGAACTGGATGATCGGGAGTGAGTTGGTGACCGCCATGTAGGCCAGGCTGCCAGCCGCCAGGGAGAATGCCGCCGGCACGGCCGCGGCGAGACAGGCGGCGTCGACCACCAGCATGAGCCAGATGCCCGTCAGGGTCGAAGCCGGCGTAAATGCGCCCCAGGCGAGGAGGGTCGCAACCAGGGCCGCGATCACGATTGCCGATTCCGCGAGCGCCTGCCTCGGTACTCGGGGCAGGTGAAGCATTGCGAACAGACTCATGACCGCGCCTCCGACGGGGAGCGGATAGTAGTCGATGCTTGCCGGGAGAAGGCCGCTGACGGTGGTCTGCCCCGCGACGCTGTTCAGCAACGGCACGGACGACCAGGTGAAACACACCGAAACGACCAGGACGACCCAGGCCGAGAATCCGTCCGCGCGGTCGGCCCATTGTCCGCTCAGCGCGTTGCGCAGCAGGCCGACGCCCAGATGCTCGGAACGGTGCAGCGCCAGGGCGCCGCCCAGGAACGTGATCCCGATCAAAACGGCGATTGCGACCTCATCGCTCCATTGCAGCGGGTTCGAGAGGAAATAGCGGAACACGACGTCGAGGACGACCACGACGATGCCGCCCGCCAGGATGACGGCACAGAGAGCCGCGACGATCCAGGCTGCCGCACGTTCGAGACGTGTGGACCCCGATGGTGCCGGCACGATCAGAGGGTTTTGCCAGTCTCCTTCAAGATGGCTTGCAGGACCGGTCTGGTGTCCGGGTACCGGTCGGTGAAGCGCTTCCACAGAGGCTTGACCTCCTCGGTGAGCTTCGTCCGATCGATCTCGATCGTTTTGATCCCTTTCTGCTTCAACATGTCCATGGCCTGCCCGGCGGCGGCGGCAGCCCTGGTGCGCTGATATTTGACGCCGTCGGTGGCGGCCTGCCGCAGCGACTGCCGGTCGGCCGGGGAGAGCCTGCGCAGCGTTGCATCAGCGATGATCGGGGAGCACGGGTCGAAGATATGTCGCGTCAGGGTGAGATTCTTGGCCAGTTCGTAGAACTTGAATTGCAGGATGGTCGGCGGATCGTGCTCCAGGCCCTCGATCACTCCCGTCTCCAGCGACGTGTAGATCTCGTTGAAGCTCATCGGCACCGGGTCGGCCCCCAGCAGCCTGAAGGTCTCCACGAATGTGGGGGACGGCAGAACACGAAGTTTCAGGCCACGGAACTGGGCCGGCGTGGTAACGGCGGTCTTGGTCAGGACGTTCCGTGCACCGAAATTATAGCACCAACCGAGGATTTCGGCCTTGGTCTTCTTCGCGAATATGTCCTGAAGCAGACGACCCGCGTTGCCGTCCATGACCATTCCGGTCTGTTCGAGCGAGTCGAAGAGGAATCCCATCGTCAGCACGGCGATCTCCGGCACGATCGGGGACCAGTCGGACGGGACCATCATCATATCGAGCGTGCCCGAATTGAGCTGGTTCGGGTACTTGTTCTCCGGGCCGAGCTGGCTGTCGCCATAGAAGACGACGCCGACATTGCCGTCGGTCCTGCTCAGCAACCCGGAGAGGAACTTATCGAAGAACACCGTGTGCGCATTCTCCGTGTGAGTTGGCTGGGAGGAGCCGAGCTTCAGGGTAATCTTTTTGCCTTGCTGGCCACGGATTCCAGATTCGGTGGCGGCGGGTGCCGTACGGGTTCCCATGAGGGTAGCGCCCAGCGGCACCGCCGCCGCCCATTTCAGGACCTCACGACGACGGAAACCAGCGGCGGATTCTGCGAACATGGACGTTCCCCTTGGCCGAACCGCGGTTCGCGTTGCCGCGGTGGGAGGACTTTACCGTTGCCGCCGTGCAGGTGGAAGCTCACCTCCACCTCCGATAACGGAACCCAGGGTCACTCACGTTCACGCGGCGCGGGAAGCGACACGGGCCGTCAGCCTCGATGCCTGTCGCTGCACGATATCGGCTTTATGGAGATCGCCCGCTCGTTCGATGCGCATTGCATCACCTGCGCCGGTGGGCCGCGGCCGCGATCGTTCAGGAGCCGCGGCCGGTTTGCCAGCAGGCGTCCCCGGGCTTTACATTGCGGATTTCGGAATGGGTTCAACAGGAGTGGGGTGTGCCATCCACCATATCGCAACCGGTCGCGGCGACGCTGACGCGCGCCGCCATTTTTCTTGTCGTGACCGTGAACTCCGGATCGGAACATGACACCACCGTGCGTGCCTTGTGTGGCGATCTGGCCGCGCTTCTGCGAGCGGTAGGCTTCCGTGACCTGGAGGGCGGGCTCACCTGTGTCATGGGGTTCGGCTCCGATGCGTGGGACCGGCTTTTCGGAGCGCCGAAACCGAAGGATCTGCATCCGTTCCGGGAAATCCGCGGCCGGCACCATGCCGTGGCGACTCCGGGCGATATTCTCTTTCATATCCGCTCCACGCGCATGGATCTGTGCTTCGA
>Ga0335075_10005496_pt1 | contig 19689 bp, 17 predicted proteins | sample Lox_Sample_24_FD_206723 | JGI IMG/M metagenome (GOLD analysis project Ga0335075, IMG submission 206723) | Soil microbial communities from Loxahatchee National Wildlife Refuge, Florida, United States - Lox_Sample_2.4 | ecosystem: Environmental > Terrestrial > Soil > Wetlands | place: USA...
CCGTCGAATGCATAGATCAAAAACTCGTCGTTGGGGACCTTAGCCGACATCCAGTAGAACTGCGCGTCGACCGCTGTCATCCGGGTCGACATGCCCATCACTGTAGCCACAAGCCGGGCTCGTTGAACTGCGCGGTCCCGCGGCCTCTCCCTCCGTCGGGACCGCGCAGAGTCTTTGTGCGCTTGCCGCCGCTACCGAGCCCACACCCCGGCGGCCCGATGGTCGGCCGCCGCGACGTCGTCGGCTCCGTCACGCACCGCATTGCCGAGGTCGACCAGAATTTCGTTGAGCGCTGTGGCCGCCTGCTGCCACTTCAACTGCTCAACCCCGTACGCCGTGGCGGCTTCGCGGGTCCACAGCTCCCGCAGCGGTGCAACGTGAGACCTCAACTCCTGCAAGGCGGCGTTGAAGCGGGCGGCGGTGCTGTGAATCTCCTCGCGAACCGAGCATTCGATCTCGTCGAATTTGTACGACAACAGCGGGTCCATGGATCATCGCCTCACAGGTTCCCGGCGGCGGTGCCGATGTGATGGGCATGGTTGTCGGCCGCCTCACGCAGTGCGGCTTCGTTATAGCGAATGGTCTCCGCGATGCCGTGCAGGGCATGGTGGAGTTTCATCGACTCCGCGTTCCATCGATGCACGACGTCCTTGAATCGCGCCGCGGCCGCGCCACCCCACACTGACGGCGGCACATTGCTCATCCGGCCGATGAATGCCTGCAGCGTCGTCCGGATCTCTTCATTGCGGGTCTCGATCACTCCGGCAACCGAGCGCATCAGATCAAGGTCGGTGCTGAGCGTGTTGCCCACTGCGGGTGTACTCACCTGTTCCCCTTTGCCTAACCGTTAACGCCATGTAGGACGCCCGGCGGTCGGTTCCGGTTCCCAGTGACTAACGTTGCCGACATGTCGGTCACCATCGACCCGCGCAGCCACGACGCGGTGCTGTTCGACCTGGGCGACCTGGCCACCGACGAATCGCTCGTGAAGCAACTGCACAACGCCGGCGTCGCCACCGACGACCATCAACCCCTCGTCGAGGCGGCGAACCGGCTGTCAGTGCGCCCGGGGCGGTGTGCCGTCGTCACGGCGAGCGAAAACGGTGTCGCCGCGGCCCGGGCGGACGGATTCGCGCTCGTGATCGGGATCGCGACGACGGGACACGGCGGTGAGCTGACCGACCGCGGGGCCGACGCGGTGATCACGGATCTGCACGACATCGGCGTGCGCACCGGCGATCGCCGAATGTCCGCGCTGCCCGACGGGCTACGGGCCCTCGACGCGATCACCGGCCAGCACCCCGCGGTGTTCTTCGACTTCGACGGCACGCTTTCGGATATCGTCAACGACCCCGACTCCGCCCGGCTGGTGGCCGGTGCGGCCGATGCGCTGACATCGCTGGCCGCACAATGCCCTGTCGCGATATTGAGCGGCCGCGACCTCACCGACGTGCGCCAGCGGATCGGCCTGCCCGGCATTTGGTATGCGGGCAGCCATGGTTTCGAGCTGACCGGACCTGACGGCACACACCACGAGAACGCCCTGGCGGCCGCAAGTATCCCGGTGCTCGAGCAGGCGGCCGCGGAGCTGACCGATCAGCTTGCTCACATCCCAGGTGTTGTGGTGGAACACAAGAGGTTTGGTGTTGCCGTGCACTACCGCAACGCCGCCCGTGACCGAGTCGGCGAGGCGGCGGCGGCGGTGCGCACTGTCGGGCAGCGCACTGGGCTTCGGGTGACCACGGGCCGCGAGGTCATCGAGCTACGTCCAGATGTCGACTGGGACAAGGGCAAGACGTTGCGCTGGGTGCTCGACCATATCCGCGACGACGAACAGCCAGGTCCGCTGCTACCGATCTACCTCGGCGACGACATCACCGACGAGGACGCCTTCGACGCGATCCATGACGACGGTATCGCAATCCTGGTACGGCACGGCGATGACGGGGATCGCGCCACCGCCGCCAATTACGCGCTGGACAATCCGGCGCGCGCAGCTGAATTCACCGATCGGCTCGCAAAGCAGCTCGCGCACTGATCACAGGACCGCTTGCGATTGAAGGGTTTTGGCGGCCAGCTTGCCGTCATCGCCTCGTATCTCCGTCTCGACCACGATGACGCGCTTTCCGATGTGCAGCGGGTGGCTGTGCGCCTTGACGGTGCCGAAGCGGGTGGCGGGATCTGATGGTCGGCTTCCTTCTCCGGTCGTTCCGGCCGGCATCGTCAGCGGACGGAAGAAATTGGTCTTGGATTCGATGGTTGCTGTGCCAGCGCCCTCAGGGAGATTGAGGAAAGCACACACCGCACCGGACGAATCCGCCAGTGCCATGACGATTCCGCCGTGCAATACATCGTTGCCGGTGCACAAGTTCGGTGCCCAATCCAGGCTCAGCACCACCTCGTCCGGACTGGCGGTGTCTGCGGTGATACCCAGTGTCACGCACAGCGGAACCAGGGCGTGGATCATTTCCGTTGCGGCGGCGTCGGTCATCGGCTCACTTTCCTTGTGCGTGCAGCGCCTCAGCGGTTTCTGCATCGGCGGGATAAAACGACTCGATCGCGACTTCCGCGACCGTCACATCCAACGGCGCGCCGACGACCGCGGTCATGCTGAAGAACGCCAGCTCAGTTCCATTGTGTCGCAACCGCAGTGGTACTGCGACGTCGGTGGGTTCGGGTCGCTCGGCCTCGCCGCCGGGGTAGGCCGACAACTCGGACAGCAGCTCGGCCAGTCGCGAGTCACGCGTGGCCTGGACTTGGCGGTGCAGCCGCTCGAGGATATGTGCCCGCCACTCAGGCAGATTGGCGATCCGAGGCGCCATTCCGTCCGGATGCAGCGACACCCGCAACGCGTTCACCGGCGGCGCGAGCAGCTCAGGGTCGCATCCTTTGGTAAGCACCGCGACGGCGGCGTTGCCGTCGAGCATGTCCCACCATCGGTTGACGACCAAGGCCGGATACGGCTCGTGTCCGGTGAGGATCTGCCGTAGTGCTGCCCGCAGCCGGGCCATTTCCGGCTCGTCGAGCGAGTGTTCGGGATAGGCGGGCGCATACCCGCCAGCCAACAACAACGCGTTGCGCTCACGCAGCGGCACGTCGAGTTGCTCACTGAGCCGCAGGATCATTCCCGGGGTCGGGCGTGACCGTCCGGTCTCCACGAAGCTCAGATGCCGCGCCGAGATGTCGGCCTGAATCGACAAGTCGAGCTGGCTTATCCGTCGCCGTTCGCGCCATTCGCGCAGCAGCTGGCCGACCGGCGGCGTTGCCGGGGCCCGCGGGGCCAAAGTCGTCACCGTCCCGATGCTAGCCGCGTGGCCTCATGGCCACGATTACCTGCCAGGTAATGACCGCACGACCGCACCGACGTTCTTGACGAACTTCTCCGGCTTTAATGCCAAGAAAGCTCGGCGAGCTTAGCGAGTGTGCGCACCCCGGTCGCGGTCACGGCATCGCCTCGGCCCAGTCGATATGCCCTTCAAAGCCAAGCATTTTTGCCATCTCGCGGTAGCGATCCCGGAAGTCGGTGTAAGCCGCGGCATCACCGTGAGCCCGCGCCAGAAGAGTGCGGAGTCGCAGCAGCCAGATATCACGCAGAGCTAAACCGTCATCGGTCGGTGCGGCGGCTAACCGCTCGATCGCGGCCTCGGCCTCGACCACGTCGCGCTGTTCCCCGCGATCCAAAAGTGTTTCTACTAGGACACCGGTCACAGGGGAGCCCCAGGACAGCAGTCGCCCCTCGCGGACCAGATGGTCAACAGCAGCGCGCCCGAGCGGTATGGCACCATCGCGATCTCCACACCTAGCCCTCTCACGCGCCAAGTAGACGTTGATCATCGGTAACTCGGTTTGGTTGTGTCCTTGGCGCAGGAACACTTCGGCGACCTCGGCCAGGAGCGTGTGTCCGCGGTCGCGCTCGGCATCAGTGTGGCGGTGTAGCAGCGCCATGCCCAGTGTCCCCCGGGCGTTCGACACCGCAAGATCATCGCCGGATCGTTCGGCAATCCCCAGGGCATCATCGATCTCGCGCAGCGCGGAGTCGTCGGGCCTGAGCACGCCAGTCGATATCCCCGGGAAGTAGGCGTACGCGACGACCATGGCGTAGGACAGGGGGTCGGCGCTGCGGGCCATGGCCAGGCCCTGCCGCAGGTCGTCGCGCCATCCGGGACGACCCAAGAAATACCGGCCAATACCGCGGATGGTCAAGGCGAGCGCTAATGGGGACCCGACAACGAAGTTGCCCTTCGACGGGTCACCGTCGGCCAGGTCGACGACCCTTTGTGACCAGCGCACCGCATCGCCCCACTCCCCACTTTCAGCCTTGGCGTAGAGCACCGGCACGGACAGCCCCACGGTGAAGGTCGCCTCGTCGATCGACTCGATGATGGCCATGGCTTCCGATGCCAGCTGCGAGGCCTCACGCAGCCGGTCGTGATACGCCTGATCCATCACCAGCCCTGCCATGGCGATGGCCAGGGACGCCTTGTCCCCGGCGGCGTCGCACAACTCCCGCAATTCCTCAAAGCGGTCACCGGCGATATTCACGTGGACTCGCCAGGCGATCCCGCACAACATGGTCCGCGGAGCAATGCGCATGGCTGTCCTGTTGGGGTCCTCGGCCGGTAATGCGTCCGCGATCTTTTGGGCGCGCTCCCAACTCAGTCGCGCCGCAGCGATGTCGCGGTTGGTCGCCCACGTTGCGGCGCGCATGTGCCAGCCGTAGGCGGCATGCAGATCACCGGCGGCTTCCAGATGTTCGGCGATCAACGCCGCACTCTCCTCAGCCGCTGCCGGGTCACGTGATTCGATCGCGGCCGCCACCTGCCGGTGCAGCTCGGCGCGATCCGACTTGAGCTGCGATTCGTAGGCCACCGTGCGGATCAGCGGATGGTGAAACACATACTCCGGTCCTCCGGTGAACCTCACCTGATCGATGAGTTCGGCTCCCACAAGATCCTCGACACTGGGTTCAATGCCCAGCGTTTCCAGCAGGTGCCGGCTGAACTTGGCGCCAATGACCGCCGCAGCGCTCAGGGTGCGTTTCGCTTGAAGGTTCAGCCGGTCGATGCGGGCGGCGATGGTGGCCTGCACGGTGGCGGGCATGCTGACCTCAGCCACATCGGCCGTCGACAGGTAGCTGCCGCGGTTGCCACGCAGCACACCACGCTCGGCCAGCTCACGGACTATCTCCTCGGCGAAAAAGGGATTACCCGCCGCCCTTTCGGCGACCACGGTGGCCAACCCAGCCACCGATGGATGCGGCCCAAGCAACTGCGAGACCAACGCTGTGGTCTCTGAACCGCTCAGCGGCGCAAGGGCGATGCTTTGCGCACCGGGCACCCGGCTCAACGCGCCCCGATACTCGGGGCGGTAGCTGAAGACCACCAGCGAGTGCGTCTGCGGGATCACCGTCACAAAGTCGGCCAGCATCGAGTCGCTGACCTCGTCGATCCAGTGCAGATCCTCAACGACATAGACCAACGGCGCTTGGCGGGCCAGCGACGCCGCATTGATCAGCGCCGTCAACCGCCGCCGCCGCGCATCCGGATCGATCCTGGGCAACTCCACCTCGGGATCAGCGATGCCCACCAGGTCATCGAACAGCGACACGTCCTCGGGGTCGGCATCGGGGACTTCGGCCCGCGCCTGCGCACGGGCCGCCGAGGCGTCCAGATCAGCCACCCTAGTGGCTGCCCGCAACAACCGCGCCACGACGTAAAACGGGATATCACTGGCGTGCGATTCGCAGAATGCACTGAACACCTCGATACCCCTGGCCGCTGCCATGGCGGTGACCTCGCGCACCAGGCGGCTCTTGCCGATGCCCGGTGACCCCACTACGCCGACCACCGCGCCATGGCCATCGATGGCACGCTCCAGCAAGCCCTCCACGGCCGACATCTCCCAGCGCCGCCCGACCAGACTCGACTCAGCACGCCCGACAGCGCGATGCCCATCGCCCATACCCAACAGCCGATGGGCCGCGACTGGCTCCTCGACACCCTTGATCCGAACCAGCTCAGATTCGCCGAGAGTCGCAGCGTCATCAACAAGTTGCGCGGTGGACGCGCTCAGCATCACCCCACCGGGCGCAGCCGCCGATTCCATCCGCTGAGCCATCCCGACCTGCTCACCCACAGCGGTGTAACCGAAAGGCCCCGAACCGATTTCGCCAGCAATCACTTCACCGGAGTTAAGTCCCACCCGCAACCGTAGGTCCACACCGTCGCGGGCCTGGACACCGACGGCAAGCCGCCTCGTCTCCTCCTGAACCCCCAACGCCGCCAGACAGCCACGAACGGCGTGGTCCTCCAACGCCACCGGCGCACCGAACACGGCCATGATCCCGTCACCGGTGAACTTGTCCACCGTCCCCCCGTACCGCTGTACGACGGCCGCGCAGCGGTTGGCGAGGTCGGCCATGATCTCGCGCAGCCGCTCGGCACCCACCGCCACGGCGATGTCCATGGAGTGCACCACATCGGCGAACAGCACCGTCACCTGCTTGTACTCCGCACGGGTGCCGTGCTCGGTGACGGATGCACCGCAGCCGTCGCAGAATCGCGCATCCTGACGCGGCTCGGTTCCACACGTGGGGCACGCGGTCGCAGCCGTCATCCGACCCTCCGGCCCCCGAGGTTCCGGTTCATCAGCATAAGGGGCTAGACGATTCCCGGAGGAGGTTTAGGCAGGTAGCGGCAAGCTCGTACAGGCCGATATCCCGCTGAACCGAGTGGGGTAACCATGTCCATCGTCGATTTCACCCGCAGCGAGATCGGCATGCTGCGAGACGCGGGGCCTGGCGTCGAAGAAGCGACGGGAATCGCATCAGATCGTCACGGTTCTCGTGCGGCATTTCGGCGAGCTGTTCCTCCAGCCGATGCTCGAGGCGGTCTGGGAACGGGCGGCATCCAAAGGCGAGAAGCGGCCCCGCCTGGTCATCCGGGTCGCCGACTGACGTCGACGATCAGCTCTGCTTCTTTTCGTCCTTCTCGTCGTCTTTCTTTTTGCCCTTGTGCTTGGCGCCTTCGTCATCGTCGTCGTCTTCTTCGTCGTCCTTGCGCTTGCCCTCGTCTTTCTTGTCTCCGTCTTTGCCGGACACTAGTTCCAGGGTCGCCCAATGACTCGGGGAGACAAAGACCGTCCACTTGCCGGCTTCGCGTCCCATCTTGACGACACCGTCTTCCACTTCCCACTTGGTGCTGTCGTCGTAATCGGTTTCTTGCCCGTCGCTGTACGTGAGTTTGAATGCCATAGCCGCAGAATGCCGCGCCGACGGCCCCGCTAAACCTCGGTGTACTCCACTGCGCCGTCCTCGAGCACAAGCCGCGCGTCGCTCCCGTCAGCCCCCGACGCTTCCGTGCGGAACACCGCCTTGCCGGGTTCGGTACGCCAGATCAGGGTGGTCAGCGTCTCGCCGGGAAAGACCGGCTTGGTGAACCGTGCATCGATCGACGTGATCGCGCTGGCGTCGCCGTTGCCGAGTTCGGCGACCAACGCTCGGCCGGAGAACCCGTAGGTGCACAGCCCGTGCATGATCGGCTTGGGGAAGCCGGCCAGTTCCTTGGCGAACCACGGATCGCTGTGCAGCGGATTGCGGTCGCCGGACAGCCGATAGATCAGCGGCTGATCCTCCCGGGTGGGCAAGGCGACCCGGGCGTCGGGCTCGCGGTCGGGGATTTCCGGCGCGGACGGCCGCTGGCCGGGCTCTCCCCCGAAGCCGCCCTCGCCGCGGATCACCAACGTGGTGAGGGTCTCGGCGACCAACGTGCCTGTGTCAGGGTCGCTGCCCCGGCCGCGCAGCATGATGATCGCGTTCTTGCCTTCGCCTTTGTCCTGGATGTCGGCCACCTCGGTGACGACCGACAGCTTGCCCGCGGCCGGCAGCGGCGCGTGCAGCCGGATGCCCTGCGAGCCATGCAGAAGCATGGCCCAGTTGAACGATCCGACTTTGCCGGCCGCGCCGAAGGCCGGGCAGCAGATCACCGCGTAGGTCGGCAATACCTGCTGGGGGATGTCGTGGCTGTTTTCCGTGGTGAAGGACAAATCCTCGGTTCCGGCGCCGACACCGAGCGCGTAGAGCAAAGTGTCCCGATCGGTCCATTCGAACAGCATCGGCTCGGTTGTTGCACCGACGGCCTTCGGGTCGATCGCCATGCGGGTCTCCTCTCGGTCAGATTCATCCGGCTCACCATGGCGAACCTATGCAAACCCACCACACCGAAGCCGTCGACAAGGCAGGCTATCGCCATGCGCAACCGCACCGCGATCCACAAGGCTGCTGCAGCACTAGTCACCCTCGTCGTGGCGATCACCGTCGGTGCATGCTCGGGATCCCCGCAGATGCGCACCATCACGCTGACCTTCATCCGGCATGCCGAGTCCCAGGCCAACGCCGCCAACATGATCAACACCGACGTTCCCGGTCCGAGTCTGACCGAGGACGGTCAGGCGCAAGCCGCGCAGCTGGCCCACCAGCTGTCCCGCAACAACTTCGACGGCATCTATGCCTCCAACATGGTTCGTACCCAGCAGACCGCTGAGCCATTGGCCCACGCGCTCGGCAAGCAGGTCGACGTCCTGCCTGGTCTGCGGGAAATCGACGCCGGCTGGTACAACAACACCACGACCAAGCGAGCCGACCTGACGTATCTGCTAGCCCCGGCGGACTGGCTGAACGGCGACGTCCAGGACGCCGTCCCCGGCTCGACCAGCGGTGCTCAATTCAACGACCGGTTCACCGCCGCCGTCCAGAAGATCTACGACAGCGGTAACACCAGACCGGTGGCGTTCTCGCACGCCGAGGCGATCATGTACTGGACGTTGATGAACGTCAAAAATCCCAAGGACAGCCTGGTGACCAGCCATCCGCTGCCGAATCTTGGCCGCGTAGTGGTCACCGGCAGCCCGTCGATGGGTTGGACGTTGGTGGACTGGGACGGCATTCGCGACTTCAGCTACTGAGCCCGCAAGGTCCCAGCGGGGCAGTACGGTACTGGACAGTACTGTCCTGCGGTTCTATGGTGAGCGCTGTGACCCACACTGCCCATCGCGCCGCGGAGCCGTCACCGTGGTCGCCACGGGAGACCGAGCTGCTTGCGGTGACGTTGCAACTCCTGCAAGAACACGGCTATGACCGGTTGACTGTCGATGCCGTGGCGGCCAAGGCCCGCGCCAGCAAGGCCACCGTGTACCGGCGCTGGCCGTCGAAAGCGGAATTGGTTTTGGCGGCGTTCATCGAGGGCATCCGCCAAGTCGCCGTACCACCCGAAACCGGCACGCTGAAGGGCGACTTGCTGCGCATGGGAGAGCTGATCTGCCAACAGGGCCGGCAGCACGCTGGCACCATCCGCGCGGTGCTCGTCGAGGTCTCGCGCTCCCCCGCACTCAACGAGGTGATGCAGCACGAGTTCATTGAGCAGCGGAAGGCTTTGATGAACCACATCCTTCAACAGGCCATCGACCGAGGTGAGATCGACCGGGCCGCCGTCAATGACGAACTCTGGGACCTGCTGCCGAACTATCTGATCTTCCGGTCCGTTTTTCCCGGCCAGCCGCCGACGCGGCAGACGGTGCAAGCTCTGGTCGACGAGGTTGTGATCCCGAGCCTGACTCGACGCACCGAGTGAGTGTTAGACGAATGTGTACGCCCGCGTCTCTTGTACTGTCCGGTCCGGTACCGTACTGTCAAGCCTGTCGATCCGCGCTCGAAGGACAGCTGACGTCGCTTGGCGATGGCAAACCCGGTAATCGAAAGGCCAACGGGTGAAACGGATTTCACTGAGCAGCGTGGTCAGACGACGGTGGATGGTTCTGGTCGCCGCCGTGGTGGTCGCGCTGGCCGGGTTTGCTGTCTTCCGCCTGCACGACGCCTTCGGCTCGCACAAAAATGCCGCACTGGGCAGCGGCGCATCCAACGAGATAGTTCCGTTCAACCCCAAGCAAGTGATCTATGAGGTCTTCGGCACTCCGGGGTCCACGGCGACGATCAACTATCAGGACGTCCATGCCGCGCCGCAACGAGTCGACAACGTGCCACTGCCGTGGTCCTACACGATCACGACTACCGATCCCGCGGTCATCGCCAACGTGGTTGCTCAAGGCAACGGCAACACATTGGGCTGCCGCATCACCGTCAACGGCATCGTCAAAGACGAAAGGACCGTCAACGAATTGAGCGCCTACACCTTCTGCTTGGACAAGTCCGGATGAGCAATCACAGCAGTCACCGTCCCGGTATCGCGCACACTATTCGGCGTCTGGCGGTGCCCATCGTGCTGTTCTGGGTGGCGATGGCCGCTGTGCCGAATATCCTTGTGCCACAACTAGAAGAGGTCGGCAGGCTGCACAACGTCGGCCTGAGCTCCCCCGAGGCGCCGTCGTATCAGGCGTTCAAACACATCGGCAAGGTGTTCCACGAGTTCGACACCGACAGTTCGGCGATGATCGTGCTGGAAGGCGACAAGCCGCTCGGCGCCGACGCCCACAAGTTTTATGACGCGCTGATTCACAAGCTGGAACAGGACAAGAAGCACGTTCAGCACATCCAGGACTTCTGGGGAGACACGCTAACCGCGGCGGGATCCCAGAGCAGCGACGGCAAGGCCGCCTACGTTCAGCTCTTTCTCAACGGAGCCCAGGGCGAGGCGTTGTCCAACGAATCCGTCGACACGGTCCGCAGCACCATTGACCACATGCAGCCGCCACCAGGTGTCAAGGCTTACCTCACCGGCGCTGCCCCGCTGATCGCCGATCAATTCACCGCAGGCAGTAAGGGATCCGCCAAAGTCACCGGGATCACCGTCGGTGTGATCGCCGTGATGCTGTTTTTTGTCTATCGATCGTTCGCCACCACGCTCCTGGTCCTTGCGACCGTCCTGATCGAGATGGCCGCGGCGCGGGGATTCGTTGCCTTTCTTGGCAATTCCGGGATTCTGCCACTGTCGACGTACGCCACCAATCTGCTGACACTGCTGGTGATCGCGGCCGGAACGGATTACGCGATATTTTTCGTCGGCCGATATCACGAGGCGCGGGCCGCCGGCGAAGAGCGGGAAGACGCCTTCTACACCATGTACCGCGGCACCTCGCATGTTGTTCTGGGCTCGGGCCTGACGGTGGCCAGCGCGGTCGCGTGCCTCAGTTTCACCCGGCTGCCTTACTTTCAAAGCTTGGGCCGGCCCGCAGCGATCGGCATTCTGGTGGCCCTGGCGGCCTCGCTCACGCTGGGCCCGGCAATCCTGACGATTGCCAGTCATTTCGGCCTTTTCGACCCCAAGCGAGTGCTGCAGACCCGCGGGTGGCGTCGCATCGGCACCGCCATCGTGCGTTGGCCCGGACCGATTCTCGTCGTCGCGACCGCCGTCGCCCTCATCGGTCTACTCGCCCTGCCCGGCTACAAGACCAGCTACGACACCCGGCCCTACATCCCCGGGACTGCCCCGGCCAATGTCGGATACACCGCTGCCGAGCGGCACTTCTCCCGCGCCCGGTTGGAGCCCGAACTGTTGATGATCGAGGCCGACCACGACTTACGGAATCCGGCCGACATGCTCGTGCTGGACAAGGTGGCCAAGGGCATCGTCCACATACCCGGTATCGCTCAGGTGCAGACCATCACCCGGCCGTTGGGTGCCCCCCTCGACCACAGCTCGATCGCGTTCCAGATCAGCCAGCAAAGCATCGGCCAGGTGCAGAACCTCAAGTACCAAATGGACCGGGCTCGCGACTTATTAAGGCAGTCAAGTGAGTTGAGCAAAACGATCGGCATCTTGCAGCAGCAGTATGCGTTACAGACGCAACTCGCCGCCGCCACGCACGAAGAGACAGAGAAATTCCACGAAACCCTGGCGATCATCTCCGAGGTCCGAGACAAGCTGGCGAACTTCGACGACTTCTTCCGACCGATCCACAGCTATCTCTACTGGGAAAAGCACTGCTACGACATCCCCGTATGCTCCGCCTTTCGCAATACGTTTGAAGCACTGGACAGCATCGACCAGCTCACCGAAAAATTCGAAGACCTGGTCACCAGCCTGGACAAGCTCGACACAATCCAGCCGCAGCTGGTTGGACTGATACCGCCTCAGATCGCCAGCCAAGAGGTCAACCAGGAATTGGTGTTGAAGAACTACGCGACCAACTCCGGGATTGCCAACCAATCGGCCACCGCGAACGACAATCCCGCTGCACTCGGGCAGGCCTTCGACAAAGCCAAGAATGACGATTTGTTCTATCTGCCACCGGAAGTGTTCACCAACCCTGACTTCAAACGTGGCCTGAAACTGTTTCTTTCACCCGACGGCAAAGCCGCTCGCATGATCATCACTCATGAAGGCGACCCGGCCGAGCCCGCGGCCATCTCCCATGTCGAACCGATCAAGCTCGCCGCGCACGAGGCGGTGAAAAACACTCCGTTGGCGGGCTCGAGGTTCTATCTCGGTGGCACCGCGTCGACCTATAAAGACATCGAGGATATGGACAAGTACGACCTGCTGATCGTCGCCATCGCGTCGCTGAGCCTGATCCTGCTGATCATGATGATCATCACCCGCAGCTTGGTCGCCGCCATCGTGATCGTCGGGACCGTGGCGCTGTCGTTGGGCGCCTCATTCGGCCTGTCCGTGCTGGTGTGGCAGTACATACTGGGCATCAAATTGTATTGGGTTGTACTGGCTTTGGCGGTCATCCTGCTGCTGGCCGTCGGATCCGACTACAACTTGCTACTCATCTCCCGGTTCAAGGAGGAGATCCACGCCGGCCTCAAGACCGGCATCATCCGCGCGATGGCCGGCTCTGGGTCCGTGGTGACCGCCGCCGGTTTGGTCTTCGCCGTGACCATGTGCGGGTTCGTGTTCAGCGGTTTGCAGGTGCTCGGACAAATCGGGACCACCATCGGCCTCGGCCTGTTGTTCGACACCTTGATCGTGCGGTCGTTTCTGACGCCGTCTATCGCGGTCCTGCTCGGCCGCTGGTTCTGGTGGCCGCTGCGGGTGCGCCCACGGCCGGCCAGTCAGATGCTGCAACCGTACGGATCGCGTCCGGCTGTTCGTCAGCTATTGCTGTGGGACGACGAAGACACCACGGTGATGTCGCGTGATCCCGCGGACGATCACGTCACAGTGCGTTGACGTGCGACGTGCCACGCGCCAACATGTGTGGCATGCGTTATGTCGTTACCGGCGGTACCGGGTTTATTGGACGCCGAGTGGTGTCACGTCTTTTGGACGAATATCCCGACGCCGAGGTGTGGGTCATGGTTCGGCGCTCATCGCTGGGCCGATTCGAGGGCCTGGCAGAGCAGTGGGGTGAACGAGCAAAACCCCTGGTCGGCGACTTGAGCGAACCTGATCTCGGGCTGACCGGGGAGGCCATCGCCGAGCTGGGCGACGTCGAGCACGTGGTGCACTGTGCGGCGATCTACGACATCACCGCCCCCGAAGCCGATCAGCGCGTGGCCAACGTCGAAGGCACTCGCGCGGTGATCGAATTCGCGCGCCGGCTCGACGCGACGCTGCATCACGTGTCGTCGATCGCGGTGGCCGGGGAGTTCCGTGGCGAATACACCGAGTCCGACTTCGACGTCGGTCAGCAGCTGCCGACGCCGTATCACCAGACCAAGTTCGAGGGCGAGCTGCTGGTGCGCGAAGCGACCGGCCTGCGTCATCGGATCTACCGCCCAGCGGTGGTGGTGGGTGATTCGCGCACCGGCGAGATGGACAAGATCGACGGACCGTATTACTTCTTCGGCGTGCTGGCCAAGCTCGCCGTGTTGCCCCGGTTCACCCCAATCATGCTGCCCGACACCGGCCGCACCAATATCGTGCCGGTCGACTACGTCGTCGACGCGCTGGTCGCCCTCATGCACGCCGACGGACGCGACGGCCAGACGTTCCACCTGACCGCACCGAAAACCATTGGTCTGCGGGGCATTTACCGCGGAATCGCGGAAACGGCCGGGTTGCCGCCGCTGCGCGGATCGCTGCCACGGTCGGTTGCTGCGCCGGTGACGAAGGTGCGCGGACGAGCCAGGGTGTGGCGTAACATGGCCGCCACCCAACTGGGCATTCCCGGCGAGGTTCTCGACGTCGTCGACCTGATACCCACCTTCATCTCCGACGACACGCGTAAAGCGTTGCAAGGCACCGGCATTGAGGTCCCCGAGTTCGCCAGTTACGCCCCTGCGCTGTGGCGGTATTGGGCCGATCATCTGGACCCGAATCGGGCCCGCCGCGACGATCCGGCCGGCGCACTGGTCGGACGCCACGTCATCATCACCGGCGCGTCCAGCGGCATCGGACGGGCTGCGGCAATCGCGGTCGCCGAACGCGGCGCGACAGTCTTTGCTTTGGCACGTAACGGCGAGGCACTCGACGACCTGGTTACCGACATCCGCGCCAACGGCGGCGAGGCTTATGCCTTCACCTGCGATGTGACCGACTCCGCATCGGTGGAGCACACCGTCAAGGACATCTTGGGCCGCTTCGGTCACGTCGACTACCTGGTGAACAACGCCGGCCGGTCGATCCGCCGATCGGTGGTCAACCAGACCGACCGGCTGCATGACTATGAGCGGGTGATGGCGGTCAACTATTTCGGCGCGGTGCGGATGGTGCTGGCATTGCTGCCGCACTGGCGTGAGCGCAAGTTCGGCCACGTCGTCAACGTGTCCAGCGCCGGCGTGCAGGCACGCAGCCCGAAGTACAGTTCGTATCTGCCCACCAAGGCAGCGCTCGACGCCTTCTCCGAAGTGGTTGCCACCGAGACGCTTTCTGACCACATCACGTTCACCAACATCCACATGCCGTTGGTGGCCACACCGATGATCAAGCCGTCCCGTCGGCTCAACCCGGTACCGCCGATCAGCGCCGAACACGCGGCGGCGATGGTGGTGCGCGGATTGATCGACAAGCCGACGCGTATCGACACCCCGTTGGGCACGCTCTCCGAGGCCGGCAACTACTTCACCCCCAAGCTGTCGCGACGGATTTTGCACCAGCTCTATCTCGGGTATCCCGATTCAGCGGCGGCGCGCGGCGAGGAGTCGCCGAAAACTGTTGTGGAACAGGAGTCGTCGCGTCGGCCTCAGCGGCCGGCCCGCGCGGCCGTCGCCCGCATGCGGGTCCCCGGACCGGTCAAGCGGGTTCTGCGTCTGGTGCCCGGGGTGCACTGGTAGCCGGACAACGCGGTTCGTCGCCTTCACCCTAAAACTCGATTCCCGGCGGCTACTCGGGGCTGTCTGGGTACTCAGGGGGTAGACGTGCAACTATCGCCATGGTTGTCGTCAGAATTGTCGTGACCGATCAGCAAGGGCTTTGTTACGCCGCAACGCAAGCAGAACGCCTTCCCCCGGCTCTACACTTATGCGTGCGATTCACCGCAAAGTTGTGCGTCCTCGAGCCGCTGTGCGATCGACGGGAGGTGTTGAGTTTCGTTTGGCAAAGCGCCACCTCCTAACCCAGGAAAGCGATTTCACAGACGATCCGCTTAGTTGGCTGCTTCGCGCCGCCGGCCGCTCGAATCCGATCGTCCCGGTCGACGGCGCGCGCGGAATCGCACGTGCATCAGACTCCGCCGGCACCGTTGCGGTTTTCGGCGCGAACGCCGTACGCGCGGTCTTGAGCGACAGCGAAACGTTCGGGATGCCGGTGTCCATTTCGGCGCGCTATGCCTTTCCCCCGATACTCACCAAACTCAATTCCGCGCTGTTCAGCATGACCGGTGCGCCTCATCGCCGACGACAACGAGTGCTTTCCCGGGCGCTAGGGCCGACGTTTTCACAGATGCGTTACGCCGCGATCGACCGCGGGTTGACAATATACCTTGGTAATTTTGGCGACAAACAGGACAATTTCGATGTCGACCTTTTCGACTCAATGCGCCGACTTGCCCGAATTGTAGCCGTGCAGGTCATATTTGGCGATCAGCCGGGCGGCAACGAGATTGGCGCTGTTGCCCAGCTGTACTTCGACCTGCGCCGCCGATACGCATCGAAGGAAGAGTTTCGTCAACCAGTGGACCTCGACACGCTGATCTCTGTCGGCACCCGCCTCGATTCGCTCCTACGCTCACAAGTGCGATCCGCACGAGGCCGGCTGCACGCCGACGATGCCGGCTTGATCCAACACCTCTGCCGCACCGACGGCGCGTTTGACGACGACGACCTCGTGGCCCACGCCAACATCCTGTTCATGTCCAGCAGTGAACCGATTGCGACAGCTATGACATGGATCGTGCTCGCGTTGAGCCAAGACTTTGCGCTATGCCATCGGATTCGGGCCGATCTCGCTTACGGTTCAGCAGCGTTGGTTCACGGCCTCGTCCGCGAAGTTCTGCGGGTCGTGCCACCGAGCGCGATCATTGCCCGGCTCACTACTCGCCGCGCCGTGATCGGCGGAACGGCACTTCCGGTTAAGACCGAAATTTTGATCTCGCCGTTCGTCGAGCACAGACGCGCGCGCGTATTTCGTGATCCCCATCGCTTCTTCCCGGATCGGTGGGGCACGCTGCAACCAGGCCCTTTCGAATACCTGCCCTTTGGCGGAGGCGTCCGTTCCTGTCTCGGCAAGCGGATCGCACTGGAAACGCTCGAGCGTGCCACCGCTGCGCTCGTGCAAAGGTTCGATGTGTTGCTTCCGCGCCCACAATCGCTCGACTGGCGAATGAACACCACGCTGCAACCAGCCGCCCAGCCTCTGGTTCGGTTCACACGCCCCGGCAATTACAAAGGCAGCGAAAACGAACTTTCCGGCAAGGCCGCCGAACTGCTTTGTGTTGACCGGGATCGCTGAAAAAAAGAGCCAGCTCTGTTACGCTTTTAGCGTTCCGATCCGAAGGGGAAACAATGAGTGAACCAGACGAGTCCCGGTCGTATCAAATCGAGGTATCCAAGACCACGCACCTTCATTTCGATGTCGACGAAGAGAAGATTGCAGCGATCAGAGCTTGTCTGGCAAAAGGACGTCTGTCGATCAGCGTCACCGACGTCGACCTGACAGAGGGCGGTCGCCTCGAAAGCGCGTATCTCTACGACTAGCGCTCCCAGCCTGACGTGAGCCCGAATAGCTCATTCGGATGCATCAGTTCGTGCCGGCGCGGTGCCGAAGTGCGCCACGTTGATTTGTCACCAAGCGGATCCCCGGCGGTCGGGTTGGCATATGGCCCCATCGTGGATCCGCTACTCGATCGATACCCGGACTGCGTTGACTACGTCGAGATCCCGTTCGAACAGATTCGCCATCGCCCGTCCTCGCTGGCGATCGCCGAGCAGATACCCGTGTTATTGCACTGCTCGACCATGTCGGTCGCGGGATTTGTGCCGCCTCCACTGGGCACACTGGAGGCGATTGCAGGCATCGCCGCGCAGACTCGAACCCCGTGGATTGGAGAGCATCTCGCCTTCATCTCCGCTGACCCACTTGAGAGCGACGGGGATTCCGCGGCGCCGACCGAACTGACCTATACGGCCTGTCCCCAACTCAGCGAAGAAACGATCGAGCGTGTCGGCGCCAACCTCGACCGCCTGCGCCAACACTTCACCATTCCAATCATCCTGGAGAATTCACCGCAGTACTTCGCCATCCCAGGAAGCACCATGCAGATGCCGTCTTTCATCGCCGAGGTATCTCGGCGGTGGAACGTGGATTTGCTGTTGGATGTGACGCATTTTCTCATCACCACACGCAATATGGGCCTTGACCTGCTCAACAGCGCGCAACAGCTCCCGTTGGAACGCGTTGTGGAGGTGCATTTGTCAGGCATGTCAATGCAATCGGGTCGATGGTGGGACGATCACGCCGCGTTGGTGCCCGAGGCCGCATTCGAGTTTCTGACCGCCATCAGCGATCGGATCCAACCGAAGGCGGTTACGTTTGAGTACAACTGGGCGCCCGAACTGCCGCATCGGACGGTCCTCGATCAGCTTGCGCGGATCCGGCAAATGCTGGGGTCATGAACCGCCCACACCGCTTGAACCGCGGCCCGGTGGTCCACTCGGTTGTCGCTGCAGCGGTGGCCGATCCCTCCCGGCTGCAGGCATGGACCGTGAACCCTTCAGGTCTCACGCAACTCGACGTCGACCCGGCCGAATTGGACCTGGAAGCGGTGGCGGATTTCGCCGGCCTGGCGGAGAAGATCCGCCACAACGGGTGCAGACACCAACTCCGCATGACGTTCCAACTGCTGAATCAGTCAGGACTTGAGATTCAACTGTTTCGCGATTACGCACCACATTCGTTGCGCCGGCGGCAAAGGGGCCTGAAGTCCCCGCTGCAAAGGGTCGACGGATTGGCCGAGTTCATCGGCCGCTGGTCTCGGGGTGATCCGCTTCGCAGCCTGATCCGCGATGTCCTCCTGCACGAGCAGGCACTGATGCTCATGCATGCCGCGGACACCGATCGACCGCAGCGTTGCAGTCGAGCGAGACCGATGCGCCAACCGGTCCCTGCCCCCAACGGTGTGCTCGTCGTCCGAACGCTCACCTGTGATCCACGCCAAGTACAGCAGGTATTGCAAACCCCGCCGGCGGACCTCGCTGACATTCGACGTGGGCGGTGGACCTTCGTCTACCACAAGACGATTGAGCAGCTCCGGATGTTGGAAGTGGAGCAAGCGGTCGGCCACCTGCTCACGGTCGTTGACGGTCGGCGATCCGTCGACCGAATGTCTGAACAACTCTTCGGCAACAGTTCAGAAACACCCGCACTGATGCCGTTATTGGATCAACTCGTCGCGATTGGCCTACTGCGCTGGCTCGACAACGAGAGCCCGAGCCGATGCACCTGACCTTGGTGGACAATCTAGTCTTTCCCGCTGAGCGGGATCTGCAGTTCCTCGACACGCATCCCCATCTCGGGCTGCTGTCGCTGGCGGCGGTCGCGTCCACGGCCGGGCACGATGTCACGATCTTTGATCCGAAACGCGAACTCCTGCATGGTGATCTCGACTACAACGCTGACCTATACGAGCAGGCCGCCGATGCCCTGTTACGCGGGCGGCCAGATGTCATCGGATTCACCACACTAGGTTGCAGCTTTCTGTTCGTGCTGCGCGTGGGTCGCGCGATCCGGCGGCGTGAACCCGACATCCCCCTGCTGCTGGGCGGCCCACATGCGACGATGCTTGCCCGGCCCATCCTGGAGCGCTACGGGACATTTGATGTGGTCGTACGGCACGAAGCAGAACGCACGCTAGTGCCCATTCTTTCCCGCTTGGACAAACGTGATTTCGGGGATATCCCCGGTGTCACTTGGCAGTGGCCGGGTGGGGTCGAGGAGACGTCGGGACGCCCGCGGATCGACGACCTCGATAGCCTTCCCTGGCTGGATTACGACTTCTACCCAATGGACAAGCTCGCCTTGGACCTGCTGCGGGTGGAGGCCGGCCGCGGTTGCCCGTTCGCGTGCACGTTCTGCTCGACGGCAGGCTTCTTTCAGCGTCGCTATCGCCTGAAGTCGCCGGCGCGACTCGTTGCCGAGATGGACATGCTCGGCGACCGTTACGGTGCCCGCGAATTCAAACTCGATCACGACATGTTCACGGTCAACCGTAGCAAGGTCAAGGCGTTCTGCGACAGCGTCAGTGACCGGCGCTACAAGTGGCGCGTGTCGGCCCGAGTCGACTGCGTCGATCCAGAATTACTGGAACAGATGGCCGACGCGGGTTGCGTGGGCTTGTATTTCGGCATTGAAACCG
>Ga0335075_10005497_pt1 | contig 19689 bp, 18 predicted proteins | sample Lox_Sample_24_FD_206723 | JGI IMG/M metagenome (GOLD analysis project Ga0335075, IMG submission 206723) | Soil microbial communities from Loxahatchee National Wildlife Refuge, Florida, United States - Lox_Sample_2.4 | ecosystem: Environmental > Terrestrial > Soil > Wetlands | place: USA...
GGGCGAAGGCCCGACCCCTGGCTCGGCGGGGGGTTGGAACCGGGAGGGGCCTGGGCACCCAGTAGACAACGGAGGGCGAGTCCGCTGCCGACGGGACGCGCTCCGGTCCGAAGGGTTTCCAGGCCCTCTTCCCTTGTCATTCATCGCAAGGCATGGAAATTGCGGGGGAGACCCCGGCTGTGATGTGCTAGCCGTTTCAGGATCGGGCGGGAGGATGGAGTGCTGGCAACGATGACATGGCTGGCAACGATGACACGGCTGGCAACGCTGCTGACAGGCATGGCGGGAGCCAGACGGTGACGGCCGGCGGCGTCGCAGTCATCATCCCTACCTATAACGAGCGGGATAACGTCGACAGCATTGTTGCCCGGACGCGACAGGCAGTGCCGACCGCGGACATCCTGATCGTCGATGACAACAGCCCCGACGGCACCGGCGACATGGCCGAGAAGCTGGCGCTCACCGACAGCCAAGTGCATGTGCTGCACCGGACACAGAAGGGCGGTCTCGGCGCAGCCTACCTGGCCGGCTTCGACTGGGCGCTTGGCCGCGGCTACGACGTCCTGGTGGAGATGGACGCCGACGGCTCGCACGATCCGGCGGAGCTGCCCGACCTGCTGGCCGCACTCGCGAACGCCGACCTTGTCATCGGGTCGCGCTGGGTTCGCGGCGGAACCGTCCGCAACTGGCCGCGCTCCAGAGAGATCCTGTCGCGTGGTGGCAACGCCTACGCGCGCATCATGCTTGGCCTGTCGGTGCACGACGCCACCGGCGGTTACCGTGCGTACCGGGCGGCGACACTGCGGAAGATCGGCCTGCACGATGTCAAGTCGCAGGGCTACTGCTTCCAGATCGATCTGACGCTGCGGACGGTTCGGGCCGGCTTGTCCGTTGCTGAGGTGCCCATCACGTTCACCGAACGTGCATTGGGAACGAGCAAAATGAACCGCGCAATCGTGGCCGAGGCGCTATGGCGAGTCACGCAATGGTCGGTAACTCGCCGGTCAGCACGGGGCTAGCCAACACGGGGTCAGCCAACACGGGGTCAGCCAACACAGGGTCAGCCAACACAGGGCCCGCGCGTTTAAGCGCTCTTGCGGTGCCGGGTCCTGGGCTCGGGCGCCTCGGGCTCCCGCTGGCCCCTGATGACTGCCAGCCGTTCGGCCAGGACCTCCTCGAGGTCAGCCATGCTCCGGCGCTCCATGAGCATGTCCCAGTGGCTGCGCGGCGGCTTCACCTTCTTCGGCGTCGGCGTGTCACCGGACGCAGTGTGGGCCAGGGCGCCGCAAACCCGGCATTCCCAGTTAATCGGCAATTCCGCCTCGGCTGAGAACGGCACCGTGAAGCGATGCCCCTTCGGGCAGTCGAAGGCCACCTCCTGGCGTGGTGCCAGGTCGGTGTTACGGTCGTTCTCGTAGCTTGTCGCTCCGAGACGCGTGCCGCGAAGTGCTCGCTCGGCCATCTGTTACTGCCTCCCCAGGCGCTCAGCCGTACTACTTCACCAACGGTGAGGTCCCGGACAAGATTCCCGGCCGGAGGGCATTCCAACCGCAGCAACGGCCGCCGATCTGACGAAAAGCGGCGCTACCCCCCGAACCTGGGCTGCCACTGGCCACGCGCAATCAGTACATCCCGCAGCGCTTCGGTCTGGTCGGTCATGATCCCGTCGACACCTAGATCCAGCAGACTGGTCATGACATCAGGCTCGTTGACGGTCCAGGCATGCACCTGGAGCCCGACCGCGTGGGCATGCGCGATGAACCGCGGCGTGGCCATGGAGAACGGGATCTGGGCGCACCGAACCGACAGAGCCGCGAAGCGGGCGGTCAGCGTCCGTACTGGCAGCACCGCGCGGATCGCGCCGATCCCGGCCGGAGTGGTGGCGGTGCAGACCGGGCGGGGCAGTAGCCGCCGGGCGGCGCTGAGCCTGCGGCCGGAGAACGAGGTGAGGCAGACCCGGTCCCAGCAGTCGGTCGCGCGCAGGACCTCGACCAGCGGGCCAATCGCCGGTTCGTCCTTAATGTCAATGTTGAACCGTATGTCCGGCCAGGCCATGATCAGGTCGGCGAGCAGGGGGATGGGCTCGGTGCCGTCGATGCGGGCGGCTGCTACCTGCGCTGACGTCAGCTCGGCGATCCGGCCGGTGCCGTCCGTCACCCGGTCCAGCGTCTTGTCGTGGAACGCCACCACGACGCCATCAGTCGTGGCGTGCGCGTCGGTCTCGAGGTATGCATAGCCGAGTTTGACGGCGTGCTCGAACGCCTTCCACGAGTTCTCCGGGAAATGGCCAGCGCCGCCCCGATGCGCGAACGCCAGCGGACGGGGGTGATCAAGGAAACCGGAAGGCACGCCCCAAGTTTGCCAGCGTGAGAAACCAGCCGGCGACCAGGGCAGGAACGGCGGTGCTAGGCGCTAGTCAAGCTCGCCCGCCCACTCCCGCCGGCGGGCCTCGGCCAGCGCGATTGCGGTCGCGGATGCCACGTTCAGCGAGCCGACTTTCCCTGGCTGTGGGATGTAGGCGACCACGTCGGCGGCGGACAGCAGGGCGGCCGAGCAGCCGTGATCCTCGTTCCCGACGGCCAGGCAGATGTCGCCAGCCAACGGCGCCTCGAACAGCGGAACCGCCTCCCCGGCCAGCTCGACCGCGATCACCCGGTAGCCGGCGGCCCTGGCCGCCGCTGCGCCGGCGGCTGCCGAGCTGACCTGCTGGAAAGAGAGCAGGCGGTCGGTGCCGAGGGCGGTCTTGCGCGCGGAAGGATGACTCGGCGCGGCGGTGTCACCGCACAGCCAGATCTCCTCGACCCCGAATGCGGCTGCCGACCTGATGATCGAGCCGACGTTGAACGGCTGGCCGACGCCGTCCAGCAGAAGGCTGAGCCGGGCATGCGTGCGCCGGCGCCAGTCGCGGTTGAGCCGTTTCACCTCCGTGGCGCCGAGCTGCCGGGGGGTCACCGGCGTACCTCCAGTACCCGGTAGCCTGCACGGGCGGCAAACCGGGACGCGTCCCAGCCGTTCTCGACGAGCCAGCGCTGCAGCGAGTCCGAGCCGAGGTTGCGCTGGACCACCAGATAGGCGGCAGCGCCCGGCGCCAGGGCGCCGAGCCAGCGGGTCAGCATGGCGTGCAGCGCCTGCTTGCCGATCCGGATCGGCGGGTTCGACCAGATCAGCTGGTAGCTGGCTGGAAGGCCGTCCCCGCCTGCGTCGGCAGACCCCGGCGTGAGGCACCGGACGTTGGCCAGCCCGTTTGCTGCTGCGTTCCCGGCACAAAGGTCGAGCGCCCGCTGGTTCACGTCGACTGCCCACACCCGTGCCGCTGGCGACCGCCGAGCGAGCACGAGTGCCAGCGGCCCGTAGCCGCAGCCCAGATCGAGCAGGTCACCGTCAGCCGGCGGGGGTGGCGCCACGTCGAGCAGCAGTCGGGTACCCGGATCCAGGCGGCCGGAGGAAAAGACGCCAGAATCAGTTGCGAGCGTCAGATGCATATCGGGCAGCACGACCTGCACCGTGCCCGGCCGGTGCGCTGCGGCCGGCTGTTCAGCGAAGTACTGGCTGTTGCTCACTGGGGGCGGTGCTGGCCAGCGTGGGCTGGATGTAGGTCCGGCTGACCCAGCGCTCCACGATGAACGTCAGGATCGGGATCGTTCCGGCCGCGAGCACGATGACTGTGCCGGGGCTGGCTACCTTCATGCGCACTGCCCTGGTCATCGCGAACGCGACCACGATGTAGATGATGTACAGGATCCCGTGCAAAGTGCCGACGATGTCGACCGGCACATCGTTATGGGCCCAGACCTGCAGCGGGATGCAGATGAAGACCAGAATGCACAGCATGGTGCCGGTCACGTAGGCCATGGTGCGGTAGGCGCGCACCACCAGCCGGACCAGTTGCGGGCTTACTTGCACGTTCTCTTCCTCTTCCGGGCCACGTCAGCGGCTGCCTGGGCGGCTGTTCAGCTTCGCCAGGTAGGAGTTGTAGGCGGCGAGCTCGGGATCATCGTCGGCCTCGTCATCGTGTTGAGCTGGAATGTGCGCGTTTCCGGGCAGGGCCATCGACTCGACCTGCGTCACCGCCGCGTCAGCGTCGGACTTGGCGGTCCGGCCTGGCGAGCGGTACTCGTCGATGACCGTCTTAGCCCAGAAGACAACGCCGAAGATCGTGAATATCGGCCACTCGAAGGTGTATGCCCAGCTCAGGGCGTTGCCGCCCTCGGCGCGGTGGAACTGCCAGTCACCTAGCCAGAGCATGCCCCACGCGGCGAAGACGGCGAACGCGTGCCACGCCAGCCACCGCGGCGTGATGAGGAAGAACCACCGTGGACGTGGTCTCGCGCTGGACATGCTACGAGGGTAGCGCTACTACAAAACGTAGGGGAATCGCGGCCGCACGTGAGCGCTCGGCACGCCGGGCACGCGGCCTGGTCGGCGCGCAGCCCCTGGATGGATAGCCGATGTCCGGATTCTCCGGTCAGGCGCGTGAGCCGGCTATATGATCACCGCGATATGGAGAAGCAACGAAGGTTCCTTTGCCTTACCTTTGTTGCTGGCAGTACGGGCCAGTCCCGGCTGATTGCGAACCTCGCGGCGCGTCTCGCGTGACCAGTGGGGACATCCGGACGGAGGCCAGGTGAGTCATAGCGACGTCAGCGGCGCGGGCGAGCCGGCCGGCGCGGGTGAGCCAACCACGGGGCCGCTGAACGTCGAAACCACGCCCCGACCGGACTGGGACTCGGCCTTCACGGTGCCCGCCCAGGCGATTCCGGACACCGCGCCCAAGCCTGCCGACGTCCCCACGGGGGGGCCGCAGCGCCGGACTTGGCCACGCTGGGTTGTCGGCACGATCGTGTTCGCGGCGTTCATCATCGGCGGCATTGCGGCGACCTGGCCACGTGCCACCTACCTGACCGGAAAGCTGCCGCTGGACGGGGACCAGATGCAGTACGTCTGGGACTTCTGGTGGATCGCCAAGCAGGTGACCCACCTGGGCAATCCCTGGTTCACCGGCTACATGGCGGCGCCGGGCGGAGTCCAGCTCGGAAACGACACGCTGATGCCGCTGCCAGGCCTGCTGATGACGCCGGTCACCTTGCTGTTCGGACCGTCGGCGAGTTACAACCTGATGGCGATCCTGGCGCCTGGCCTGGCCGCATACGCCATGTACCGGGCTGCTCGGCTCTGGCTGCCCACTCGGATCGGTGCCATCGCCGCAGGCGCGTTCTACGGCTACTCCTCGATGCTGACCTCCCAGGCCTGGCTGCACCTGCACACCGCCCTGGGCTGCGTGTTCCTGCCGCTGACACTCGAGGCGGTGGTACGGCTGCGGCGTCGTCCGGGTGTGGTCAGCGGCGTCGTGCTTGGCCTGGTAGTCGGCGGCGGGATGCTGGTCGACCAGGAACTGGCGCTGCTAGCGGTGATCGTCGCGGCGCTGGCGCTACTGCCGTGGCTGCTGCGCAACCGTGAATTCCGCAACCTCTGGGCGGCCGGGGTGGCCGCAGCGTGCGCGGTCGTGGTCGCCAGCCCGCAGCTTGTCGCCATGGCGCACGCCGGACGGCAAGGCCAGCTCGGGCAGGATGCCAAGAGCTACGTCAGTTATTCCGCCAGGCTCCCCGATCTGTTCGCGCCGTCCCCGCACCTTGCCAGCTACGGGCTGACCGGACTGTCCTCCGTCTACGGCGCGCACCTGGATGCGATGACATACGCCGGCGATGTGCACGAGATGGCCGCCACCTTCGGTGTCGTGCTGACTCTCACCGCGCTGGGCGGCCTGCTAGTCGGCTGGCGCCGGCGCGGTACCGGGCAGCTTGGCCTGCTCTGGCTGGGCAGCACCATCCTGGCCCTGGGGCCGACCCTCTGGGTGGCGGGGCAGGAGTACGTGCCGCTCGCCGCCAGGTGGCACGGCATCCGGGTGTCCCTGCTGATGCCCTTTAGCTGGCTGGTCCGGCTGCCCGTGCTGTCGTCGTTCCGTGAGCCGGACCGGCTGGCTCTGCTCGGAATTGTCGCCGCAGCGCTGCTGGCCGGCGCGGCAGTGGACTGGCTGTGGGGGCATCGCCGCCCGCTGATCGTCGTTGTGGCGGTGCTCGCTGCGCTAGATGCCGGCTGGAGCGGGATCCTCGGAGACCTGACGGTACCCACCGCGTTGCCGGCCCTGGATCGCCCGATCGCGGCGGACCACTCGAGTTCGATCGTCGTCGACGTCCCCTTCGTTGTCCGCGGCCCGGAAAAGTACGGTAGCCACATTGCGCCGTATTCGCTTAACCTGGCCACCGCTGACGGCCACCCACGGGCAATCGCATTCGTCAGCGGGGTGCCGGAGCGGACGATTAAGGCGACTGCGGCGCACCCGTTCTACGCCGCGCTAAAGTACGCCGAATTCAACCACACGCCAACGCCGGCGCAGGTCGCCGCCGCGCGGGCTGACCTGCGGACGCTGGACATCGGGTGGGTACTCGTGTGGCTGCCGGACTGGGTCCCTGCATTCCCGCTCGCACGGCCCAAGACGGACCGGCCGACCTCCCAGGACCGGCACGTCATGCGCTACCTGATCGCGACCGGCTTCCGGTTCGCCTACCGGGCGGACGGCGTCCTGGTTTACCGTCCGGCCCGGTAAATGATCACGCCGCCGATGGGCCGTCCGCTCTGAAGCGGCTGCAGGCCGGCCTTGCGGAGCTTCCATGACCAGTTCGGCTTTGAGCTTGCGTCCACGAGGATGGCGCTGATCTTGGCGCTGGCCAGGTACCGGCGGAAGCTGCTGACCGAGGCCGGGGTGACCGGATGCTTGGCCAGGTCATCGATGCCAGCTGGAAGGTCGGTATGTCCGTTGAAGGCGGAGTTGATGAAGCCCCCGGCTACCCGGAAGTAAAAGTCAGCCTCGGCCTGCCACCGCAGGCCAAGGTTGCCGGTGGCCGACGCCACCACGACGGTGGCGCCCGGCGTGAGGTAGGTGCGGTACTGCGCGGTGGCGATGAACGCTGGTGTGCCGGAAGGGTTGATCGAGAGCGTCGGCACGTCCGCGGCGACCGCCGCGATCGCCAGCAGGGCTAGCGCCCACCGTCCGAGCTGTGCCGACGAGCTGCGGGCCGGACCGGCCAGCCACAACGCCATCATCACGGCCAGGATCAGGAACGCGAATACCATCAGCCGGGATGCAAACGCCCCGCGCACGACTGGCAGCTGGAACAGCGCGGCCCACGGCAGCTTGGTGACCAACTGGCGACCCACGTACAACGCGGGCCCGAGCGCGCCGACTACTACCACGACCAGCATGACTGCCAGGAGCCTGGTGATCCGCCGCGACCAGCACAAGACGGTAAAGGCAGCCGCCAGCGCCAGCAGCGGGATACCTATATAGCCGTCGAAACTCGCGACGTGCAGCCTGTCGGCAACTGCACTCAGCGAGCTCAGGCCGAAGTCTTGGCCGCGCCTCGGGACCACCAGGCCCGCCAGGTCAATCGAGGTCGCGCCCCGACGCCGGTGGAATGATGCCGGGACGTTGGCCAGCGCGGCTGCCAGGAACGGGGCAGCTAGCACAATGGATCCCAGCCAGGCCAGGCTGGCCAGCCCGGCCAGCCGGGTGACCATCGGCCGGGCGGCCGGGCCGAGCAGTGCCCACCCGGCCAGCAGCGCCAGCGCTCCGACCGCCGTCACGAACGCGTAGGTCTCCAGGAACAGGTAAAACTGGGCTGCGAGCGCCAGCGCGAGCAGCACCACGAAGATCGGAGCGCGGATGGCGCCATCGCGCCAGGCCACCACCAGGTAGGCCATCAGCGGCAGCAGCACGCTGAAGGCCAGGTCCAGCTGCCCGGCCACCACGTGGTTCATCTCATAGGCCGAGAACCCGTACACGAACCCGGCGGCGAGCGCGGGCCAGAACCGGGCGGTCAGCCGACGGCACAAGACAAATGCCGCCCACCCTGAGGCCGGAATCGAGAGCGCCACTAGCAAGCTGAACGTCGCTATCGGGCCGATCGCCGCGGTCAGCGGCCAGGCCAGCAACGCCAGCGGCGGCACTGTGGTGTCCCAGGCGAGGTTGTAGCCCGCTGGGGCGCCTATTTCAGCGGTGTGCAGTGGGCTCAGCCCGTGCGTCAGCGCGTACGGCCACCAGCGCAGGCTCCAGATGAAGATGCTTGGGTCCATGCTGGACGGATCCAGTTGCGCCTGCGAGGGGTGGGCCACCAGCGGCTCGGCCCGCCACAAGATCCACACAGCCAGGTAGGCCGCCAGCGCCACCAGGCCCTGCACCGCAGGGGATGCCAGGTGCAGCCGGGTGGCCAGCTGCGCAGCGCGCCCGGTCCATGAGCCGGCGCCGCTATGGTCCTGGCTGGTGACCGCAGAATCCGTCGGGGCTGCCATCTCAGCGCCCACGACGAGGCGACAGATTCAAGCCGACGCCTTCCCGTTCGTCGAGCTGAAGCGCTCGATGCCCTATCCCAGGCCCGTGCGGGCAGCCATAGCTTGGCCCGCCTCGGGCTATCTTGTCCGCCTGAAGGCCGTTTGCCCGTCGGTGCCTTCGCCAGAGCGTATCGGGCCCGGAAGCTATCTCGCCACCGTCCCGTGATAGCGGCGCCGGGGAAACAGGGTGTATGTGCGTGCACCCCCACGAACCGTCCGGAGCTTGTATATGCAGGTCAGGGCATATCGCTGGGCGTGCCGGTGCGTGCCTGCGGCGTCCTGCCCCTGTGATAATCGGAGCCATGTCTCTCGCAGATTGGCTATCCGGTCGTAAATCGCATACCGACCGCCTGCCTGAGCGGATCGATGAGCTGCGCGGTCCGGCCCAGGGCGTGATCATGCTCCCGCGGCACCTTGCGCTGCCAGGGATGCGGGAATGCGACGTGACCGATGACACCACCCGGCGCAACATGTACGGCATCGTGCTGACGCAGGGACAGCGCAATGACGTCGCCCGGTTCCTCAACCCGCGGCTGCTGCAGGCAGACTGGCCGCTGATTAAGGACGCTCTGGATCCGAAACTGCGGGGGGCCTGCGAGCGTCGCTTCCAGCTGGACGGCCAAGCTCGGGCTGAGGTGTAGTCAGCCCGAGCATCTGGCATGCTTGCTGGGACGACTGTGGTCGTCGTCCGGTCCCGCACTACCTGAGCGTGCCACAGACTTCGTCGGGTAGGGGCCGGCGGCAATGTCCCCCACCACCAGGAGCCATGGTGACCGAAGCTCACGCTAGCCTGTCCAGCGAAGGCCAGCGCCTCAGCGATGCCGAGGCCGCGACCGACGGTCCTGGCCAGCCTGGCAGCACGCCGCGCGGTGGCAAGTGGTGGACGCTCGTCGCAGTGTGCCTCGGCACGTTCATGCTGCTGCTGGATATCACGATCGTTAACGTCGCGCTGCCGGACATCCAGCACGCGCTGAACTCGACGTTCTCCGACTTGCAGTGGATCGTCGACGCTTATGCGCTGACGCTTGCGGCCTTCCTGCTGACCGCGGGCAGCCTGGCCGACATGTTCGGCCGCCGGCTGCTCTATGTGGTCGGCCTGGTGATCTTTACCGGGTCCTCGGCCTTGTGCGGGTTCGCAGCCAACACCCTGATGCTCGTGCTGAGCCGCGGCCTGCAGGGTGTCGGCGGCGCGATCATGTTCGCCGTCTCGCTCGCCCTGCTGGCGGACGCTTTCCGGGGGAAGGATCGCGGCCTGGCGTTTGGCGTCTGGGGAGCGATCACCGGCCTCGCGGTGGCCATCGGGCCGCTGCTGGGCGGAATCCTCACCTCGGGCATCTCCTGGCGGTGGATCTTCTTCGTGAACGCGCCGATCGGTGTGGTCGCACTCGTCATCAGCGTGCTGCGGGTGGCGGAGTCGCGGCAGCCGAGAGCCGGCAGGCCGGACTGGGTGGGCTTCGCCCTGTTCACCGCGGCGCTGGCGAGCCTGATCTACGCCCTGATCGAGTCCAGCCAGACTTCCTTCACCGACAAGGTGGTACTCGGCTGCTTCGCCGCGGCAGCGGTTCTCCTTGTCGCCTTCATCGTGGTGGAGTGGCGGATCACGAACCCGATGTTCGACCTGAAGCTGTTCCGCCTGCCGACCTTCAGCGGCGGCTTGGTTGCCGCGTTCGGCATCAGCGCCTCGATCTTCTCGGTGCTGCTGTACCTGGTGCTGTACCTGCAGGACATCCTCGGGTACTCCGCCCTGCAGACGGGTGTGCGGCTGACGGTGATCTCCGGTGGCATCCTGGTCACGGCGACGATCTCCGGGCGGCTGTCCTCTCATGTGCCGGTCAGGCTGCTGATCGGGCCCGGACTGATCCTGGTGGGCGTCGGCCTGCTCGTCATGCGCGGTCTCGACGCGACGTCGGGCTGGACCGACCTGATCCCCGGAATGATCGTCGGCGGCCTGGCTGTCGGCCTGGTGAACCCGCCACTGGCATCCACAGCCGTTGGTGTCGTGCCGCCGCAGCGGGCCGGGATGGCCTCCGGTATCAACTCCACCTTCCGCCAGATCGGGATCGCAACCGGCATCGCGCTGCTCGGGTCGCTGTTCGCTAGCAAGGTCGTCGCCGACGTTAAAGCCGGGGCGGCGGCCATCCCGAGCCTTTCCGGCATGGGCGGCCAGATCGCCAGCGCGGTTAAGTCTGGCCAGGTGGGCCACGTCATCGCGACGCTACCGACCCAGGTGCGGCCGGCCGTCGGGCTGCTTACCAGGTCGGCTTTCACCGCCGGGCTAGATGAGATCCTGCTAGTCGCGGCGATCATCGCGCTGGCTTCCGGCGTGATCTCTCTCGCGGCGATCCGCACGAGGGACTTCGCTCACCAGCAAGGACCCACCCCGCCCGGAGCCTAGCGCGCGACGGGCGTCACCTCGGTGACCTGCTCAAGGTGACGGTGCTGCAGCGCTTACAGTTGCCACATGCGGAAATACGTCATCATGGGCGTCCAGGGCAGCGGCAAGGGCACGCAGAGTGCCATGCTGGCCAGCGACCTTGACCTCGTGCACATCGCTGTGGGCGACATCTTCCGCTGGAACGTGCAGCATCACACCAAGCTTGGCGCCCAGGTCCGGCGCACGATGGCGGCCGGCGAGCTGGTGAGCGACGACCTGGTCGAGGGCGTGGTCAAGTACCGGCTCGCCGAGCATGACTGGAACTACGGCTTCATCATCGACGGGTTTCCGCGCAATAAGCGGCAGGCAGAGTTCTTCCTGGAGAGCTACGACATCGACGGCGTGATCCACCTCGAGCTGCCCGACAGCGAAGTCCGGCGCAGGGTGATGGCCCGCCGCCTGTGCGACGGCTGCGGCATGGACTACAACCTCATCGACAACAGCCCGCACGAGGAGGGCCAGTGCGATGCCTGCGGCGGGAAGCTGATTCAGCGCGAGGACGATACCGAGGCCGCGCTGGCCGTCCGGCTGCGTGAGTACCACAACAAGACCAATCCAGTGCTCGACATCTTCAAGCGCAAGGAGTACGTCGTATCCGTCGACGCCAGGGCCGACAAGGTCGAGGTCCAGCAGGCTATCCGGGCCGACCTGCACCTCCCGCCTTATCTCGGCAGCGGGAATGCGGATAGTCGCAGCGCCTGACTCGTTCAAGGGCAGCATCAGCGCGGCGGGCGCGGCTCATGCGCTAGCCGTCGGCTGGCACCGCGTCCGGCCGGACGATGAGGTCATCGAGCTCCCGCTCGCTGACGGCGGGGAGGGAACGCTAGCCGTCCTGGCCGCTGCGGCTCCTGGCAGTCGGAGGCACGAGCTGCGAGTGAGCGGGCCGGGCACCGCGCAGGTACTCGCTGCCTGGCTTGAAATGGCCGGGAACGTGGCCGTCGTCGAGCTCGCCGCTGCTGCCGGGCTGACCATGCTGAGCGAGCTGAGCCCGCTGACCGCGCACAGCTACGGGGTCGGCGAGCTGATCAGGAACGCGCTGGACAGTGGCGCACGCCGGGTGCTAGTCGCGCTCGGTGGATCGGCATGCACCGACGGCGGAACCGGAGCGCTGGCTGCGCTTGGTGCCCGGTTCCTGGACGCCTGGGGGGCCGAGCTGCCGCGCGGTGGCGGTGCGCTTTCGCGTCTGGCCGCGGTTGACCTCACCCAGCTGGCGCCGTCGCCGGACGGTGGCGTGAGCTGCCTGACCGACGTCCGGGCGCCGTTGCTCGGGCCGGGCGGTGCCGCGGCAGTGTTCGGCCCGCAGAAGGGCGCATCGCCAGCCGATGTCGCCGTACTCGAGGCCGGCCTGGCGACCTTGGCCAGCCTGCTCGGCGGCGATCCAGCCGAGCCGGGCGCGGGCGCGGCCGGTGGCTGCGGCTATGGGCTGGCGGCGGGCCTCGGCGCTCAGCTGCTCCCCGGTGCGGCTGAGCTCGCGCTAGTGGCCGGCCTGCCACAGGCGCTGACCGGCGCCGACCTGGTGATAACCGGCGAGGGACAATACGATGCCACGTCCGAGGCCGGCAAGGTCGTGGGTGCTGTCCAGGTCATCGCGGCTGCCGCCGCTGGCGGCGTTCCGGTCGCAGTGGTCGCCGGCCGGATTGCCCTGTCGCCGCCGCCCGGCGTACGTGCTGTGGAACTTGCGGCGCTGGCCGGGGGAGCCGAGACCGCAATGACGGCGCCGGGCCGGTGGCTGGCAGAAGCTGGGTCGAGGCTCGCCGCGACCGTCTAGAACCTCGTAACCTGGGCTGGTGCGGGAGATCGCGGTCTTCAGCGGAAGCGCCCATCCGGCGCTATCCGCGGAAATATGCGCAGACCTCAGTGTTCCCCTTCGCCCGGTGCGGCTGACGAGGTTCGCAAACGACTGCCTAGAGGTGCAGCTTCAGGCGAACTGCCGGGAGCGGGACGTGTTCCTCATCCAGCCGCTTGGGCCGCCGGTTCAGGAAAACCTAGTCGAGCTGCTGCTCATGCTGGATGCAGCGCGCGGCGCTTCAGCGGCTCGGGTGACGGCCGTCATGCCGTACTACGCCTATGCGCGGTCAGACAAGAAGTCGATGCCGCGCATCTCCATCGGGGGCCGGCTCGTCGCTGACTTGCTGGCGACCGCGGGCGCCAGCAGGGTGCTGGCGATGACGCTGCACTCTCCGCAGGTGCACGGCTTCTTCTCCATCCCGGTCGATCACCTGCACGCACTGCGCGAGTTCGCCAGTCATTTCAGCACGCTCGATCTGTCCAACTCGATCGTGGTGTCACCGGATCTCGGCAATGCCAAGAACGCGGCCGCCCTGGCCAGGCTGCTGCAGCTACCGGTGGCGGCCGGCGCGAAGGAACGGCACAGCGACACCAGCGTCACGATCAGCTCGATCATCGGCGATGTCGAGGGCCGGGACGTGATCGTCCTGGACGACGAGATCGCCCGCGGTACCACGATCCTCGAATTGCTGGACCGGCTGCGGGAGCGGCACGTCAGGTCGGTGCGGATTGCCTGCACGCACGGGCTGTTCAGTGACGGCGCGCTTAAGCGGATCAGCTCGCAGCCACTGGTCCGCGAGATTGTCAGCACCAACACCTTGCCGGTGGCAGAGGACGCGGCTGGCTCTCGCTTGCACGTCATCTCGATCGCCCCAGCCCTGGCCGAGGCCATCAGGCGCATTCACGAGGGGGAGTCGGTCAGCGCGCTGTTCGGAGCGAGCTAAGCATCCGGCCTCGATGCCGCCCATACTGCGACCTGGCTACGCGAGCTGAAGCCGAGTTTGGCCAGGATGTTAGCCACGTGCCTGGCGGCCGTCGCCGGGCTGATGACCAGCTGCGTTGCGATGTCACGATTGCTGAGGCCGGCTGCCAGCAGGGCGACTACCTCATGTTCGCGCGCCGTCAGGGCGCTCGCCGGCGTTGACCCGGTGACAGCGGCTGCGAGGGCAGGAGCAGATCCCGACGCCTGCGGCAGATTGGCTTGCCCGCTGAGGGCGAGCCGGACTGCGTCAGCTGCCGTCATCGCCGCGCCTTCGGCCCAGAGCCTGGCGACCTCGTGCTCGCCCAGTCCGGCGGCCGCGTCGATGAAGCGTTGCGTGCGAGCGCCCGGCACCGGCGGCAGGTGCGCCTGGCTCCGCAGTGAGGTCACAGCGCCCGCAAGCTGAACGCTAACCTCAGGCCTGCCCTCCATGACGGCCAGGCGGGCCAGCACCTCCAGGCCGCGTGCCATCCCGATCCGGCTGCCGGAGGCGTAGCTCAGCCGCAGGCTCTCGGTCAGGTGGTGCCGTGCGGAGGCCAGATCCCACTGCTCGATCGCGATCCTGCCGAGGCCGGCCAGGCAGCGCGCGATCTCCGGCCGGGCGTTCACCTCACGCAGGACGGCGAGCGCCTCGAGGTAGTAGTCGCGTGCGGTGCCGTGCTCTCCGTGCAGCCGGGCCAGATCACCGAGGCCCAGCAGCGTCCGCGCGCTGCCCCAGAACTGCTCGATGGCGCGCATGATGGCGAGGGATTCCTCGCCCAGCAGCTGTGCCTCACGCAGGCTCCCGCGGCTCGCCGCGACGGCGGCCATGGTGCCGAGCGCATAGCCCTCGTTCCACCGATCACCTGCTGACCTCGCGACGTCGAGCGCTTCCTGTGCTCGCTTCGTCGCCTCCTCGGGGCGGCCTGTATGCAGCGCGATCTCGGTCAGCAGATTGAGCGCAGCCGCGACCCAGAATTGCTCTCCGGCTGCCCAGCACATCTCGAGCGCAGCGGTACCGAGCTCCTCGGCGCGCTCCGACCCGCTTGCCAGCGCTAGCTGGGCAAGGCCGCCCACAGCGGGCCCGCGCACCGCGTCAGGTACGACAGCGGGCAGGGCGAGGAACCTCTCGAGCCAGGCGGTCCCTTCGGCAAAGGCGCCGTGGACAAGCCAGACCGGCCGCATCGCAGTGCAGATCCGCAGGCCCGCTTCGGCGTCGCCGTCGGCCAGGCAGCTGCCGAGAACCTCGCTCAGGTTCGCGGCCTCGGCGTCGAACCGCCGGAACACGTCAACCCGCGCCGACCACGGGGCGGGGACCATCGCCATGCCGATAGCGACCAGCTTCTCGGTCTCGTGCAGCGTGTAGTCGCGTATTCGCTGTTCCATCATGGCCGTCTCGCCGGTGAGGGCCAGCAGGCCAGCGGCGTACTCGCGGACAGTCTCCAGCAGCCGGTACCGGGCCTCGCCGAGTACCTCGGGCTCTACCTCAACCAGCGACTTGTCGGCCAGCGCAGTCAGCAGGTCGACCATGTCCGCGGCCGGCAGCGCCTCGTCCGCGCAGATTTGCTCGGCCATCTCCAGGGACCAGCTGGCCCACGCTGAGAGGCGGCGCAAGAGGATCTGCTCAGCTCCGGACAGCAGCTCGTAGCTCCAGTCGAAGGTGGCACGCAGAGTCTGCTGGCGGGCGGGGACACTGCGGTCGGCGCTGGTCAACAGGGCCAGACGGCGATCGAGCCGGGCGGCTATCTGGTCGACCGACAGCACCCTGACCCAGGCGGCGGCGAGCTCGATCGCCAGTGGCAACCCATCCAGTGCGCGACAGATAGCGGTGACAGCCGGCAGGTTCGCGGCGCCGAGGGCGAATCCGGGGGCAACCGCCGACGCCCGCGTCACGAACAGCCGGATCGCGTCATAATCGCCAAGCTCATCGGGGTCCACAGGTTCGTCCGACCGCGAACCGGCTGGCGGCACGGCAAGCGGCGGGACCTGCCAGACGGCCTCGGCCGCGACGCGCAGCGGCTCCCGGCTGGTGCTGACCACTTGCAGCCCGGGGGAACTCGCGAGCAGCCGCTGGCACAATGCCGCACAGGCATCCACCAGGTGCTCGCAGTTGTCCAGTACGAGAATCGCCCGGCGGTGCCGGAGCGAGTCCGCGAGGGTGTCGAGCAACGGCCTGCCCGGCTCTTCGTGCACTCCAACCGTGGCCGCCACCCAGGCGACAACGTGCTCAGGCTGGCGTATCTCGCCAAGCTCGGCGAACCACGCGCCGTCGGGGAACTCGGCCGCGACAGCCGCGAGCAGCCGCAGCGCCAGTCGCGTCTTTCCGATGCCACCCACGCCACAAAGCGTGACGGCGCGCATTACGCGCATCAGGCTGCGCAGCTCGCCGATCTCGGAAGTTCGGCCGACGAAGCTGCTGAACTCCTCCGGCCGGTAGGCAAGCTCACGCATCACTATCTTCGATCTGAACGGTAGTCGGGTGGGCGATCACCCGAGGGCACGGCCACCAGGACCAACCGTAACTCTGATCTCGGCGTAGGCCCGATAGATACTGACTATTCGCTCTTAGTTCACCGATTACGCGTCGCAGGATACTTATCGCGACCGATCGCGCGTGCGGATATATGTTCGACCTGCGAGATCAGGAGCCGGGCAGCGGACTGCCCGGCCGCCTAGGCCTCCAGATCGACTCGGGCCTCCAGATCGACTCGGGCCTCCAGATCGACTCGGGCCTCCAGATCGACTCGGCCCTCCAGATCGACTCGGCCCTCCAGATCGAGCAGGAACCGCTTGCGGTCCAGGCCGCCGCCGTAGCCGGTGAGGCTGCCATCCGAGCCGATCACACGATGGCAGGGAATGACCAGCGCGATCGGATTCCGGCCATTGGCGAGCCCGACCGCGCGGACGGCCGTCGCCTGGCCGATCTTCTCGGCGAGCTGAGCGTAGGACCAAGTCTGGCCGTAGGGGATGGTTTGGAGCGCTGCCCAGACCCGCCGCTGGAACGCCGTGCCGGCCGGTGCTAGCGGCAGATCGAACTCGGTGAGCTGACCGGCAAAGTAGTCGGCAAGCTGGCGGCCGGCCGCGGCGAAGGGAGCAGCCGCCGGGTCACCAGGCACGCCCAGCGAGCTTGAGTCCGGCCGGTGCTGCTGGGCGTCCATGTACAGGGCTATCAGCCGGCCGGCCTCCGCTACCAGCGTGAGCGGTCCGATCGGGCTGGGCAGGATGACGTGCTCTCGCACGGCCGTACTGGTCATGGCTCCTCCTGAGCTGGCTGGTTGAGATGCTGGTCACTGCTGGTCTGGTTAGTCCGGCAGCCTGGTGATGTCGTGATCGCCGGTGGCCCACAGGTACTGGACGGCATACGAACGCCACGGGCGCCAGGCCGCCGCGCGGCTGGTCAGCGCCGCGGGCGTAGCCGGCAGACCTGCCTGGCTGGCGGCAGCGCGGACGCCGAGGTCAGCTGCCGGGAATGCGTCCGGGTCTCCGAGTGCCCGCATGGCGATCGTCTCGATCGTCCACGGTCCGATCCCCGGCACGTCGCCCAGCCGCAGCCGGGCCTCATGCCAGTCGCCGCCGACGCTGAGATCGATCCGCCCGGTCGTGAGCGCCTCGGCGAGCGCCGCGAACGACTGGCGCCGCGACCGAGGCAGGCCGAGCCCACCTGCTGCCAGGCCGTCTTCGATGGCGAGCTCTGCTGTCGCCGGGAACAGCCTGCTGAGCCCGCCGCCCGGATCCTCGACCGGCTCGCCGAGCGCCTCGGCCAGCCGTCCGGCGTGAGTCCGGGCCGCGGCCGTCGATACGTGCTGGCCCAGCACGGCCCGGAGCGCGAACTCGTCAGGGTCGACAGTCCGCGGTATCCGTCGGCCGGGCGCCTTGCGGACCAGCGGAGCCAGCACCTCGTCGGCGGACAGCAGGTCGGCCACCGCGACCGGGTCGGCATCAAGGTCGAGCAGCCGCCGGCACCGGCTGATTGCGCTGGCCAGATCGCGCAGGTCGGTGAGCGAGAGCTGGCAACTGATGTAGTCAGGCTGCGGCCGCAGGGCCACGATCCCGTGGCCATGGGGAAGTCGCAGTGTGCGCCGGTAGGCGCCATCGCGCCATTCCTCTACTCCCGGGACTGCAGTGGCGGCCAGGTGGCCGAACAGGCTGTCGGGCTGCAGCGGCGCCCGGTAGGGGAGGCGCAGCGAGAGAGAGCCGGTGCCGGCCTGCCCGCGACTGGCCCGCTCGCGCAGCTGGCTGGGGGAGAGCGCGAACACCTCGCGGACGGTGTCGTTGAAGGTCCTGATGCTCGCGAACCCGGCCGCGAATGCCACGTCGCCCATCGGCAGCGGCGTCGTCTCAATCAGCAGCCTGGCCGTCTGCGCGCGCTGCGCGCGGGCCAGTGCCAGCGGCCCGGCCCCGAGCTCGGCCAGCAGCTGCCGCTCAACCTGGCGGACGCTGTAGCCGAGGCGGCGGGCCAGCGCGGGCACTCCGCCGTCGTCCATGACGCCGTCGGCGATCAGGCGCATTGCCCGAGCCACCACGTCGGCACGCACATCCCACTCCGGCGAGCCAGGGCTGGCATCAGGTCGGCACCGCTTGCAGGCACGGAAGCCGGCTTGCTGGGCCGCCGCCGCGCTCGGGAAGAAACGCATGTGCGCCGGCTTGGGCGGCACCACTGGGCAGCTCGGGCGGCAGTAGATGCCCGTTGTCAGCACGGCGGTGAAGAACCAGCCGTCGAACCGCGCGTCCTTCGACTGGACCGCCCGGATGCAGCGGTCGCGGTCGGCATGGATTCGGTCGTGGGACATGACTCAAGCATTGGCGATCGAGCGGCTTCTGGCTAGCGAATTTCCGACACGGTGCTGCCATAGACCAACGTAGAAATGGTGTTGTCGCAAACTCGCTAGTTCCTGCCCAGGCTCGACGATCGCGCAGCGAGCCTAAGCGCGAGTGTCAATCTATTTGCGCATTCCGAAAAGTTGCGTGTCGCGAATGTTTAGCTATGCTAGGCGACGTGACCATATCCCGCACGATGACGCATGAGTCATCGGGACTGCGCGAGCGCAAGAAGCTCGCGACTCGCAAGGCACTCGGGATGGCCGCGATGCGGCTGGCCATCGAGCGCGGGCTCGATAACGTCCTGGTCGAGGACATCGCCGATGCCGCTGGCGTCTCCGCCCGCACATTCAACAACTACTTCGCCAGCAAGTACGAGGCGATCTGCGCCCTGCAGCAGGACCGGGCCGTCCGGATCGGTGACGCCCTACTTGCGCGACCAGCCGGCGAGCCCCTCTGGGAATCGGTGACGCAGGCGGTGCTCTCGCAGTTTGGCCCGGCCGTCCAGAACGGGGGAGCGGCCGGTCAGCCTTCCAAGGACTGGATCGCCGGGTTGCGACTGTTGGTGACCACGCCGGCCCTTGTGGGCGAGTACCTCAAGGTGCAGGGCCTCGCGCAGTATCACCTCGCCGCGGCGATTGCTGAGCGGCTCGGCACCAGCACCGAGACCGACATGTTCCCGCGGATCATGGCCGGCGCTGTCTCGGCGGCGATGCAGGTCGCCATGGAGCGCTGGCTGCATTCGGATCCGCCGGTGTCACTGGCACCGCTGCTGCGCGAGTCGCTGTGCGAGCTGGCAAACGGCATGCGCGAGGTGCTGCCCCCGGCACCTGATACCGCCGATTCCGGCTAACCTGTCCCGCCCACAACACCGCCGTTCCCGCCTGATCCTCAGCCCATGGAGAAAGTTGCGTGCTGATCCGACTGCTGCGCGAATATCTGCGCCCCTACCGCAAGCCGCTGGGACTCGTGCTGCTGCTGCAGCTAGCCCAGACGCTGGCAACGCTGTACCTGCCGACGCTCAACGCCGACATCATCGACAAGGGCGTGATCCCTCACGACACGCATTACATCCTGACCACCGGCGGCGTCATGCTGGCCATCACGCTGGCGCAGATCGGCTGCGCCATCGGCGCGGTGTACTTCGGCGCGAAGACCGCGATGGCGCTCGGCCGCGACGTGCGGCACGGCATCTTCGGCCGGGTGCAGCAGTTCTCCGACCGGGAGGTCAGCCACTTCGGCACGCCGTCGCTCATCACCAGGACGACCAATGACGTCCAGCAGGTTCAGATGCTGGCGATCATGA
>Ga0335075_10005498_pt1 | contig 19688 bp, 19 predicted proteins | sample Lox_Sample_24_FD_206723 | JGI IMG/M metagenome (GOLD analysis project Ga0335075, IMG submission 206723) | Soil microbial communities from Loxahatchee National Wildlife Refuge, Florida, United States - Lox_Sample_2.4 | ecosystem: Environmental > Terrestrial > Soil > Wetlands | place: USA...
GGCCCGAACCGTCGATACCGACAATGATCCCAGGCATCTCGGATCTCCTTTTTCTCGGTCAATCTATGTACCTTTACTGATGACGCTAGATGGGCCGGCCCTTGCCAATAAGGGCCGTCCGGGCGGGCCACCAGGGACCTTGGTCCTTATCTCCACCTGGGTGATCTGCCTAGAGTTGGCTGTCATAGGGGCCCTTTTACCCGGGTCCACTGACACAAGGTCAGGAGTTACAGTGAGCGGTCCAGGGACTGACCAGGAGGCCAGGAAGCCGATCGCGGTGTTCTTGCTTGATGACCACGAGGTCGTCCGCCGTGGGGTCAAGGACCTGCTGGAGGCCGATCCGGAGATCCGGGTGGTGGGGGAGGCCGGCACGGTGTCGTCGGCGCTGGCCCGCATCCCGGCGCTGAAGCCCGATGTGGCCGTGCTGGATGTCAGGCTGCCCGACGGTGATGGGGTGTCGGTCTGCCGGGAGATCCGCTCCCGGATGCCGGAAGTCGCCTGCCTGATGCTGACGTCGTTCAGTGACGATGAGGCGCTGTTTGATGCGGTGATGGCGGGGGCCGCCGGGTATGTGCTGAAGCAGATCCGGGGGACGGATCTGGTCGGGGCGGTGCGGACGGTGGCGTCGGGGCAGTCGATGCTCGACCCGCGGGCGGCGTCGCAGCTGATGGCGCGGTTGCGGGATCAGTCGGCCAAGCCGGATCCGCTGGCGGGCTTGTCGGGCCAGGAGCGGCGGATCCTGGAGCTGATCGGGGAAGGGCTGACGAACCGGCAGATCGGGGAGCGGATGTTCCTCGCCGAGAAGACGGTGAAAAATTACGTGTCGGCGCTCTTCGCCAAGCTGGGGCTGGAGCGGCGGACCCAGGCGGCGGCGTACGCCGTCCGCGCCTTCAGCGACCAGCACGAACGAGCTCCCGAGCACTACTGAGCCTCAGCCGGACGGGGACAGCGTAAAGCGGAGCCTTGCCGCTCGCGGTGAGCGGGAGGGCGGATGGGCCGCCGTCACCGCCCTGAGCTTGCGGGCATCCGGCAGATGAACCTGGCGGTGCCGGCGCCTTGTTCGACGTCGATACTTGCCCCGGTGCTGGCCAGCCGGCTCTGGACGCCAGAAAACCAGACCGGGGACTCGGTGGTGCCGGTCTGGACGTAAGCGAGGACGCATCGACCGTAATCCGGTACGAAGTGCCATCAGCGGCGATGTCGACGTCGGTGGGTGTGACATGCTCGGCGATCAAGCCAAGAAGCTGCTGCATGATGGCCAGCAACCGGCATGGTCACTTGCAGCCATGCCGGTGGCCGCCAGGCTGCTGACGTGGAAGCCGGCAGTCGTCGCCACTTGCCCGATCAGCTCATCCATCCCCTGACCCGGCGAGCCGCCACGCTGGTGCCGCCTCTCCCCGAACACCACAGTCCTGATCTCCTGAAGGACCCGATCCAGCGCATCGGACGCCGTCTCGATAAGCCAGTACACGTCTGGCTCGGCGGGTAAGTCCCGCGGCACTTTGCAGGTTCAGCCCGGCCGCGAAGACCAGCTGCACGACCGTATCGAGCAGCGCATCAGTGACATGATCCTGTCGTCCGGTTACCGGCCGGGCGCCGTCATGAGCGGATGCCGGGCCAGTGGTGGCCGGCCCGCTGGGCCTGCTCGCCACCAGCTGCCGGTTACGCACTGCAGCCTTATGGGCGCCTTCGCTCTGAGCCAGCAGGTACGCAGCGCGCTGTGGCTGCTGTCCGGTCAGCTGGGCGAAGGTGGCTGACGTCCGGTCTCCGGCCGCCGCGGCGGCCTCGGCCAGCATCCCGGCCTTGGCGTGGCTGTCCCGAGCTTACGCTCTGACGGCCTGAGCCCGCGCGCACAGCTGGGCAGCCCGGCTTATGTTGTCTTTCACGGCGGCCATGAGTCAGGTCCTTTCGGGGCGGCTGGACCATATCAATGGGTGAGCCGGCGTTTAGCTCTGGCTGGGTGCAGACGCCGGTGCCTTGATGCCCGCATTGAGCATCGCTATTTCCTCACATTAGGCATGACGGGAGCTGTGGTGTCCAGCGCGCTGCCAGCCCGGCGGGCGAACCTGACAACGCTGCTCGTAAGGTGACTGACAGGATCAGGCGCATGCCGTCAGGTTCTGGCCTGATTCGCACGCTGGTACCGGCTCGCGATATGCCATCGCGCAGCCTGGCGGCCCATGACGAGGCTGCGTCGCCGGACGGGAATGCCGGGGTGATCCGGATCTCAACGACGCAGGCCGCCGCGGTGCTGGTGACGGCGACGTGGGTCAGCACCGTGTGCTGGCTGATCACCGGCAGTGCCCGCTGGATTGCCTCTATCAGACGGGCCGTGCGGGCCGGGTCGGCTGCATCGCCGGCTGGGCCGGTAAAGCTGATGTCGGGAACCGCTGGCAGCTGAGCGAACAGCTTGTGCAGCTCAGCCCGCAGCCCCTGGCCGTGCAGCCGGTGGGATGACTCGAAAACGGTGTCGCGGATAACCCGGATGACCTCATCCAGCTGCTGGTCTGTCGCGAGGATGCGGTCCCGCACATCGGGCTGTGTGGTGCGCATCGCGATACTCTGCAGGCTCAGGCCGGCCGCGAATAGCTGCTGGATCACCTTGTCATGCAGGTCGGCTGCGATGCGCTCCCGGTCCGCCGCAACCGTTACAGCGGCGAGGTCGGCTTGCAGCCGGACCGCCTGCTGGCGCGACCGGTGGCTGCGCTCCCGCAATTCATGGCTGGCGAAGGCGACCATTGTGCCAAGGGCGGGCCACAGTATCACCCGGCGAGTCAGCACCAATGCGGGTGCAGCCACCGGGGTCAGCGAGATTATCAATTCGACAGCGGTAATCGCCACCAGAATGCAGGCGGATTCCCACCTCCGGTGATAAAGCGCCGTCCAGATCAGCGGCACCAATATCACCAGGCCGATCCCGGAGGTCACTCCGGCAGCCAGGATAAGCGCCAGCACCGACCCGCAGTATGTCAATGGGACCAGTACCGTCAGCCATCGTGGCAGACGGGCCCAGGGCAGTGCGAATTCCGCTGCCACCGCTATCAGCAGCACCAGGCTCACCACTGCTGCCATACCGGAACCGGGGCCGGGAGGCAGCGTCAGGCTGGCCTCGGCCAGAGCCGCCACCGCGGCGAACGGCGCCACCCTCAACCGCAGTCCTGGCCCGCGGAATGGGTACCCGGCGGGCTGTTCAGGGTCATCGGTCCCCGACAGCATGGAAAGCCTGGCTGGTGCAGTCATGCGCTACTGCTCCGGATGTGACGGGCGGTGCCTCAGGTCCATTAATGTCAGGACCGGTCGGGCTACCCCGATGATGCCACCGTCTGCGCGGGCCGACTATGGACGAATAGGTAAAAGTTTGTAAAAAGGCAGATACTGGCGCCGATAATGTGCCGGCGGAAATCAGCGAGCACCGACCGGATATGTTTCAGGTCGCTTGCCGTCACGCACTATCGCGCAGTCCCGGTATTTTAGTGAAATTAAGTCGCCTTAAGGGCAATCCTGGCGAGCGGGGCCCGGATTATTCACGCCGCCAGCGCAGCGCCTGCCTCGTGCCCGTCCCGGAGCACCAGGACCGGGCACCGCGCGTGCAGCACGCAGTGCAGGCTGACCGACCCAAGCACCGCCGAGGCGAAACCGCCGTGCCCCCGGCTGCCGACGACGAGCAAGTCGGCCCCGGTGGCCGTATCCAGCAGCGCCTCGGCGGCTGGACCTTCGAGCACCCGCATGTGTATCTTCGCCTGATGGTGGTCACCGCAGACGTCGGATAGCGCCCTGGCCAGGATTTTCCTGGCATCGCCCTCGAAGTCGAAGCCGCTGCCCGCTGCGGCCCAGCCGAACGTGGACGGGTACTGCCATGCGATCACCGCGTCCACCGAACTGCCGGTCAGCTCTGCCTGCCTGACGGCCCAGCGCAATGCCGCCTTGGATCTGTCCGATCCATCCACGCCCACCACTATCCGCTGCTCGTGCCCGGCCATGACCGCTCCTCACCGTCGCCTGATTCCAGCTTGCCCGCGGCCTGGCCGCATGACAGGAGCACAACGTCCGGCCAGCCCAGGACCATCGGCCCGATGTGCGGTGCGAGGTCAGACTGCTGGTGCCGGGACTTTCGGTATGGCGTGACCATGAGGTAGGTCTCTTCCCGTCCCGCTCAGGCCCGGCGAAGCTGAGGTCATGAACGCAGGGAAGGCGTCTCGGCGGCTAGGCCGTTATGCCGGGCAGCTGGGCCTTGACCGCAACCCGCTGCGCCGACCAGTGGACCGCATCGAGGCGATCACGCGCCTCGTCGTGGTTATCCTCCTGCTCGTTGGCATCCCGGTTGCGGCGATTGCCGCTGGCCGGGCCGCCGACTATGCCGCGTTGCGCCATGTCGAGGCTCAGCGCACGGCGCGTCACCAGGTGACTGCGGTGCTGCTGGCCCCTGCTGCCGCGACCGGGGTGCCGGACCCGTACACCTGGGTGCAGATGACCTGGACACCAGCTCGCTGGCAGGCGCCCGGACACCCGGCTGAGACGGGTGAGGTTCTGGTAACCGCTGGTACTCCCAAAGGGTCGACCGTGGCGACCTGGATCAGTGCGTCGGGATCGGCCGTGACACCGCCCGAAGGGCATCGCGACGTCGTCGGCGACGTGTGGGTCGCCGTCGTCATGACGTGCCTGGTCTTCCTGGCGCTGCTGCTGGGCCTGCAGGCGGCCTCCATTTACGCCCTCGACCGATGGCGATTGCGCAGCTGGGAGGACGGGTGGCGCTCGGCCGGCCCGCTCTGGAGCAGCCGCCGCAGCTGAGCCGCGCGACACCGGCGCCGCCTGTGCCTTACGACTTGCACAAACCAGCCCGGGCATTACCAGTGACCTAGCTGGCATGGGACCTTCTGCTCTGGCCGTGCTGCCCGTTGTCCAGCATCCTCGACGTTATGTACTCGGACGGATCGGCTCTGGCCCAGTTGACCAGAAATGAGTGTCTCAGGCTGATGGCGACCGTGCCCATCGGCCGGATCATCTACAACCGGCGGGCCCTGCCCGCGGTCGAGCTGGTCAACTTCGCTCTAGATCACGGCGACATCGTGATCAGGACCGATCCGAGCGGCAAGCTCGCCGCGGCCATCCGCGGAGCGGTGGTCGCTTTCGAAGTGGATTCCGTTGACATTGCTCGCCGCACGGGCTGGAGCGTCACCGCGATTGGCCCGTCGCAGGTGGTAACCGATCCAGCGGATATCGGCCGGCTGAAAGATATCGGCCTCCGTACCTGGGCACCGGGAGAACGCGAGAACTTTATCCGGATCACCCCGCAGATACTCAATGGCCGCCGCCTGCAGGCGCATCGCGACTCAGCCGAGCCGGGTACGCAAGCTCACGTGGCCGACTGACCGGGCCGGGAAAGCGACGCGGGCATGCGCACGGTCTCGGAGGAGAAGCTAGGGACGATTCTCGCCCACCACCACCCGGGCGTGCCCCGGGTGGTGGTGGGCGGTAATTTCGCCACCCCGTGGCGGGCGCTGGCCGTCCTTGATACGGCTGTGCCGGAGTACCGGCTGTTCGCCCTCAACGGCCAGCCGGGACTGCCCGACCGGGACGGCGTGACCCTCGAATCGCCGTTCGTCGGCCCGGGTATGCGCCGGCACGAGCGGCTGCGGTACTTCCCCTGCCGCCTTTCCCTGGTCCCGGTGCTGCTGACGCGGTCGCTGCCGCCAGACATCGTGCTGGTGCAAACCTCGGCCCCGGCGGACGGGACGGTCTCGTTGGGAACCGAGGTGAATATCCTGCCCGCCGCGATAGAGACGGTCCGTCACCGCGGCGGTCTGGTGATCGCGCAGGTCAATTCGCACATGCCCTACACCTACGGTGACGCCGTGATCCCAGTCGATCAGATCGACTACGCCCTCCCGGCTGACGTGCCCCTGACCTCGCCGCCGCCACGCCCTGCCGCGGCAGCCTCGGCGGTCATCGGTGACCGGGTGGCCGCTCTCGTCCAGGACGGAGCTACCCTGCAGCTGGGCATCGGGGGAGTGCCCGATGCGGTCCTGGCCGCCCTGACCGGCAGGCAGCGCCTGAAGGTGTGGTCGGAGATGTTCAGCGATGGCGTGCTCACGCTGGCCAAGGCAGGCAGCCTCGACCCGGACCAGCCAGTCACCGCCTCGTTCGCCTTCGGCAGCCAGGAATTGTACGACTGGATGGACCGCAATCCCGGCATTCAGATGCTGCGGACGGAGGCGACCAATGACCCGGCCCAGATCGCCCGGCAGCAGTCTATGGTCTCGGTCAACAGTGCCCTCCAGGTCGACCTGTTCGCCGAGGCGAACGCGAGCCGTGTCAACGGAGTGATCTATTCAGGGTTCGGCGGCCAGACTGATTTCATCGTCGGGGCACTGCACTCGCCCGGGGGTCTCGCCATCATCGCGCTGCCCTCGTGGCATCCCAAGGCGGACGTGTCGACCGTGGTGCCCCGGCTGGTCGGCCCGGTCACGTCCTTCCAGCACAGCTACTTCGTCAGCGAGCAGGGAACTGCCGCTCTCTGGGGACACGACGCCTCGGCCCAGGCCGAGCAGATCATCAGCAAGGTCGCCCACCCGAGCGCTCGTGACAACCTGCGCCGGGCCGGCCGGGAGCTCGGGTTCCGGGTCTGAACGGTAAGCCTGGAACGGGCGGTCACAGACGGCAGCACTAGCTGCGATTCATTGGGTCTGGCCTGCCTCGTCATGGCCTGGCAGGCAGCAGCACGTCAGCCCGGCCGGGACCTTCGACTCTGGGATGACCGGGCGACGGCCTGACACCGTGGAGCGGACAACGGCCGGGCACGCGAACGGGACGGGGTAGCCGGCGATGACATCGGAAATGAGCAAGCCGGCGATCCGGACCGAGAGCCTATCCAAGTGGTACGGCAAGGTCCCGGCGCTGGCCGGCCTGAACCTGGACGTGGCCCCCGGCGAGGTGGTCGGCTACCTCGGGCCAAACGGAGCAGGCAAGACCACCACGATCAGGCTGCTGCTCGGCCTGATCCGCCCGACGGGCGGCCGGGCGGAGATCTTCGGGATCGACTGCCAGCGCCAGCCCGCCGAGGCTCATCGCCGGGTGGCCTATGTGCCCGGGGAAGCCAGCCTGTGGCCGGGGCTCACGGGAGCTGAGACCCTGCACCTGCTGGGCCGGATCCACGGCCGGGTGGACGAGGCGTACCGGCAGGAGCTGATCTCCCGGTTCGAGCTGGACCCCGCCAAGAAGATCCGGGCCTACTCCCGGGGAAACCGGCAGAAGGTGCTCCTGATCGGGGCGCTGATGACCAGGGCCGACCTGCTCGTCCTGGACGAGCCCACGAGTGGCCTCGACCCGCTGATGGAGCAGGCGTTCCGGCACTGCGTCATCGAGGCACAGGAGCGGGGGCAGGCCGTCTTCCTGTCCTCGCACGTCCTCAGCGAGGTTGAGGCGCTGTGCGACCGGCTGGCCCTCTTGCGGGCGGGACGGCTGGCCGAGTCAGGCACCATGGCCGATCTGCGGCAGCTGTCGGCGCTCACCGTCCAGGCCAGCTTTGCCGGACCTGTGCCCGACATCTCGCGAGTCCCCGGGGTCACCAGCGTGACGGCGGACAGCCACTCCGTCCGCTGCCAGGTGCAGGGCAGTGTCGCGCCGCTGCTCGAGGTGCTGGCGCGGGCCGGGGCCACCCGGTTGCTCAGCCGGGAGCCCTCACTCGAGGAGCTCTTCCTCGGGCTGTACGGCGAGCACGAGCAGCCGCGGCAGGTGGCGGCGCGGTGACCGCTGACCTCACTGCGACGGCGCCGATGGCCGTGGAACGATCGGCACGCAGCCTGGTCGCCCGGTACACCATAAAGCGGATAGCACGCTCGGCCGCACTGTGGGGCTACGTATTCGGTGTCATGGTCGCCTCATCTGCCTACAGCTACTCCCGGATCTACCGGACTCACGCCGAGCGGGAGCACCTGGCCGCCGTCTTCGGCCAGGACCACACGACCAGCGCGCTGTTCGGGCCGGCGCCGCAGCTGCAGACCGTGGCCGGCTTCACGGTGCTGAAGGTGTCGATGACCCTGATGATCATCGGCGCCGTGTGGGGACTGCTCACCAGCACCCGGGTGCTTCGCGGTGACGAGGACGCCGGCCGCTGGGAGATCCTCGCCTCCGGCCGGACCACCCGCAGCCGGGCGGTGTCCCAGGCGCTGGCTGGCCTGGGTACCGGCGCGGCCGTCCTGTGGCTAATCACCGCCCTGCTGACCGTGGCCGTGGGGCGTTCCTCCTCGGTCCGCATCAGCGTGCCGGGAGGCCTGTACCTGGCGCTGGCGCTGGTGGCGAGCGCCGTCATGTTCCTCGCCGCCGGGGCGGTCACCAGCCAGCTAGCTGCCAGCCGCCGGCAGGCCGCTGGGTACGCAGCCGTGCTGCTCGGCCTCAGTTACGGCCTGCGGATGGTGGCCGACGCCGGCACTGGCCAGCACTGGCTGATCTGGGCTTCGCCACTCGGCTGGGTGGAGCAGCTCCAGCCCCTCACCGGCCCGCATCCCTGGGCCCTGGCGCCCATCGGCGTCTTCACGGCCGCATTGGCCCTTCTCGCTGTTCATCTGGCCTCGCACCGTGACATCGGCGCGAGCACCTGGCCGGACCGCGTGGCCAGGCCGCCCCGGCTGTGGCTGCTCTCCGGGCCGGCCGGCCTGACCGTGCGCCTGACGTGAACGCTGGTGACCGCCTGGGTGGCCGCGCTAGCGGTCACCGGATTGCTGATGGGGATCGTGGCCAGAGCCGCTGGTACCACCATCGTGGGATCGTCGGTGCAGCAGGTCTTTTCCCGCCTGGGCGCGCCCGGAAGCGGGGCGGCAGCCTTCCTCGGCATCGCCTTCCTGATCATCGCGATCGTGCTCGCGTTCCAGCCCGCCGCCCTGCTGAATGCGGCACGGGCGGAAGAGTCCGAGGGCCGCCTCGAGCAGCTCCTCGCGGCCCAGGTGAGCCGGTCCCGCTGGTTGTGGGGCAGGCTCGGTCTCGCGGTGGGCGCGCTCGTGCTGAGCGGCGCCGCCGCTGGCGCCTTCGCCTGGATCGGCACCTACACGCAGGGACCGGGCCTGAGTTTCCCGGTGGTTCTCGAGGCTGGACTTAACACCGTGCCGCCAGGCATCCTCCTGCTGGGCCTCGGGTCGCTCGGGCTGGCCCTCTGGCCCCGTTTCGGTATCGCCGCTGTCTACGTGGTGCTCGGATGGTCGGCTCTCATCCAGCTCATCGGCGGGTTCTTCGCCCAGGACCACTGGGTGCTCGATACCTCGCTATTCCACCAGATGGCCTCGGCGCCGGCCGTAGCCCCGGACTGGCGCACCAACGGCGTGCTGACTGGCCTCGGGCTGACGGCAATGGTCCTGGGCGGCAGAGCGTTCCTGCGGCGAGACCTGCAAGGCGAGTAGGCCCGCACGCTGGCGATGGGCCTGCGCGCACCTATCGCGGATCACGTAGGGCGGCGCGTCGGCACGCCCGTCGACCTCCACGCTCACCAGGGCCGAAGGTCCGGTCGGTTCGGTCGCCCCGGCAGGGACGCACGCCTCTAGCCGGGCCTTCCCACGCTGAGTTCGGTGAGGACAGCACACGGAAGGGAGCATCATGCGGCACCTCCAGGTACGGGAGATCATGAACGCCAGGCCCATCACCGTCACTCCCGCGACGTCGCTGCATGACGTCATCGACATCCTGGTCGACCGCGGGATCGGCTGCGTGCCGGTGGTCAGCCCGTGGGGTCAGCTGGTCGGCATGGTCACGGGCGGCCAGCTGCTCAGCAAGCGCGAGCTCCAGCGGGATCCGGCCAGCCGGCCTGCCATGCACCTGACCTACCGGGCGCGGCGCGCCATGGCGACGGCCGAGACCGCCGGGGAGCTCATGAGCATGGACCTGGTCACCGTGCCGCCCGGTGCCACCGTGCCGGAGGCAGTCCAGCTGATGGAGCAGCACAAGGTCGACTGCATGCCGGTGACGGGTGAAGGAAGGAAGCTGCTCGGAGCCATCTACCCGCCCGACCTGCTCAGGGCGGCATTCCTGTTCCTGGAGCTTGGTGGTGCAGGCACCGGGCTGGACGCCTGACCAGGCCGCCCGCTCGGTACCCGCGCCGGCAACGCTGCCGCCCCGGCAGGTGTGCCTTCAGAGGCGAAGGTCCCGCTCAGGCCAGCGGGACCCGCCACTCCAGCCGGGTGCCCGGCCTGGTGGCGGCGGAATCGGCCGCGCTGAGCCGCAGCTCCCCGCCGAGCTTCTCGGCGCGACGGGCGAGGTTCCGCAGGCCGCTGCGCTTCTTGTCGTCGGTGATGCCCACGCCGTTATCGGTGACCTCAAGGGCCAGCATCCCGTCGGCGGCCACGTCGACGGTCACATCGACGTGACTGGCCTGGGCGTGCCGGGCCGCGTTGGACACCGCCTCGCGCAGGGCCGCGAGCAACTGCTCGGCCGTGTCCGGGCTGATCGCGTTGTTCAGGCCTGACCCCAGGCGCAGCGACGGGGCATAACCGAGTAGCGGCGTCATCTCGTCCACTAGGGCCAGGATGTCGCCGCGCAGATCGGGGCGATCAGGAAGATTGCGGGCCTGCAGCGCGAAGATGGTGGCCCGGATATCCCTGATGGTCTCGTCCATGGCGTCGACCGCGTTGGTGAGGCGGCTGGCGACCTCGGGCCTGGTCACCATGGGCATCGCGCCCTCCAGCGACATGCCGGTGGCGTAGAGCCGCTGGATGACCTGATCGTGCAGGTCCCGGGCGATCCGGTCACGGTCCTCATACAGCGACAGCTGCTCGGCCTCGGCGCGTCGGTCCGCGAGTTCCACCGCCACGCCAGCCTGCGCGGCGAACGCGGCCACCACATCGAGCAAGGTCCGGGGAAACGCGGCCGCACCGTGCACGCGGCCCACGGTGAGTACGCCCCGGACGTTGCCGGGCGCGCCCAGCGGGAACACGATGGCCGGCCCAATGTGGCCGATTGCCCTGCGCGCGGCCAGCGCGACGCGCTCGTCGTGGGCGAAGTCGGCGGTGACGACGGGCTCGCCAGACGCCAGGACCTGTCCCGACAGCGACTGCGCCGACGGCAGCACCAGGCCGCGTGCGGCATCGGCTCCGGTACCATCCGCGCAGCTGACGATCAGGCGGCGCGCCCCGTCGTCCGGCAGCGCCAGCACGGCCAGGTCGGCGCCGGACAGTTCCCGGGCCCGGCGGGTCACATCGGCCAGCACCTCATCAGGGTCCGCTCCCGACAGCAGCCGGATGGTGACCTCGGCACTGGCCTGGATCCAGCGCTGCTGGCGGCGGGCTGCGTCGTACAGCCGCGCGTTCTCGATGGCGACGCCGGCCGCGGCGCCGAGCGCAACCAGCACGGCCTCGTCGTCCTCGGTAAAGCCGCCGCCGGTTCGCTTGTCCGTCAGGTACAAGTTGCCGAAAACCTCGTCGCGTACCCGCACTGGAACGCCCAGGAAGCTGTGCATCGGCGGGTGCCCGGAAGGGAAACCGGAAGACTGCGGGTGCTCGCCAATGTCGGCCAGGCGCAACGGCCGTGGTTCGTCGATGAGCAGCCCGAGCAGGCCGCGGCCCTCCGGCCAGTGGTGGATGCGGCCGATCGCTTCGGAGGTCAGGCCAACCGGGATGAACTCGGCCAGCCGCTTGCCGCTGCTGTCCTCGCCGATGACACCCAGGGCGCCGTAGGTCGCATCCACCAGGCGGACCGCGTTCTCGACGATCTGCCGCAGGGTGGATTCCAGGTCAAGGCCCGACCCGATCGCCACGACCGCTTCCAGCAGGCCTCGCATCCGGTCCCTGGTCGCCAGCACAGCCTGAAGCCGCGATTGCAGCTCCGATAGCAGCTCGTCTAGCTGCAAGGTCGGCAGCAGCTCCGGGCGGTTCTCCGCACCCGTACCCATCAGTAGGCCTCCCGATGGCGATACGTCGCAAGGCTACCGTCCGGCTGGAGCCCCACGCCAGGGACCTTAGTCACGTCAGCTGAGAAGCTCGTACTGGGGATTGATCATGGCGAGGTGGCCGTCATCGGCGGTGCCCACCGTGCCGTGCAGGCGGACGCGCCGGCCGGGCTCGAGCCCAGCAATGTGCGTGCGCCCGTAGAACAGTGCGGTGAGATTCCCGGTGGAGTCGGTTACCTCGCAGGCCAGCACCGAGCTGTTCCTGGCGTGCCGGACCTCGGCGACGCGCAGCCGCCCCTGCACGGTGGCCCGGCCGGGCGCATGCAGCGAGCCGATTGGATCGGTGCCATCTGGGGGTACCGGCCGTTCATAGTCCTGCAGGGCGGTTCCCTCCCCGGCCCTGCTGGCATGCAGCGTGTCCACCTTGTGCTGCACATCAAAGGGGACAATCATGGCGGCGGCGCCGGGGATCCGGCTGACCCGGCGGGCGATGCGGTCTGCGGTGTGGTCGTGCAGCAGCCGCGCTGCCAGCGGAGAGTAGCTGCGGCGGGGCAGCACGATCGTCACATGGGTTCCGGGAACGGCCGCCTCGGCCGCGGCCAGCTGCACGGCGGCGTGGGACAGCCTGCGGTCGGGACAATCGGCCAGCTCTAGCGGGATGTGGATGCCGGCCGCGAGCCAGCGCTGCAGCAGCCGGTCCGACCGGGTGCTGTCCAGGCTGAAGTGCACGGCGCGCAGGACCGAGGGCCGCAGGCTCCTGGCGTACCGCAGCGCCGCGATGGTAGCCAGGTCGTAGCCGTCGACCAGGACCAGGACGACGCGGCGGGTGTAGTTCGGCGGATGCACCTGCAGGTCGCTGCCGGACAGGTCCTCCAGGATTGCAGCCTCCTTCCTGTACTGCTGGTTGAGCCTGATCAGGGCGTAGACCAGGACGGGGAACAAGATCACGATGAGCCAGGCACCCTCGGTGAACTTCACCACGGCGAACAGGACGACGACCAGCGCGGTGTAGACGCCCCCGGCAAAGTTGATCGCGAGCCGCCGGTGCCAGCCTGGTTCCCGCGTCCGGCGGTGGTAGCGGGCCATCCCGAAACCAGCCATCGCAAACCCGGTGAACACGCCGATGGCGTAGAACGGGATCAGCGCGTCGACGGTGGCGCCGGCGATCAGCATCAGCGTTAGCGAGAGCCCGGCCAGCAGGATGATCCCGTTGGAGAACACCAGCCGGTGCCCTCGCCGGGTCAGCCAGCGTGGCAGGAAGGAATCTTCGGCCACGAAACTGGCCAGGAACGGGAAACCGGTGAAGCTGGTGTTGCCGCCGGTGAACAGGATCGCTGCGGTCGCCGCCTGCAAGCCGAGGAACATGACCCGCCCCGCGGGCCCTGATCCGAAAACCAGCTGGGCTTCCTGCGCCAGGACGGTCGGGAAGCCGGCCGTGTACGGCATGGCGTGGGTTATGTGCGCCAGCCAGGAGATCCCGGCGATCAGGACCGCGACGATCGATCCCTGCATGGCCAGGATCTGCCGGGCGTGACGGCCCTCGGGCGGGTTGAGCGCGCTGACGGCGTTGGACACGGCCTCGATGCCGGTCAGCGAGGACCCGCCGTTGGCGAACGCCCGGGCCATGATGTAGATCGCACCGAAGGTGATCAGCCCGGAATGCGAGCCAATCGCCACGGTACCCGGCCCGGCCGGGGCCCGCGGCAGCCCGCCCGCCACCTCGCGGATCACCCCGGTGATCACCATCACGACGACGGACCCGGCGAACAGGTAGGTCGGCGCGGCGAAGATCCGCCCGGCCTCGCGGATGCCCCGCAGGTTGCCCAGGCACATGATCACAATGGCCAGGACCGAGATGACCAGCAGGATCTTGGGGCCGATAACGGGAATCCTGGACAGCGCGGGGACGGCGGACACGATGGCCGCGCTGCCGGCGGCTGTCTGCACCGCCACCGTGACGACGTAGTCGATCAGCAGTGCCACGGCCGCCACCTGCGCGACCCGCGGGCCGAAGTTCTCCCTGGCCACAACGTACGAGCCACCCGCCCGGGTATAGACCGACACCACCTCGCGGTAGGACAGCACCACCAGGACGACCCCCAGCAGGACCAGCAGCGTCATCGGCAGCAGCAGGTTGAAGGCGGCCAGCCCGAAGAACGGCAGCAGCGCGTAGAGGATCTCCTCGGTGCCGTAGGCCGCCGAGGACAACCCGTCGCACGACAGCACCCCCAGGGCCAGCGGCCGGGACAGCCGTTCGCTGGTCAGCTGCTCGGTGACCAGCGGCGGCCCGAGGACCTGGCGCTTCACCCGGTACCAGAAGCCATCCGGAAGCTCGGCGATCTGCACAGGGTGGCTGACGACCCCCGGGCTGTGCCGCGGCCGGGCCGGCCACGTCGGGTCCGCTGCCTTCGCATCGACGGCCGCCATCGCTCCTCCTCGGCATCGGGATGCTCCCAGCGAACTCGCAGCAGCCCGGTCGCGACCAGGGCCGTTAGGCAGGGACCTTTGGCCTCAGATGAGGTGCGCTATGTCTCTAACCGGCCGGCGGGAACAGGAGCGAACCTAGGGCCATGAATGCGAAATCCAGCCCTCCCACAGCCACGAACAACGACCTGGTGGTCCGGCTCGGGCCGGATGACGCCATCGTCCCCGCATCGCCGGTGGCGGACCGCGCCTGCTGCTGCACGTCCAGGGCGGCGGTGCGTGTCATCATGCCGCCCACGACGGCCCGGCCGCACGCGACCGATCTGCTGCTCTGCGCCCACCACTACCGTGTTTCCCGGCAGGCTCTGGCCGCGGCACGCGCCACCATCTGCCAGCTTCCCGATGTGCCGTCCGACGTCTCGGCCTGGCTTGACCTCGGGCAGCCTGCCGCATCACCCCGAGGGTAAGCGTCATGCATGCGTACGTGAAAGACATCATGAGCACGGGTGTGATCGTCGCGAGCCCGGCCACGTCCTACCTGGACCTGGCCGCGATGCTCCACCGTTACCGGGTGAGCGGGTTTCCTGTCCTCGACGACGACGGGCTCGTGGTCGGGGTAGTTTCCGAATCGGATCTGCTCGCCAGGCAGGCGCACACGAAACCAGGCCAGGAGCAGGCCCAGCTGGGCAGGCTCACCGCCGCCGAGCTGATGGCCAAGCCGGCCGTGACCGTGGGCCCGGACGATTCAGCGGCCCATGCGGCCCGCCTCATGTATTCGCGCCGGGTCAAGCGGCTGCCGGTTGTCGATGCCCGCGGCCGGCTGGCCGGCATCGTCACCCGGTCGGACGTGCTCAGCGCGTACACCCGGCCCGATGAGGAGATCCGCCAGGAGATCTGCCAGGACGTGATCGCGGACGGGTTTTTCACCGATCCGGGCCGGCTCGACGTCACCGTGAAAGACGGGATTGTCACGCTGGCCGGGGCCCCCGGCGGCATCGCCCTGGGCCGCAGCATCGCCGATCAGGTCCGGCATGTGGAAGGCGTGCTCGCCGTCCGCGACCGGTTCAGCTATCCGGGCGAGTCCAGCCGGAACGGGGGTAACGCAGCATGAACGCCAGGCCCGTCGTCGTTGGTACGGACGGCTCGCAGGAGTCTTTGCTGGCCGTCGACTGGGGCGCCAGGGAAGCGCGGCTGCGGGGTACCTCGCTGCGTATCGTGTCCGCTGCCCCGATGCCGCCCCGGATGGCCGCATTGCAGCTCCGTCCCGAGCGCGACACCGTCGCCTCCTTCCTGCGCACCAACCGGGATCAGGCGCTGGGCGCGGCGATAGCCCGGGCGGCAGCCATCGCGCCGGACCTGAGGGTGGATCCCATTGCCCTGCACGAGGCGCCCGCGCCTGCGGTCACCCAGAGCGGCACCCACGCCGCCCTGCTGGTCCTCGGCGCCTGCGGTGCCGGCGCGTTCAGTGCCATGATGCTGGGCTCGGTCAGCCGGTATGCGGCCAGCCACGCGGCCTGCCCCGTCGTCATAGTCCGCGACCAGGCCGGGACCGTTCATCGCCAGATCGGCGTGGGTGTCGGTGATCCGGACGGCTGTGACGGCACACTCGCCTTTGCCTTCGCCGAGGCCAGCCTGCGCCGGACCGGCCTGACCGTGCTGCACGCCTGGCAGGAGCCACGGACTCCGGCTCCGCGTATCGCCGGGGTGGAGGACCTAGAGACGCTCCTGGCCCCGTGGCGCGCCAAGTACCCGGGCGTCCCGGTCACGGGGGACGTCGTTCACGACCATCCGGCGCAGGCCCTGTCCGGGCTGTGCAGCAGGACCCAGCTTGTCATCATCGGCAGGCATACCCGGCGACCAGGCCCGCAGGGCCCCGGGGCTATCCAGCACGCCGTGCTGAACCACGCCCACGGTCCGGTGGCCATCGTCCCGTTGCCCTGACCCGCCCCGGCGGGCGCCGCGCTAACGGCGTCCGCCGGGCGTTTCACCAGCCAGTAAGCCGGTCACGCGCCGGTGACCACCGTGCCGGCCTGCTGAGCCAGCATCGATTGCGCGTCCTGAAGCTGCCCGATGGCGGCCAGCTTCCCGGTGGCCTCGGCGAACCGGCACACCGCCTCCACCTTCGGTCCCATCGAGCCAGCCGGGAAATCGCGGGCCCTGAGCTCGGCGGGTGTGGCCCGGCGTATCGGCCGGGCCTGCGCCGTGCCGTACCCGTCCAGGACCGCGGGTACGTCGGTGAGCAGCAGCAGCGCATCGGCCGCCAGCTCACGCGCCAGCAGGCAGGCGGTCAGGTCCTTGTCCACCACTGCCTCCACGCCGTGCGACGGCCCGGCGCCGTCCCCGGTCATGACGGGGATGCCGCCGCCGCCAGCGCAGATCACCAGCGCTCCCGTCGCGAGCAGTGCCCGGACGGCGGGCAGGTCTGGCAGCCCGGCGGGCTCAGGGGAAGGGACGACCCGCCGCCAGCCGGTCCCGTCCCGGCGGATGTCCCAGCCCTCCCGGGCGGCCAGGACACGAGCCCGCCGCTTGTCGTACACCGGCCCGACAAACTTGGACGGGTGCGCGAACGCCGGGTCGCCCGCGTGGACCACCGTCCGGCTGACCAGGCACGCCACCTGGCGATCGGGCCGGGCATCCTGCAGCGCCTGCAGCAGCCAGTAGCCGATCATGCCCTGGGTCTGGGCGCCCAGCACGTCGAACGGGTACGGCCGGGTGAGGGCCGGATCGTGCGCGCTCTCCAGCGCCAGCATGCCGACCTGCGGGCCGTTGCCATGGGTGATCACCAGCTCGTTGCCCGTGGTCAGTGGGGCCAGGGCCTGCACGGCCTTGATGACATGCCTCTCCTGGAGAGCTGACTCCGGAGGCTCGCCGCGTTCGAGCAGCGCATTGCCGCCAAGTGCGGCAACGATCCTCACAGCAGGTCCCCGGCGGTGGCCACCATGAGCGCCTTGATCGTGTGCAGCCGGTTGTCGGCCTGGTCGAAGACGATGGAGGCGCGGGACTCGAAGACCTCCTCCGTCACCTCCAGCGCCTCCAGCCCGAGCCGCTTGTACAGGCGCTCGCCGAGCTCGGTCTCCCGGTTGTGCAGGGCGGGCAGGCAGTGCATGAACTTGACCGCCGGGTTGGCCGCCGCTGCCATCAGCTTCTGGTTCACCTGGTAGGGGAGCAGCAGGTCGATGCGCTCGTCCCAGCACTCCTCGGGTTCCCCCATGGAGAGCCACACGTCGGTGTAGAGAAAGTCGGCTTCCGCCACAGCGCCCGCGATGTCGTCGGTGACCATGAGCCGGGCGCCCGAGCCGGCCGCGAGCTTCCCGGCGATCTCCTGGACCGCGGCCGCCGGCTGCAGGGACGCAGGCGCGCAGATCCGCACGTCCATGCCGAGCATGGCCCCGGTCACCAGCAGCGAGTTGGCGGTGTTGTTCCGGCCGTCGCCGAGGTAGCAGTACCTGACCTCGGCCAGCGGCTTGCTCGCGTAGTCGTGCATGGTCAGGACGTCGGCCAGCATCTGCGTGGGGTGCCAGTCGTCAGTCAGCCCGTTCCACACCGGCACTCCGGCGTGGGTGCCGAGAATCTCGGCCGTCTCCTGCGCGTGCCCGCGGTACTCGATCCCGTCGAACATCCGGCCGAGGACCCGGGCCGTGTCCTTCATCGATTCCTTGCGGCCCAGCTGCGAGTCCTCGGGTCCCAGGTAGGTGACGTGGGCGCCCTCGTCGTGCGCGGCCACCTCAAAGGCTGACCTGGTCCGGGTGGAGGTCTTCTCGAAGATCAGCGCGATGTTGCGCCCGGATAGCCTGCTGGTCCGCTGGCCCAGCCGTTTGGCCAGCCGGAGCTGGCCGCCCAGCTCGACCAGGTGCAGGAACTCGGCCGGGGACAGATCGGTCTCCTTGAGCAGGTTGCGTCCTTGCAGGTCCATCTCGTGCTCCTCTCAGGCCGGGTCCCGCTCGATCGGGCAGGTCATGCAGCGCGGGCCGCCCCGGCCCCGGCCCAGCTCGCTGCCGGCGATGGTGATGACCTCGATGCCGTGCTTGCGCAGCATGGTGTTGGTGGCGACGTTCCGCTCGTACCCGACGATGACGCCGGGCGCGACGGCCAGGTAGTTGGTGCCGTCGTCCCATTGCTCCCGTTCGGCGGCCCGGATGTCCTCGTCGGTGGCCAGGACGGTGACCTTCTCCAGGCCGAGCACCGTGGCGACCGTGGCCCACAGGTCGCGGTTATGGGTCACCGACACCGCCCCGGTTTCGTCCGGGACGAGTGTCCAGGACCGTGGCTGGCGCTCCAGGTACGGGTACTGCACGAAGGTGGCGCGGTCGATCATGGTGAGCACCGTGTCCAGGTGCATCATCGCCCGTGAGGCGGGCAGCTCGACCGCGATGACCGTGCGGGCCTGCCCGGAGCGGAACAGGGAACTGGCCACCAGCTCGACGGCCATCGGCGTGGAACGCTCGCCCATCCCGATCATCACCGCGCCGTTCCCCAGCACATGCACGTCGCCGCCCTCGATGGTGGCTGGCTGGTGACCCGCGTCGTCGTCGCCGTAGTACCAGGTGAAGTCCGCGCCTGCGAACAGCGGGTGGAAGCGGTAGATGGCCCGGCTGTGCAGGCTCTCCCGCTGCCGCGCTGGCTTGGCCATCGGGTTGACCGACACCCCCTGGTAGATCCAGCAGGAGTTGTCCCGCGGGAACAGGTGGTTGGGCAGCGGCGGCAGCACGAAGTCGTCGGCTCGCAGCATGTCCCACTTCAGGCTGTGCGCCCGGGCGGGATGCAGGTCCGCCTTGAGCACGCCGCCGACCAGGTAGCCGGCTAGCTCGGGCCCGTCGAGGTCGTCGAACAGGCCGCGCAGCGGGCGTACCAGGTTGGGGCCGAGCATCTCCGGGGTGCAGACCCGGTCCAGGACGAACGACCGTCCTTCGGCCAGCTCCAGGGTCTCGCCGAGCAGCTGGCCGAAGTAGTGCACCCGCACGCCGGCCTCGCGGAGCGCCTCGGCGAACGCGTCGTGCTCTTCCTTGGCCTTCTTGGCCCACAGGACGTCGTCGAAGAGGAGCTCCCCGACGTTGCGCGGGGTGAGCCGGGACAGCTCCAGGCCTGGCCGGTGCACGATGACCTGCCGGAGCCGTCCCGCCTCGGACTGGACGCTGAAGGTCATGTCAGGCCTCCGCTCCGGTGTGCACCTGGCCGGTGTTCTCGCGGTGTGCCTTGATGAAGGCGTACAGCACGACCCCCGCCAGCACCAGGATCAGTGCCTGGTACACCGACTGGTAGCCGGCTGCGAACGTTACCCACATCGAGAACAGCACCCCGGCGCCGGCGATGGCCAGGTCGCGGGTCAGCTGCCAGCCTTGCACCCGGCGCCGCCGGGAGATCAGGTAGGCCAGCTGCGCGCAGGCCGAGAACAGATAGG
>Ga0335075_10005499_pt1 | contig 19686 bp, 17 predicted proteins | sample Lox_Sample_24_FD_206723 | JGI IMG/M metagenome (GOLD analysis project Ga0335075, IMG submission 206723) | Soil microbial communities from Loxahatchee National Wildlife Refuge, Florida, United States - Lox_Sample_2.4 | ecosystem: Environmental > Terrestrial > Soil > Wetlands | place: USA...
CGGGAGGGGAGCTGTGCCGGCGCGTCCCGCCACAAGCGCTGAACAGCCAAGCACCGTGGTCCCTTCGTCCTGACACGGGGCGGCGGACCCGCCGGGACGGCCGAAGCAAAAACTTATCTCCGGCGGGCGGCGCCGATCATGAGGGCGAGAACGTATACCTCGCTCGCAGTCCTCATGATCGGGGACGGGACCCGCCGGCCGGGGCTCCATGGTCCCTTACGTCCCTCGAAACCGCCCCGCGAGGGTCCACCTAACGGTGCTCCTCGCCGGGCGCCAGTTTCCCGTCCCGTCCCACGTAGCCGTCCTTGCCGCCGACGACCACGTAGACCGCCTCCTCGGAGTCGCTGAGGTTGCGGACCCGGCGGTGGGTGGGGGCGTCGACCCAGGCGAGGCCGCCCGGCCCCAGCTCCCGCTCGCTCCCGTCGCCGAATTCGATCGCCACCCGGCCCGAGTGGACGAAGTAGAGCTCCTCCTGCTCGTCGTGGAAGTGGCTGCCGGTGGCGTAGGCGGGGGGCAGGACGATCGCGTTGACGCCGAACGCGGTGACCCCGAGCGCCCCGCGGACCTTGCGGAACCCGGGGCCCGCGCCGAGGTCGTCGAGGTTGGCGGTGGACCAGCCCTCGCCGCGCTCCACCTTGTCGGTCTGTGCCTCGCTCATCGTCCTGCCTCCCTTTCGTCGCCTTTTGCCTACAGCGCCGGCGGTACGGGGGGCGCCGCGGGCGCCGCCACCGGGCCGCCGCCCAGGCTTTTCTCTTCGCCGACCGGCGGGTAGACGTCGGTCAGCAGCGCCAGGTAACCGTAGATCCTCGTGTAGAAGCTGTTGCAGTAGGTCATCGCGCCGTTGACGCCCTCCGGCAGGTAGCCGCGGAAGACGATCGTCAGCCAGGCGATCGCCGCGAGCGCCATGTGCATGTAGGCGACCGCGTAGACGACGATCAGCATCGGGATCGCGAGGATGATCCGGAAGAACACCTTGAGCCTGCTCTGCCGCTCTTCGCGCGGCCCGACGTTGACCCGGATCGGGTAGGCGGGATCGTCGGAGATGCCGAACGGCGGCCACTCGTCGGTCTGCAGGTAGATCCAGGCGTAGACGCGGATCCGGTACCGCACGAAGCCGGAGTTGAGGTTGTAGAGCCCTTCCGGGTACCTGCCGGTGAACAGCAGCGCCAGCCAGGCGAAGATCTGGGTGAAGAAGGCGGCGATCTCGTAGAGGTAGGCGACGATCAGCCACGGGATCGCGAGGATGATCCGGAAGAAGGTCGTCGCGCGGTTCTGTTCCGCCTGATAGTCAGCTTCGTAGTGGACTGGGTACATCTCTCCCCCTAAATGTCTCGGGCCGATAACCGGTCGACCGTCTTGGGTCAATAACCTGTCGCCCCATGGCGACCACCGACACCATCGTCTCCATCCCGTCGGACCTCAAGCCGGGGGACGGACGTTTCGGCTGCGGGCCCTCCAAGGTCCGTCCCGAGGCGCTGGCGAAGCTCGGCGAGCAGTCCCGGCTGATGGGCACCTCGCACCGCCAGGCGCCGATCCGTGACCTCGTGCGCAGGGTCCGCGAGGGCCTGACCGAGCTGCTCGGCCTGCCCGCGGGCTACGAGGTGGCGCTCGGCAACGGCGGCACCACCGCCTTCTGGGAGTCGGCCTGCGCCTGGCTGATCGGCGAGCGCTCGCTCCACCTCACCTACGGCGAGTTCTCGCAGAAGTTCGCCAAGGCCGCCGCCGCGGCCCCCTTCCTCGGCGATCCGATCCTGGTCGAGGCCGCCCCGGGCGACGCGCCCGCGCCGCGCGGCGACGCCGCCGCCGACGTGATCGGCTGGGCCCACAACGAGACCTCGACCGGCGTCATGGTCCCGGTCGAGCGCCCCGCCGACGCGGGCGACGCCCTGGTCCTCATCGATGCCACCTCGGGCGCCGCCGGCCTGCCGCTCGACGCCGCCCAGGCCGACGTCTACTACTTCGCCCCGCAGAAGGGCTTCGCCTCCGATGGAGGGCTCTGGCTGGCGGCGCTCTCGCCCGCGGCGATCGCCCGGATCGAGGAGCTCGACGGGGCCGGCGACCGCTGGCAGCCGGAATTCCTCTCGCTCGCCGTCGCGCTCGACAACTCGCGCAAGCAGCAGACCTACAACACGCCCGCGGTGGCGACCCTCTTCCTGCTCGCCGACCAGATCGAGTGGATGCTCGGCAACGGCGGCCTCGACTGGTGCGTCGCGCGGACCCAGGACTCCTCGTCGCGCCTCTACGGCTGGGCCGAGGCGTCGGACTTCGCGAACCCGTTCGTCACCGATCCGGCGAAGCGCTCCCTGGTTGTCGGGACCATTGATTTCGCCGACGACGTCGATGCTTCGGCGATTGCCAGATGTCTGCGCGCCAACGGCATCGTCGACACCGAGCCTTACCGCAAGCTCGGCCGCAACCAGCTGCGGATCGGGATGTTCCCCGCCGTGGAGCCGGATGACGTCGAGGCGCTCACCCGCTGCATCGATTGGGTGGTCGAGAACGCCGACGGCATCCGCGCCGCGAGCTAGGTTCCCGCGTCCGATGAAGGTCCTGGTCAAGGAGAAGATCGCCGACACCGGCGTCGACCTGCTGCGCTCGAAGTTCGACGTCGACCTCGGCCTCGACATGAGCGACGAGGAGTTCCGCGGCAAGCTCGGCTCCTACGACGCGATCCTGATCCGCTCGGCGACCAAGATGACGCCGGAGCTGATCGATCTGGCGACCAACCTGAAGGTGATCGGCCGGGCCGGCACCGGGGTCGACAACGTCGACATCCCGGCGGCGACCCGCCGCGGGATCATCGTCGCCAACGCGCCCGAGTCGAACTCGGTGGCCGCCGCCGAGCACACGCTGGCGCTGGCGCTGGCGCTGTTCCGCAACATCCCGCAGGCGCAGGCGACGCTCGCCGCGGGCCGTTGGGACCGCGCCAAGTTCAAGGGCGCCGAGCTCTACGGCAAGACGCTCGGCGTGATCGGCTTCGGCCGCATCGGCCAGCTGGTCGCCAAGCGCGCCCAGAGCTTCGACATGGAGGTGCTCGCCTTCGACAAGTTCGTCTCCGCCGAGCGCTTCCGCGAGCTCGGGGTCGAGGGCTGCGACGAGCTCGCCGACCTGCTCGGTCGCGCCGACCTCGTCACCCTGCACACGCCGCGGACGCCGGAGACCGAAGGGATGATCGACGCCGCGGCGATCGCCCGGATGAAGGACGGCGCCCGCATCGTCAACTGCGCGCGGGGCGAGCTGATCGTGCTCGACGACCTGGTCGCCGGGCTCGACTCCGGCAAGCTGGCGGGCGCGGCGCTCGACGTCTTCCCCTCGGAGCCCTTCACCGACCACCCGGTGCTCGCGCGCGACGACGTGGTCGTCACCCCGCACCTCGGCGCCTCGACCGCGGAGGCCCAGGACCGGGCCGGCGTCGTCACCGCCGAGCAGGTGACCGAGGCGCTCACCGGCGGCGTGGTCACCAACGCGGTCAACATCGCCGCCGTGCGCCCGGAGGAGATGGAGGCGCTGGCTCCCTTCGTCCCCCTCTGCGAAAAGCTCGGCCGGCTGGCGCAGGGCCTGGGCGAGGGCTCGGTCGACCGCGTCACCGCCGAATTCCGCGGCCGGATCGCCTCCTACGACACTCGCCTGCTCGGCATCGCCGTCCTGGTCGGGATCCTCTCCGGCAACACCGAGACCCCGGTCAACCTCGTCAACGCGCCGCAGATGGCGGAGGAGCGGGGGATCGAGCTGACCGAGACGAAGGACTCGGCGGCCGAGGACTTCACCGAGCTGGTCACCGTGCGGCTCGGCTCGGGCGACCACGAAGTCGAGGTCGCCGGCACCGGCGTCGGGCCGAAAAACGAGCCTTACCTGGTCTCCGCCTGGGGCGAGAGCTTCTACCTCCCGTTCGCCGAGCACATCACCGTCTTCCGCTACGCCGACCAGCCGGGGATGATCGGCCGGGTCGGCACCGCCTTCGGCGAGGAAGGCGTGAACATCGTCTCGGCGGCCGTCGGGGCCGAGCGCGGGGGAGGGGACGCCGCCGTGATGGCGCTGACCACCGACGCGCCGGTGCGACCCGACGCGATGGAGAAGATCCGCGCGCTCGACGGCTTCTCGGCGGGACGCTCGGTCGACCTCTAGACCGCAACGTCGCCCCCCGTGCCTTGTTAGGAGTGCGATGAAGCGTGTTACCGGACTCATCTTCGTCGTGGCAATCGCCGTGGCCTCGTGCCTCGCCGCGGTCGCCGCCTCGGCAGCGCCCTCGACCCCGCGCGCGGGCGCCTACGCGGCGGCCGAACACTCGATCAACCTGGTGCTCGCCGGCAGCCCCGGCGACGACCGGATCACGATCGAACTGAGCGCCGACGGGCGCTCCTACGAAATCTCCTCGGCGACGCCGCTCGAAGTCGGCGGGACCGTCTGCACGCACCCCGAAAAGCGGGCCGAATCGCTGCTCTGCGAAGCCGCCCCGATCGCCGGCTTCGAAATCAACACCGGGGCCGGGAACGACGTTGTGACGCTCGGTCGCACGGTGCCGGTCCCGGCGACGATCCGCGGCGGCGAAGGCAACGACGTCCTCACCGGCGGCGCCGGCAACGACAAGCTGATCGGCGGGCCCGGCGACGACGAACTGTTCGGCCGCGGCGGCAACGACCTGCTGATCGGCGGCCCGGGCAACGACAAGCTGTTCGGCGGCCCCGGCCAGAACATCCTGCGCCAGTAGGGCGGCCTGCGCCGATGGGGCCGGCCTGCGCCGATGGGGCGGCCTGCGCGAACGAGGCGGGCTGCCCCGGCGGTCCCGACCGGCGCGCCGCGCCGTCTCCCGACTAGGTCGTCGCCTCGGCGCGGCGGCCGAGGAGCGAGCCGCCGACCAGCAGCACGCTGACCGCGAGCCCGACCAGGGCGATCCCGGCGTCGAGCCGGAAGGCCGCCTGGAAGCCGTCGATGAACGGCGGGATCGCGCCGGAGAAGACGGTGGTCGTCAGTCCCAGCCCGATCGACCCGCCGGCGATCTGGAACATGTAGACGATGCCACCGGCGAGGCTCGACTGCGATTCGTCGACCGAGGTGACCCCGGCGGTGGTCGCGGTCGGGTAGAAGCTGCCGATCCCGATCCCGAGCACGACCATCCCCGGCACCAGGGCGCCGTAGCCGGCGCCGGCGCCGACCAGCGAGAAGAGGATCGCCGACGCGGTCATGCAGCCCGCCCCGATCACCGCCAGGCGCTTGGCCCCGAGGCGCGTGTAGAGCGGCCCGGCGAGGAAGGAGACGAGGGCGAAGGTGGCCAGCGCGGGCAGCATGCCGAGGCCGGCCTGCAGGGGCGAGAAGCCGAGTTCCTTCTCCATGAACTGCGGCAGGTAGAGGAGCGCCGCGAAGAAGGTCGCCGACATGCAGAGGATCGCCACGCAGGAGGCGGCGAAGTCCCGGTTGGAGATCACTTCGCGGGGGATCAGGGCGTGGCGGCCGGCGCGGCGCTCGAGCGGCAGGAAGGCCCCGACCCCGAGCACCGCGATCGCCAGCATCGCGATCACCCGCGGGTCGCCCCAGCCCCAGTCGTCGACCTGGTCGAGGGCGACGAGCAGCGAGACGAGCCCGAGCGAGATCGCGGTGATCCCGGCGTAGTCGATGCGATGGTCGGCGTCCTTGGGGTCGGCGAGGTGGACGCTCGACCAGACGACCGCCACGGCGAAGGCGGCGATCGGCACGTTGACGAAGAAGATCCAGCGCCAGCTGGCTAGATCGGTGAGGAGGCCGCCGATCAGCGGTCCGGCCGCGTTGCCGAGCCCCGCCGCGCCGATGATGATCCCGCCCGCCAGGCCCGCCTTGTCCTCCGGCAGGATCGCGTAGGTCATGCCGAGGATCGCGGGCCACATCAGGGCGCCGCCGATCCCCATCAGGGCGCGGGTGACGATCAGCCAGGTCTCGGTCGGCGCGGCGCCCCCGGCCGCCGACATCACGGCGAAGATCCCGGCGCCGAGAAAGAAGGAGACGCGCCGGCCGAACATGTCGGCGAGCCGTCCCCCGGTCACGATCAGCACCCCGAAGGTCAGCGCGTAGGCGTTCACCACCCACTGGATCGTGTTGATGTTCGTGTGGAAGTCGCCCTCCATCGTCGGCAGCGCCACGTTGATCGCCGAGAAGTCGTTGGCGATCACGAAGACCGCTGCGCCCATCGCGAAGAGCGCCGCCCAGTTGATCTTCGTCCCTTCCACGGGGCGGCAGGCTAGAACACCGGCCCGCCGGTGCGCTACCCTGCGCGGTGGAAATGGCCTTTCCGCTGAACAGCCTCGCGCTTCTCCTTCTCCTCCCCCCTCGGGGGGAATAGCGCTGGGCGGCGCGATAGCCGCGAGAGACAAAAGGCAATTCCAGACTTAGAGAGAAGGAGGGGTCCCATGGGACCGAGCAACCAGGACGCATCCGCTTCGCCCGACGCCAACCGCGTCCAGATCTTCGACACCACGCTGCGCGACGGTGAGCAGTCGCCCGGCATCTCCCTGAACGCGGCCGAGAAGGTCGAGATCGCCCAGCAGCTGGCGCGGCTCGGCGTCGACATCGTCGAGGCCGGCTTCCCGATCGCCTCCCCGGGGGACTTCGAGGCCGTCCAGGCGATCGCCCGCAAGGTCGACGGGCCGGTCGTCTGCGCGCTGGCCCGCACCCACAAAGCCGACATCGACGCCGCCTGGGGGGCGGTGAAAGACGCCGCGCGGCCGCGCATCCACACCTTCATCTCGACCTCCGACATCCACATCAAGTACCAGATGAGCACCGACCGCGAGGACGTCAAGGGGCAGGCCAAGGCGGCGGTGACGATGGCCAAGGCCTACTGCGACGACGTCGAGTTCTCGCCGATGGACGCGAGTCGCTCGGACTTCGAGTTCACCGCCGAGGTGCTGCAGATCGCGATCGACGCGGGCGCGACGACGATCAACGTTCCCGACACGGTCGGCTACGCGACGCCGGAGGAGTACGCGGCGATGTGGCGGACCTTCTACGAGCTGGTCCCGGATCTGCGCAAGGTCACCACCTCGGTCCACTGTCATGACGACCTCGGGCTGGCGGTCGCCAACTCCTACGCCGGCGTGATCGCCGGATGCCGGCAGGTCGAGTGCGCGATCAACGGCCTGGGCGAGCGGGCCGGCAACTGCTCGCTGGAGGAGATCGCGATGCTGTTCCAGGTCCGCGAGGACGTCCACGGCTTCACCACCGGCATCAACAGCCGCGAGATCGCCCGCACCAGCCGCCTGGTCAGCCGCCTGACCGGCTACCCGGTGCAGCCGAACAAGGCGATCGTCGGCCGCAACGCCTTCGCCCACGAGTCCGGGATCCATCAGGACGGGGTGCTGAAGGAGCGCACCACCTTCGAGATCATGGACGCGACCGAAGTCGGCTTCGAGTCGAACTCCCTGGTCCTCGGCAAGCACTCCGGCCGCCACGCGCTGAAAGACGCCCTGGAGCAGCTGGGCTACAAGGTCGAGGGCGGCGCCCTGAACTCCGCCTTCAAGGCCTTCAAGGAGGTCGCCGACCGCAAGAAGCAGGTGACCGCCCTGGACCTGGAGGCGATCGTCTCTGACGAGATGCGCGACCGCGCCGACGCCCACGAGCTGGCCTCCTTCGAGGTCTCCGCGGCGAGCGGGGAGGAGCCGACCGCGAAGGTCGGCGTCGTCCTCCCGTCCGGGGAGACCGTCACCGGCGAGGCGACCGAAGGCGACGGCCCGATCGACGCCGTCTTCCGGGCGATCCGCGCGGCGACCGGGGTCGAGAGCGAGCTCGTCAAATACACGGTCGAGGGCGTGACCGGCGGCGACGATGCCCTGGGCGAGGTCACCGTCCAGCTCCGCACCGACGGCACCCTGGCCTCCGGCTCCGGCGTCGCCACCGACATCATCGAGGCCAGCGCCCGCGCCTACCTGCGGGCCCTGTCCAACAGCCTCGAAGGCGCCGCCACCCGCGAGGCCGAATCGGCGACCGCCGAAGCGCTGATCGAGCGCACCGGCCCGTAACGGTTCCGACACCTCAAAGCGTCAAAGATTCCCCATTCCGCGCGCCACACGCGCGGAATGATTAGCCACGATCGGTCCCATGCCAGGACCGTCTGCACCAACTCGTCCCCACGACGACTTTCTGCAGACGGTTCCCTTGGGGCCGCTTGTGGCGGCGCGTGCGGGGCGGCAGTACGGAGTGGTGGGGACGAAGGAACTGCACGGCTTGGGCCTCAGCAAGGATTCGATCGCCGGCTGGGAGCGTCGCGGCGTCCTCCATCGTCTGCACCGAGGCGTGTACGCGGTGGGGCATACGGCGATCACGCCGAGGGGGCGGTGGATGGCCGCGGTGCTCGCTTCGGGGGATGGGGCGGTGCTCAGTCATCGATCGGCGACGGCGCTGTGGGGGATCTGGGGGTCGGGGACGGGGGAGACGCATGTGACCGTGCCGCGGAAATCGCGCTCGCAAGGGTCGATCAATCGCCATTTCGGCGCCCTTCCCGTCGACGAGGTCACGAATCGAGACGAGATTCCGGTCACGTCCGCGGCTCGGGCGGTCCTCGATCTCGCCGCGGACAAAGGCGAGGCGGCGGCCGAGAGCGCGCTCAGGGAGCTGGAATACCTTCAGCTCTACGGCCCCGTCTCGATCCCGACGCTCCTTGCCCGCCATCCCCGCCACCGAGGAGCCATGATCCTCGCCAGGTGCCTCCAACGCCTGAAGGATGACCCCGGTGGCAGGGTCCGCAGCCCACTCGAGGAACTATTCCTCCCATTCCTCGACGCCCACCACATTCCCCGTCCACGCCTGAACTTCTGGCTCTCCGTCGAGGAAGAGCGATTCCAGGTCGACTGTTACTGGCCTCAGGCGCGCCTGGTGGGTGAGCTCGACGACTTCGCCTCGCATGCGACTCGTCGGGGTCTGACGAAGGATCACCGTCGTGACAGGCGATTACTGGCAACGAGCTTCCACGTAGTCCGCATCACGGAAGGGCAACTCCGGTCCGAACCCTTGGCCCTGGCGGCCGACCTCCGAAGCCTCCTCCCTTGATCGCGGGCCCAACTGCCTGTGGTTCGCGACCAAGGGAGGAGGCGCCCTGCTTTGCGACTTACAACCGTCCGTGATAACGTACGCGCATCGTGGCAACCGCAACGCCCCAGGCAGCCCAGGCAACCGACCCGATCACCGCCGTCGGCCCCCGCATCCGCGCCCTGCGCGAGGCGATGTCCTTCTCCCTGCGCGACCTGGCCGACCGCTCCGGCGTCTCCGCCCAGATGCTGTCCCAGGTCGAGCGCGGGGAGACGTCGCCGACCCTCGCCGTCGCCGCCAAGATCGCCGCCGGCCTCGAGCTGACGCTGTCGCAGCTGCTGCGCCTCGACGAGGGCCAGCACGTCGCCGTCTCCCGCGCCGCCGGGCGCCGCTCCAGCCGCCGCGGCGGCCACCTGATCGAGGAGCTGACCCCGCCGCTGCCCGGGCAGCGCGCCGACGTGTCCCTGCACGTCCTCGACCCCGGCGCCACCACCGGCGGCGCCGCCGACCCGCCGATGCACGAGCCCGGCAGCCGCGAGACCGCCGTCGTCCTCGCCGGCGAGTTGGCCCTGGTCCTCGAGGGCACCCGCACCGAGCTTCAGGAGGGGGATTCCGTCACCTTCGACGCCGATCTCCCGCACCACTTCGAGAACGAAGGAAACATCCCGACCCGCTTCATCGCGGTCATAGCCGCCGGACTGAGGAGGAGTTAGCAGTGCCGAAGAACATGTTCGAGAAGATCTGGGAGCAGCATGAGGTCTCCGAGGGGCTGATCTACATCGACCTGCACCTGGTCCACGAGGTGACCTCGCCGCAGGCCTTCGACGGCCTCCGCCTGGCCGGCCGCCCGGTCCGCCGCCCCGACAAGACGCTGGCCACCGCCGACCACAACACGCCTACCGACGGCACGATGGCGGCGCGGCTGATCGCCGACGAGCTCTCCCGCGTCCAGGTCGAAACGCTGGAGCGCAACTGCGAGGAGTTCGGGCTCAAGGTGTACAGCCTCGGCTCCGACCGCCAGGGGATCGTCCACGTGATCGGCCCGGAGCTGGGCGTCACCCAGCCCGGCATGACGATCGTCTGCGGCGACAGCCACACCTCCACCCACGGCGCCTTCGGCTCGCTGGCCTTCGGCATCGGCACCTCCGAGGTCGAGCACGTCCTCGCCACCCAGTGCCTGGTGCAGAAGGTGCCGCGCACGATGCGGATCAACTACGCCGGGGAGCTGGGCGCGGGCGTCACGCCCAAGGACCTGATCCTGGCGACGATCGGCAAGCTCGGCACCGGCGGCATGACCGGCTACGCGGTCGAGTACGCGGGGCCCGCGGTGGCGGCGCTCTCGATGCCAGGCCGGATGACGATCTGCAACATGACGATCGAGGGCGGCGGCCGGGCGGGCATGATCGCCCCCGACGAGACCACCTTCGAGTGGGTCCGCGGCCGCCCCGGCGCGCCGGCCGACTTCGAGGCGGCGGAAGCGCGCTGGCGCGAGCTGCCGACCGAGGACGGCGCGACCTTCGACGCCGAGGTCGACATCGACGCGGCGGCGATCTCGCCGATGGTCACCTGGGGCACCAACCCGGGGATGGTCGTCCAGGTCACCGACACCGTCCCCGACCCGGCGGCGATGGAGACCCAGGCCGACCGCGAGTCGGCCGAACGGGCCCTCGCCTACATGGGCCTGGAGGCGAACACGCCGATGACCGAGGTCGCCCCGGAACGGGTCTTCATCGGCTCCTGCACCAACAGCCGCATCGAGGACCTGCGCGAGGCCGCCGAAGTGGTCGACGGCCGCAAGGTCGCGAGCACCGTGCGGGCGATGGTCGTCCCCGGCTCCCAGCAGGTCAAGAAGGCGGCCGAGGAGGAGGGCCTCGACGAGGTCTTCCGCAGCGCCGGCTTCGAATGGCGCGAGGCGGGCTGCTCGATGTGCCTGGGGATGAACCCCGACACCCTGAGCGAAGGGGAGCGCTGCGCCTCGACCTCGAACCGCAACTTCGAGGGTCGCCAGGGCAAGGGCGGGCGCACCCACCTGGTCAGCCCGAAGATGGCCGCCGCCGCGGCGGTCGAGGGCCACTTCGTCGACATCAGAGATTGGAGCTAGAGAATGAGGCCGATTGACGTCATCGAGGGGAAGGTCTCGGTGCTCGACCGCAACGACGTCGACACCGACCAGATCATCCCCAAGCAGTTCCTGAAGCGGGTCGAGCGGACCGGCTTCGGCGAGTTCCTCTTCTACGACTGGATCCGCGACGGCGAGATCGAGCTGGAGCCGAACCCGATTCTCGTCGCGGGGCGGAACTTCGGCTGCGGCTCCTCCCGCGAGCACGCGCCCTGGGCGCTGGAGGACTTCGGCTTCGAGGCGATAGTCGCGCCCTCCTTCGCCGACATCTTCTACTCCAACTGCACCAAGATCGGCCTCCTGCCGGCGATCGTCGACGAGGCCCACTGCAGGCAGATCGCCGCCGCCGGCGAGGCGCGGATCGACGTCGACGACGAGACGATCGACTGCGGCACCACCGGCGTCTTCCCGTTCGAGGTGCACCCGGACGTCAAGCACCGGCTGCTGAACGGGCTCGACGACATCGGGATCACGCTGCAGAACGTCGGCGCGATCGACGAGTACGAGAGCTCGGGCCGCGCGCTGGGCCCGCTGACGACGAGCATCTGACGAGGGACCGGAGGCGGAGCCGATGGCCGGATCGACCACCCGCGACTGGGACGCAGGCACCTACCGCCGCGTCGCTCTCCCGCACGAGGAGTGGGCGCGGGCCGTCCTCGACCGGCTGAGCCTCGCGGGCGACGAGACCGTCCTCGACGCGGGCTGCGGCTCCGGCCGCACCACCTCGATCCTGATCGAGCGGATCCCGGCGGGGCGGGTGGTCGCCGTCGACGGCTCGCCCTCGATGGTGGCGAAGGTGCGGGAGGTGCTGCGCCCGCAGGACACCGCGATCGTCTCCGACCTGACCAAGCTGGAGCTGGAGGAGCCGGTCGACGCGATCTTCTCGACCGCGGTCTTCCACTGGGTGCTCGACCACGACGCCCTGTTCGCGCGGATGCGGGCGGCGGTGCGCGCGGGCGGCCGCTTCGCCGCCCAGTGCGGGGGCGAGGGCAACATCGAGTCCTTCCGCCTCGCCGGCGAGGAGGTGGCGCGGCGCGAGCCCTACGCCGAGCACCTCGGCGGCGTCGAGAAGATCTGGAACTACGCCGGGCCGGAGGAGACCGAAGCGCGCCTGCGGGCCGCCGGCTTCACCGACGTGAGCTGCCGGCTCGAGCCCTGGCCGGTCGACCCGCCGGAGCCCGCCGCCTACGCGAAGACCGTCTGCCTCGGCCCCTACGTCGCCGAGCTGCCGGAGGACCTCCAGGACCGCTTCGTCGCCGATGTCCTCGCCACCCAGGCCGACCCTCTGCGCCTCGACTACGTCCGCCTCAACATCGAAGCCACCGCCGCCTGACCATGTCGACGGGCCGAAAACTCCAGAAGGGCTTGAGTTTTCGGCCCGTCGACCTCGGGTAGAGTCCGCGCCCGATGGCTGACGTGCCGAACATCGTCGTTTTGCCGGGGGACGGGATCGGGCCCGAGATCGTCGACGCCGCCCGCGAGGTCCTCGACTCGCTGGGGGAGTTCAGCTACGACGAGCGCCTGATGGGCGGCTGCTCGATCGACGCGCACGGGGTCGCCCTCACCGACGAGGTGCTGGAGGCGTGCAAGGCCGCCGACGCGGTGCTCCTCGGCGCGGTCGGCGGCCCGAGATGGGACACCACCAACCCCGACGACCCGCGCCCCGAGCAGGGCCTGCTCGGCCTGCGCAAAGGGATGGGCCTCTACGCCAACCTGCGCCCGGTGCGCCCGAGCCCGGCGCTGATGGGCGCCAGCCCCTTGCGCGAAGACCGCATCTCCGGCACCGATCTGCTGGTCGTCCGCGAGCTCACCGGCGGCATCTACTTCGGCAAGTCGGGCCGCGACGGCGACGCCGCCTTCGACACCTGCGAGTACGACGCGTCGGAAATCGAGCGGATCGCCCGCGCCGCCTTCGAGGCCGCCCGCCGGCGCGCCGAGGGTTCGGGAGCCAAGCCGAAGGTCACCTCGATCGACAAGGCGAACGTGATGGAGACCTCACGCCTCTGGCGCGAGGTGGTCAGCCGCGTCGCCCCCGACTACGCGGACGTCACCCTCGACCACCTGCTGGTCGACAACGCGGCGATGCAGCTGGTCAGCCGCCCTGCCGACTTCGACGTGATCGTCGCCGAGAACCTCTTCGGCGACATCCTCAGCGACGAGGCGGCGATGCTCACCGGCAGCCTCGGCATGCTGCCGAGCGCCAGCCTCGGCGCCGCCGGTGACCCCGGCCTCTTCGAGCCGGTCCACGGCTCCGCCCCCGACATCGCCGGCAAAGGCATCGCCAACCCGCTCGCCACCTTCCTCTCGGCGGCGATGATGCTGCGCCACGGCCTCGGTCGCCCCGACGAGGCGGCGCGGATCGAGGCGGCGGTCGACGCCGTCCTCGAGCAGGGCCTGCGCACCCCCGACCTCGCCGGGACGACCGTCCCACCGCCGATGGTGGACGTGCCGTCCCAGGTCGAGGTCGGCACCGCGGAGATGACCGCCGCGGTGCTCGAGGCGCTGCGCGACGACTAAGGCGCGGTCACCGCCCAGACGCCGGAGGCGACGAATTCGCCTTTGCCGGTTTTCAGGCCTTTGGCGGCCAGGGTCACGCCGAGGCGGCTGCCCTGCGCCGTCACCGCGGCGGGCCCGACGCCTTCGAGGTTGGTTTCCGTGGTCAGGTACAGGCAGACGACGCCCGCGGCGGCTTCCGGGGTGGTGTTGCCGGCGCCGAGGCCCGCGCACACGCCGGGGATCGTGGCGCCTTTCTGCACGACCTGGACCGAGGCCGGGTTGGCCGCCAGGATCTGCTGGAAGCTGACCGCGCCGAACGCGCTCGCTTCGTCGCCTTCGGCCTTGGTGCCGCCGAGGTTGAACACGCCCCGCTCGGTCTGGCTCGTCTTCAGGTTTTCGACGTTGCCGAGCACGCCCGCGGCGATCTTTTCCTTGGTCACCGCGCCGGTGGCGATGTTGCCGCTCGCAACGGCGCTCGCGGCGAGTTTCTGGCTGGTCACCGCGGCGTTGGTGATCTTGTTCGTGGTGACGACGTTGTTCTTGATCTTTTCCGCCGTCACCGCGCTCGCCGCGATCTTCGAGCCGTCGATGATCCCGGCGCCGAGGTTCCCCGGCAGCACCGCGTTCGGGCCGAGCTTGCCGGCGGTCACCGCCTTGGGCGCGATCTTGCCGCTGACCACGGCCTGCTTGGCCAGTTTCGGCGCCGTCACCGCGCCCTTCTTCAGCTGCTTCGGGCCGACGCTGTTCTTGGCCAGTCCGGCGGCCACCGCCGAGCCGCCCAGGGCGACGAACAGGGCCAACGACGCGATCACGTTCGCGTAGGTCAGCCGGGGACGAAATCGCTTCATCCTGCTTCCTCCTTTACGGGTTTCAACCGTCATTCGACTCACTTGGTTTCAACCCCTTCGATCCATCGGGCATAATCCCCCCAACATGGACGCCTGCGATTTGATTTGGAAGAACGGCGAATTCGTCCCCTGGGACGACGCCAAGGTGCACGTGCTCACGCACGGCCTGCACTACGGGACCGGCGTCTTCGAGGGGATCCGCGCCTACGAGACCGAGCGCGGCCCGGCGATCTTCCGCGCCAAGGAGCACTTCGACCGGCTGCAGAAGTCGGCCGAGCTCTATTACCTGCAATTGCCCTTCTCGGCCGAGGAGCTGCGCCTCGCCACCCACGAGCTGATGCGGCGCAACAAGCAGGCCTCCTGCTACATCCGGCCGCTCGCCTTCCGCGGCTACGGCGAGATGGGCCTCTACGCCAACTCGGCCCCGGTCGACGTGATCATCGCCACCTGGCCCTGGGGCGCCTATCTCGGCGACGAGAGCGCCGGGCGGGGCATCCGCGCCAAGGTCTCGAGCTGGCGCCGGATCAGCCCGGCGGGGGCGATCCCGCACGCCAAGGCGTCGGGCAGCTACCTCAACTCGATCCTCGCCAAGACCGAGTCGGCCAACGCCGGCTACGACGAGGCGATCCTGCTCGACGAGCGCGGCTTCGTCTGCGAGGGTTCGGGCGAGAACATCTTCGTGGTCCGCGACGGGGAGATCCTCACCCCGCCGCACACCGCCTCGATCCTCGACGGGATCAATCGCAAGTCGGTGATCCAGATCGCCCGCGACCTCGGCTACACGGTGGTCGAGCGCGACATCGCCCGGGCGGAGCTCTACCTCGCCGAGGAGGTCTTCATGACCGGCACCGCGGCCGAGATGGTCCCGGTCCGGGAGGTCGACGACCACGACATCGGCGGCCCCGGCGAGGTCACCCGCCACGTGCAGGCGAAATTCGTCGACGCCCTGCACGGGCGCGCCGAGGAGTACCTCGAGTGGCTCGACTTCGTCGACGTCCCCGCCGACGGGTCGGGCGACGGCCGCGACGGCGCCGCGATCGGCGCCGAGGAGATCGAGTCGACCGACGAGACGATCGGGCGAATTACCCCTGCCGCCTAGCGGCAGGCGCGGCCGCGGCCGCGCGCGCCGGGCCCCCTGGGCCCGCCCGGGCCTCGGCCCACGATCTCTCCGACTCGAAAGGCAGTACTTCAGATGGAACAGGTGAAGCTCTACGACACGACCCTGCGGGACGGCATGCAGGGCGAGGGGATGTCGCTCTCGGCGTCCGAGAAGCAGCGCGTGGTGCAGGCGCTGGACAAGCTCGGCGTGCAGATGATCGAGGCCGGCTTCCCGAGCTCGAACCCGAAGGAAGAGGAGCTCTTCGCCGCGCTGGCCGAGCTGCCGCTGGAGCGGGCCGTGGTCTGCGGCTTCGGGATGACCCGCCGGCGCGGGGTGGAGGCGGCCGAAGACCCGGCGCTGCTCACCCTGACCGCCTCCTTCGCCCCCGTCCTCACCCTGGTCGGCAAGACCTGGGGCCTGCACCTGGAGAAGGTGACCAAGGTCTCGCGCGAGGAGAACCTGGCGATGATCGCCGAGTCGGTCGCCTTCTGCCGCGAGCGCGGCAAGCGGGTCGTCTACGACGCCGAGCACTTCTTCGACGCCTACCGCGAGGACCCCGGGTACGCGCTCTCCTGCCTCGAGGCGGCGATCGACGCCGGGGCCGAGAACGTCACCCTCTGCGACACCAACGGGGCCGGCCTGCCGGACCAGATCGCGGCGGCGACCGAGGTCAGCGTGGCGCGCTTCGGCGGCCGCGCCGAAATCGGCATCCACGCCCATGACGACGCGGGCTGCGGGGTCGCCAACAGCCTCGCCGCGGTGAACGCCGGGGCGCGGATGGTGCAGGGGACCGTGAACGGCTACGGCGAGCGCTGCGGCAACGCCAACCTGACCACGATCCTGCCCGCGCTGCAGCTGAAGATGGGCTTCGAGGTGGTGCCGGCGGAGAAGCTGGAGGCGCTGACCGAGACCGTCCACTACATCGACGAGCTCTGCAACCTGACGCCGAACCCGAACGCCCCCTACGTCGGTCGCAACGCCTTCGCCCACAAGGGCGGCATCCACGTCGCCGGGATCGAGGCCGAGGCGCGCTCCTACGAGCACATCGAGCCCGCCGCGGTCGGCAACGAACGGGCGATCCTGCCCTCCGAGCTCTCCGGCAAGGCGACGATCCGCGACCAGGCGCGCGCCGCCGGGATCGAGATCGACGACGAGGGCGCCTCGCGGGCGATCGAGGTGCTGAAGGAGCGCGAGCACCGCGGCTACCACTACGAGGCGGCCCCGGCCTCCTTCGAGCTGTTGCTGCGGGGCGAGGCGGGCGCCTACAAACCGCTGTTCGAGCTGGAGAGCTACCGGGTCGTGACCCAGCGGCGCGGCGACGGCGAGGTCGAAACCGAGGCCACGGTGAAGGTGCGCGTGGACGGCGAGCGCTACGTCGAGATCGCCGAGGGCAACGGGCCGGTGAGCGCCCTCGACAAGGCCCTGCGCCAGGCGATCACCAGCCGCCATCCCCACCTGGCCGACATCGAGCTGACCAACTACAAGGTGCGGATCCTCGACCAGGATCGGGGCACCGACGCGGTGACCCGCGTCCTGCTCGACTCCGCCGACGGCGAGCGCGAGTGGGGGACGACGGGCGTGTCCGGGAACGTGATCGAGGCCTCCTGGCAGGCGCTGGTCGACTCGCTGGAGTACGCGTTCCAGTGAGGGCGGCGGCGCGGTGAGCGAGTTCGAGCCGATCCCGCTGTCGGGGCCGCAGCTCGGCGCCCGCGAGGAGGAGCTGGTGCTCGAGGTGCTGCGCTCGGGCCGGCTCTCGCTGGGGCCGATGGGGGAGCGCTTCGAGCGCGCCTTCGCCGACTTCCTCGGGGTCGAGGACGCGGTCGCGGTGTCTAGCGGCACCGCGGCGCTCCACCTCGGCGTGCGCCAGCTCGGCTGGGGGCCGGGGGACGAGGTCATCACCAGCCCCTTCACCTTCGTCGCCTCGGCCAACTGCCTGCTCTACGAGGGGGCGAGGCCGGTCTTCGTCGACGTCGACCCGGTGACCCTGGACCTCGACCCCGACGCCGCCGCGGCGGCCGTCACCGAGCGCACGCGCGGCCTCCTGCCGATCGACATCTTCGGCTGGCCCGCGGCCTGGCCGGAGCTGGAGGCGCTGGCGGCGAAGCACGGGCTCGGGGTGCTGGAGGACTCCTGCGAGGCGCTCGGGGCGATCGACTCGGAGGGCCGCATGGTCGGGACCCGCGGCAACTTCGCCACCTTCGCCTTCTACGCCAACAAGCAGATGACGACGGGGGAGGGGGGGATGATCGTCCCCACCGACGCGGGCGCGGCGGCGCGCCTGCGCAGCGAGCGCAACCAGGGCCGCGCCGTCGACATGGGCTGGCTCGACCACGACCGGCTCGGCTTCAACTACCGGCTCGCCGACGTCAGCGCCGCGATCGGGCTGGCGCAGGTGGAGAAGCTGCCCGCGCTGCTGGAGCGCCGCGCGGCCGTGGCCGCCGCCTACGGCGAGCGGCTCGCCGGCGTGCCCGGGGTGGAGGCGCCGCTCGCCGCCCGCGGCCGCGAGGTCCGCAGCTGGTTCGTCTACGTGGTCCGGCTCGCCGACGAGGTCGATCGCGACGCGGTGATCCGAGCCCTGCGCGAGCGCGGCATCGACTCCAAGTCCTACCTGCCGAGCGTCCACCGCTTCCCGCACCTCGCCGAGCTCGGCTATCGCGAGGGCCAGTTCCCGGTCGCCGAGGCGGCCTCGGCGCACTCGTTGGCGCTGCCGTTCTTCCCCGGGCTGGGGGAGGCGCAGATCGAGCGCGTCGCCACCGAGCTGGCCGCCGCCGTCGACGCCTCGCGGCGCGGATAGGCTGCCCGCGATGGCCCGCTTCCCAGGCAACGAGGGCGACGGCGAGGCGCCGGCGCGCTTCCGCAAAGATCCCGACCCCCGCTTCTGGCGGATGAACCGCTCGCTGCCCTTCGACTGGCAGCTGGCTCCCTACGACATCCTCCAGTCGCAGGCCCACGCCCGCGGGCTGGTCCGGGTGGGCGTCCTGACCGAGGCGGAGGCGGAGGAGATCGCCGCCGGGCTCGACCGGGTGCAGGCGCGGATCGAGGCGCCCGGCTTCGAGTTCGAGCCGGCCGACGAGGACATCCACATGGCGATCGAGCGGCTGCTCGGCGAGGAGATCGGCGCCCTCGCTGGCAAGCTCCACACCGGTCGCTCGCGCAACGACCAGGTCGCGACCGACGTCGCGATGGTGGTCGGGGCGGCCTCGCGGCGGGCGATGCGCCTCTGCGCGGCGGCGATGGAGCGGCTGCTCGGCCTCGCCCAGACCCACCGCGACTGGGCGATGCCCGGCTACACCCACCTGCAGCGGGCCCAGCCGGTCTACCTCGGCCACCATCTGCTCGCCTACTTCTGGATGCTCTCCCGCGACGCCCGCCGCTTCGCCTTCGCCGCCGACTCGGCCGGCGTGATGCCGCTCGGCTCCGGCGCCCTCGCCGGGGTCAACTGGCCGCTGCCGCGGGAGATCGTCGCCGCCGAGCTCGGCTTCGCCGCGATCACCCCGAACTCGCTCGACGGCACCTCCAACCGCGACTTCGTCATCGACTACCTGAGCGCCGCGGCGACCTGCGCGATGCACCTCTCGCGGCTCGGCTCGGAGCTGGTGATCTGGTCGAGCAGCGAGTTCGGCTTCGTCGAGCTCGACGAGGCCTTCTCCTCCGGCTCCTCGATCATGCCGCAGAAGAAGAACCCCGACTCGGCCGAGCTGCTGCGGGCGAAGAGTCCGCGCGTCGCCGCCGCGCACCAGACGCTGCTCGGGGTGATGCACGCGCTGCCGCTCACCTACGGCAAGGACATGCAGGAGGACAAGGAGCCGCTCTGGGACGCGATCGAGACGATCGAGTCGAGCCTCGAGGTGACCGCCGGGATCCTCGAGGACATCGCCTTCGACCGCGAGCGGCTGGCGGAGGCCTCGGCCGACGAGATGCTGGCGGCGACCGAGGTGGCCGACCTGCTGGTGCGCCAGGGCGTGCCCTTCCGCGAGGCCCACGGGATCGTCGGCGAGCTGGTCCGCGACGCGATCGCCGCCGACGTGCCGCTCTCGGGTCTCGGCCGCGAGCAGATCGCCGCCCGCTCCGAGGTGCTCGGCGACGAGTACTACGAGGTGCTGCGGCAGGCGAGCTGGCTGGAGCGCAAGCAG
>Ga0335075_10005502_pt1 | contig 19677 bp, 14 predicted proteins | sample Lox_Sample_24_FD_206723 | JGI IMG/M metagenome (GOLD analysis project Ga0335075, IMG submission 206723) | Soil microbial communities from Loxahatchee National Wildlife Refuge, Florida, United States - Lox_Sample_2.4 | ecosystem: Environmental > Terrestrial > Soil > Wetlands | place: USA...
CTCAGGTCGACGAAAGCTCCCCGCAGTGCCGTCGAGCGCGGTCAGCGCGGCCTCGAGCAGCGCGTTGGGGTGCGCGTCGCCGTCCAGGCGGATCGCGCCGGGAATCGTGGTGCTGGTCGGTTCCTCGTACGCGCAGGCGCGGGCGGCGGCGGCGTCCCTGCCGAGCTTCGAGCGGTCGCGGGCGGCGCCTCGCGCGCGCATCCGCTCGCGGCGCAGCGGCTCCTCGAGCGAGAGGCAGATGAGCGGGACCTCCGTGCCGCCGAGCCGCTCGCGGATCGCCTCCCAGCGCGCCGGGTCGGTGCGCTCGCGCGTGAACGGTCCGCTCAGCACGACCCCCAACCCGATGTTCAGGTTGGCGACCGTGGTGTCGAGCAGCGCGCCATAGCGGGCGTCGCGCAGCCCCGCGCCGAGCTCGCCGTCGAGCGCGGTCTCCTCGGCGCCGCTGAGTGCGAGGGCGGCACGGGTCATGGTTCCGGTCACGATGTCCAGATCGATGAAGGCGTAATGAAGGGCGCCGGCCAGCGCGGCCCCGAGCGTCGTCTTGCCCGAGGCCGGCGGCCCGGCGATGACGACCGCCCTGGCGCGGATGCTCGCCACCGGGCGGGCATCCGCGCCGGCCCGAGTGCGCTCAGCGTGCATCGGGCCGGGCGGTCATGATGGATCGGTCTTCTAACCCGTGAACGAGGTCTTGTAGAAGTACTTCGACACGCTCGGGCTGGAGGCGTTCGCCGTCGTGGCGACGACGTTCTTGACCAGCGTCTTCTTGGGGATCTGCGACGTCTTGCCGGTGAGCTTGTCGTAGGCGTACTTCACCGCATCCGCTCCCTCGACCGCGGGCTGCTGCATGACGAGGATGTTGATCACGCCCTGCTTGAGCAGCTGGATCTCGGCCGGCTCGCCGTCATAGCCGGCGACGAACACCTTGCCCTTCTTGCCCGCGGCGACGACGGCCTTGCCGGCGCCCTGGGCGCTGTAGAGATTGGTGCCGAACACGCCGACCAGGCCGGGGTGCGCGAGGATCAGGTTGCGCACCTGGCTCTCGGCGGTCGTCGGGGAGTCCTGGTCGTACTCCTTGGCGATCACCTGCATGTTCGGGTACTTCTTCATCTCGGCGAGGAAGCCGGCCTGGCGGGCGTCGGTGGTCGACACGCCCGGCTGCACGTTCTCGACCGCGACCTGGCCCTTCTTGTGCGCGAGCTTGGCGATCGCGTCGGCAGCGGCCTCCCCGCCCTGGAAGTTGTTGGAGGTGATCTGCGCTGTGAGCAGGCTCGTGTCGTTGATCGTCGTATCGACGGCGAGCACCGGGATACCGGCGGTCGTGAACTTCTGGATCGGCGCCTTGAGCGCGTTGACGTCGGTCGGCGCGATCAGCAGCGCACTCGGGTGCTTGGCCAGCAGCGCGTCGACGACCGGCAGCTGGGTGTTGGGGCTGAACGTCGTCCCGCCCTGCCAGGTGAGGGTGACGCCGAGCTTCTTGGCCTCGGCGGCGGCCCCGGCGTGCATCGTGATGTAGAACGGATCGGTCGTCAGGCCCGGTACGAGGGCGATCGTGTAGTGCTTCCCAGAGCTCGACGAGCCCGAGGTGCTGGCCGAGCCGCTGCTCCCGGACGAGCCGCTCGAGGACTTCTTGCTCGAGCCGCAGGCGGCGACTCCGAGCGCGGCGACGCCGGCGAGGGCGACGGGCAGTGCCCGGCGCCTGGCGGCCGTGAGTGTGCGCGACATAGTGGTCCTCTCTCCTTTGGTGCGTACTGCGAGTGGGGGTTTCGTGGTCCCGTACATCAGTCGGTCCCGGCCTTCGTCCGGACCCGGTCGACGGCGACGGCGATGATCACGACGGCGCCGATCGCCACCTGCTGCCAGAACGGCTGTACGTTGGTCAGCACCAGGCCCGTCGTGAGGACGGCCAGGATCGCGGTCCCGATCACCGTCCCGAAGATCGTCCCGGTGCCGCCGAAGATCGATGCGCCGCCGATGACGACCGCGGCGATCGCGTAGAGCTCATCGTTCTGTCCGTTGATCGGCGCCGCGGTCGAGAGGTTCGCGGTCACCATCAGCCCCGCGACCCCGGCCAGGAAGCCCGAGAGTGCGTAGACCCGTACGAGGTGGCGGTCGACTCGGATGCCGGCCCGGCGCGTGGCGGTCTCGTTGGAGCCGATCGCGTAGGTGCGCAGGCCGAAGCGCGTTCGCGCGAGCACGAACCCGAACACGACGGCGAGCACGATGCTGATCAGCACGGGCAGCGGCAGCCATCCGTTGAGCACGGAGTCGATGCCGAGCGAGTTGATCGGCGCGGGCAGGATCGAGACCTCGTTGCCCCCGTTGAGCAGATTGATCCCGCCGGTGATCCCGGTGAGCGTGCCGAGCGTGACGATGAACGGCGGCAGCTTGAGCAGCGTGATGAGGAGCCCGTTGATCAGGCCGAGCGCCGTGCCGCAGGCGAGCATCACCAGGATCGTCACGATCGTGGTGAGGGTCGAGGAGTCGTGCACGCCGAGCATGTGCTGAGCCACCAGCGCGCCCGCCATACCGGAGAAGCCGAGCATCGCTCCCACCGACAGGTCGATGCCGCCGGTGATGATCACGAACGTCTCGCCGATCGCGAGGAGCAGGTACTCAACCGCGTAGGTGGCGGTCGACTCCCAGGCGTCCTTGGTGTACAGCGACGAGGCGGCGATCCCGAAGGCGACGATCAGCAGGATGAGCACGCCGAGCGTCCAGAACGGTCCGATGCGCTCCATGAACCGCTGGAACCAGGGAACGGTGTCCTGCGGCTCCGTGGTCTCCGCCGCGTCCGGCTCAGCGACCGCCGTCGGTTCGGTACCCGAGGCGCTCATTTCGCCATCTCCTTGGCGATCAGGGAGGACCCGGTGATCCAGCCGACGATCTCGTCGATGTCCACCTCGGCGGGCTTCAGGTCGGCGATGATCCGTCCGTGGAAGAGCACCACCACGCGGGTGCAGATGCTGTAGACCTGCGGCAGGTTGTGGCTGATCAGGAGGACCGGGGTGCCCGATTCGGCGACGGTCTTGATCAGTTCGCCCACCTTCTCCTGCTGCTCGACGCCGAGCGCAGCGGTCGGCTCGTCCATCAGCACGACGCGTGAGCCCCAGGCGACGGCCCGGCCGACGGCGACGGCCTGACGCTGACCACCCGACAGCCGCCCGACGCGGCTTGCGACCGACGGGATCCGGATCTTCGTCTGCTTGAGGTCCTCGACGCTCTGCCGGCTCATCGCGCCGCGGTCGAGCCAGCCGAGCTTGCCGAGCGGTCCGGAGACGGTCCGCTCGCGCCCGAGGAACATGTTCGCCCAGATGTTGAGGTCGTTGGCGAGCGCGAGGTCCTGGTAGACGGTCTCGATCCCCGCATGACGCGCGTCGATCGGCGTCTTGAACGAGACCGGGCTGCCGTCGATCAGGATCTCGCCCGAGGTCGGCTGCAGCGCCCCGGAAATGATGTTGACCAGCGTCGACTTACCGGCGCCGTTGTCGCCGACCAGGCCAACGATCTCACCGGTGCGCAGCGAGAGGTCGGCACCCCGCAGCGCGTGGACGCTGCCGTAGCGCTTGGTCACGTTGCGGATCTCGACGCGGGGCGGCTCGGTCGGCGCCGGCGCAGTCTCGGGACCGTCCCCGGCGCTCGGCTTCGCCGACTGGCTGGCTGCCGGAGCTGCGTCGCCGGGTGCGACCGTCTCGTCGGACCCGTCGGGGGAGCCCGCGGTGTCTCTCTCCATTGCCTCTCCTCTCCTGCCGCTTCTGTGTCTGGAATCGTTATCTGAGAACGTTTCCAGAAATAACCGTACCAGATCTGACGAGACGGTGGCAAGGGTGGCGAACACCCAGCGGCAACACCTGGCGCGACCGGTCTGAGAGGCTTTGCGTCGTCGGTGTATTGTTTTTGACCATTCCCCGGGGCGACCCGCTGGATGGCGGTCGGAGGGAAATCAGCGTGGTGCGAACCCGGTAATCGCGATCACGGCGGCACGAGGGGCCGCCGGTCGAAAGGAACCGGGATGACCAGGAGAGGCATCACGCGGGCCGCCACGGTGGCGGCGGCGATCACGGCGTCGGCGATCGGGGCGGCGACCGCCCAGGCCACGTCCTGGGGGGCGCCAGAGCCCGTTGGCTCGGGTCTCGTACTCGCATGGGCGGCCGCTGGAGACTCGGCAGGCAACGTGTTCGTCACCGTGGACACGCAGTTCGACGGCGGGAGCGTGGTCGAGATCAAGCCCGATGGCACGCAGGTGACGGTCGCGTCAGGCTTCGAGTGGCCGGCGGGAATCGCGCTGGACTCCACTGGCGACCTGTTCGTCACGGATTACTTGGCCGGCACGGTCGTCAAGATCGCGCCGGACGGGGACCAGACGACGATCGCGTCGGGGCTCTCGCTCCCGAACGGAATCGCGGTGGACTCGGCCGGTGACGTGTTCGTCACCGAGGTCGGCCCCGGTGCCGTCGTGAAGATCGCTCCAAACGGTTCCCAAACGACTGTCGGCAGCGGCTTTCACGCCCCGTGGGGAGTCGCGGTCAACCCACAGGGCGACGTGTTCGTCGCCGACAGCGACAACAACCGCATCGTCGAGGTGGCGCCGGACGGCACCCAGACGACCGTCGGCTCGGGCTTCTCCGGCCCGCGCGGGGTGACCGTGGATCCGGCCGGGGACGTGATCGTCGCCGACACGGGCAACGCCCGGCTCGTCTCGATCGCACCCAACGGGACTCAGACGGCGATCCCAGACTCGTGGCTGGAGAACTGGGTCAGCGCCGATCCGCTCGGCGACCTGCTGGTCAGTGACAACAGCCAGGTCAAGGAGCTGCCGATCCAGCACGTGACGCAGACGACGGTTTCGTGCGGCCCCACCGCGCCCGCCGAGACCGCCCAGACCTGCACGGCCATGGTGCGGGACACGATCACGCCGTCCGCCACGCCGACCGGGACCATCGAGTTCTCCAGCGACGGCGCCGGGAGGTTCGTACCTCACGTGCACTCGTGCACCCTGACCGCGGGATCGTGCTCGGTGGACTACAAGCCCTCGGCGTTCGGGACCGGGTCACAGACGATCACCGCCGTCTACGGGGCCGCGGAGACCGAGGCCGCCAGTACGGGCCAGGGGACGCTGACGATCAGCCCGTCGCCGTCGCACACCGGCCTCAGCTGCCAGCACCCGACCGCAAGTCAGATCGCCAGGCTGAAGAAGGGCGGCTCGATCACCGTCAGCTGTACGACCAAGGTCACTCCTCCGGGGAATCTGACGAAGCCGCCGCAGCCCTCGGGCTCGGTCGATTTGTCCGTCTCGCCGTCGGGCGCCGTGATGTCTCCCATGTCGTGCACGTTGCCTGCCGTCGCGCCCGACAGCTGTACGTCGGAGCTGACCATCTCCGCGCCCGGGAGCTGGACCGTGACCGGCACCTACACGGGTGATCAGCGCTACCAGCAGAGCTCGGCGCAGGCGACCGTCAAGGCTGGATAGTCGGTTAAGGCGGGAGGCGCGGCGCCGGTGCGCGTCTCCCGGCCGGCCCGCTGAGGATCTCGGCGGCTGTCTCGTCATACTGGCCCGATGCTCGACATCCGACTGATCCGCTCCGACCCCGACGGCGTGCGTGCCGCGCTGCAACGCCGGGGCCCGGCCGCCGCCGAGCAGATCGATCACCTGCTCGAGCTCGATCAACGGTGGCGGGAGCTGACCACCGAGCTGGAGACGCTCCGCGCGGAGCAGAACCAGGCCAGCAAGTCGCTGCGGGGGGCGCCGACGCCCGAGCAGCGCGAGCACCTCGCCGAGCTTGCTCGCCGCGGGCGGGCGACGAGCGATGCCGAGTCCGCGGTGAAGGCCGAGCGCGACCAGGCGCTGCTCGGACTGCCCAACCTGCCCACCGCCGACGCGCCGGCGCAGGACACCGTCCTGCGCGAGGTCGGCGAGGCGACCAAGACCGGCCGTGATCACCTCGAGCTGGCCGGCTGGCGGATCGACATGGAACGCGGCGCGCGGCTCTCGGGCTCGCGGTTCGCCTACCTGCTGGGGGACCTTGCGCTGCTCGAGCTCGCGCTCGTACGCTACGCGATGACAAAGGTCGCCGGCGAGGGCCTGACGCCGGTGATCCCACCGGTGCTCGTCCGCGAGGAGGCGCTGTACGGGACGGGCATGCTGCCCGACACCGAGCAGCAGATCTACTCGGTGCCGGACGACGACCTCTACCTGGTCGGCACCTCCGAGGTGGCGCTCGCCTCACTGCACCGCGACGAGATCATCCCGGCCGAGCAGCTGCCGCTGCGCTACGCGGGCTTCTCCAGCTGCTTTCGCCGCGAGGCCGGCGCGGCCGGCAAGGACACGCGCGGCATCTTCCGCGTGCACCAGTTCGACAAGGTCGAGATGTTCAGCTTCGTCGAGCCCGACCTGGCCGACGACGAGCACCAGCGGATCCTGGCGATCGAGGAGTCGATCATGGGCGATCTGGAGATCCCCTACCGGGTGGTCGCGATCGCGGTCGACGACCTCGGCGCCTCCGCGGCGATGAAGTACGACCTGGAGGCGTGGCTGCCCGGCCAGGAGCGCTACCGGGAGTTGACGTCGTGTTCGAACACGACCGACTTCCAGGCCCGTCGCCTGGACATCCGCTACCGACCGCAGGACGGCAGACCGGCGCACCTGGCGACGCTCAACGGCACCGCGGTGGCGGTGGGACGCACGATCGTCGCCCTGCTCGAGAATGGGCAGCAGGACGACGGGTCGGTCCGGATGCCGGCAGCGCTCGTCGACGCGGGAGCGCCGGAGGTGCTGCCGCCGGCCGGCGAATCGCGCGTGGGTTAGCGACGGCGGCGGCGGAGCGCGGTCACGGAGCCCAGGCGGGGCTCGTCGACGCGCTCGCCGGGAATCGCCCGCAGCGAGGGCCCGCGACCGGTATCGAGCACGATCAGCGCCGCGCGCGGAGGCCCGCAGGTCGCGATCCGGGCGCGCATACGCACGCCGAACGTGTTCCAGGGGCGGATGAAGGCCCGGCCGTCAGGCCCGTCGCCGCTGGCCGCCTCGGCGATTGCCGCCGCCAGTCCGCCGCGTGATTCGCCCTCGGCGTCGGCGGGGACGAGCAGCTCGGATACCGGGCGGTCGACGGCGTCCTCCTCCGCAAGCCCGAGCAGGGTCTGCGCCTCGCGTGACATCGCCTGCACGAGCAGGCGCGAATCGACGACGAGAAACGCGTCGCGCGGATCGGGAACCGCGTCCTCGCGGGTCTCCAGCAGCAGGCCGAGGCCGCACCGCGTGCAGACGCGAGCGGTCGGGGGCGGCGCCGCGCCGCCCGGCGACGGTGCCGCGCAGTGGCCGCAAAACCACCGGAAGGACTCGGGAGTGTCCCGTCCCCCCGAGACGAGTGTGAGAGCGCTTCGCTGATTCATGAGTCCTTTGTCATCCTGACGTACTCATCCCTTTGAACACCCACTGTTCGGCGCAGGATCTTACGGGAGCATCGACGACAGCGCAACAGCCTTTAACCGGTTCATCACCGCGCGGACGTTCGTTTGGCTCGTTCCGGCGTATCAACCGATCGAACCAAAAAGTTTGGACCGGTTTCAGGAGTTTAGAAAGACCCGCTTCGGGGTCCGGGTCAACGGAGAGGGGGGGATTCGAACCCCCGGACGAGGTATAGCCCCGTCACGCGATTTCCAGTCGCGCCCGTTCAGCCGCTCCGGCACCTCTCCGGGCCGACCGAGGGTAGCGTGGTCGGGGTTGGCTCGTCCCTCAGATCTGCCAGCCGCCGTCACGCAAAAGCGGGACCCGCGTTCCGTCGTGCTCCACGCCGGTCACCGTAACCGCGTCGGACCCGATCATGAAGTCGATGTGGATCTGGGACGTGTTCACCCGCGGCCGGTCGGCGTCGTCGTCGATGCCGGACTGATAGCCGCCGCCGAGCGCGATGTGGCTGGCCGCGTTCTCGTCGAGCAGCGTGTCGTAGAAGACGGTTCCCAGCGGGCCGATGCGCCCCTCGCGATCGACGAGCGCCAGCTCGCCGAGCCGGGAGGCTCCCTCGTCGCGCGCGATGAGCCCGTGCACCACCTCGGCGCCCTCGTCGGCGTCAACCGAAACCGCGCGTCCGCCCTCGAAGGTGACGCGCAGCCCCGAGACGGTCGTACCGGAGGTGAACAGCGGCTTGGTCGCGGTGACATTGCCGTCGACGCGCTCGGGATCGGGCGTCGTGAACACCTCTTCGCTGGGCAGGTTGGCGTGATGGATGATGCCGTCGACAGTCTCCATGCTGGCGGCGATCCAGTGGCTGGAGGGCAGCAACCCGACGCGCAGATCGGTCCCCGGACCCTCGAGGTGGATCGCATCGAAACGGCGGCCGGTGAGCGCGGCGGCGACGCGCGTGAGCTCATCGAACCGCCGCTTCCAGGCGGCGCTCGGGTCCGGCTCGTCGAGCCGGCAGACATGCGCGATCTCCGCCCACAGCCGGTCCAGTGCGGCGGCCGGCTCCAGTCGCGGGTGCACGAGCATCGCCCACTCGCGGGTCGGCGCGGGCACGATCGCCCAGTTCGTGGTCCGGTCGTTGACGACCGTCATCGACTCGGGGACGCGCGGCATCATGTCGAGTCCGATCAGCTTCGGATCGACGTCGTCCAGCGCATGCGGGGCCGCCGGCCCCGACAGCGTGATCCGCGCGGCATGAGCATCGCCGAGCGCCAGCGTCCGCTGGCCGATCCAGGGCGGCACGTAGCCCAGCGACTCGGGGTCGGCGTGTCGCAGCCGGGCGCGCTTGAGGTACACGTCGAACACGCTGAGGTCGACGAACTTCGCCCCGGCGCGGTACGCGGCCTCCGCGATCGCCCGGGTGAGCTCCTCCTTGCCGGGCTCGGAGGCGATCGAGACGATCTGGCCGGGCTGGATGTTGGCGCCGAGCCCGACGGCGAGCTCGGCGAGGGCGTGTGTCTGTGCGTCGTAGTCGGTCGTCATCGGCTGCGCTCCGGGTCTTTCGTGAAGTCGATCGTCTCTCTGCATGCCCATGCTCGCCGATCGACAATCGCGGCGGTACGCTGCCGCAGCGGCAACTCGCGGCTGCGACCGAGACCACGCGAAATCGGGAGAGAGACATGCGCGAAGGGTTGATGATGGACGACTTCCCGTTGACGGTGAGCTATGTCGCCGAACGCGCCGAGACGTTCTACCCGGGCCGCGAGGTCGTCTTCCGCCGGCCGGACGGGACGGTCGGGCGCACGACGTTCGGCGACTGCGCCCACCGCGCCCGGTGCCTGGCGTCTGCCCTCGCCGAGCTCGGGATCGGTCCCGGTGATCCGGTGGCGACGATCATGTGGAATCAGCCGGAGCACCTCGAGGCGTACTTCGCGCTGCCCTCGATGGGCGCGGTGCTGCACACGCTCAACCCGCGCCTGCATCCCGATGAGCTCAGTTTCATCGTGGGCGACGCGGAGGACCGCGCGCTGATCGTCGACGAGTCGTTGCTCGACGTGTACCGAGCGATTGCCGATGCGCACACGTTTGAGAGCGTGATCGTCGTGCGCCGCTCGGATGACTCGCTGCCCGAGGGACTGCTGGACTACGAGGCGCTCATCGCCGGAGCGGAGCCGATGTGCTGGCCGCAGGCGCAGGAGCGCGCGGCGGCCGCGATCTGTTACACGTCGGGCACCACGGGGCGGCCGAAGGGCGTCGTCTATTCGAACCGCTCGCTCGTCCTGCATTCGCTGGTCGTCGCGTTGCCCGACGCCAAGGGACTGTCCTCGCGCGATGTGGTGCTGCCGGTCGTGCCGATGTTCCACGCCAACGCGTGGGGGCTGATCTACACCGCCGCGCTGATCGGTTCAGGGTTGGTGCTTCCCGGTCCGCGGCTCGACGGCGAGTCGCTGCTCGAACTGCTCGCCGGTGAGCGGGTGACGGTGACCGCCGGGGTCCCGACGGTGTGGATGGCGATCCTCGACGCGCTGGGCCGGGAGCCCGATCGCTGGGACCTCTCCCAGCTCGGCGCCCTGCTCGTGGGCGGCTCGGCCGCGCCTCCGAGCATGATCGAGGCGTTCGACCGCCACGGCCTCACCGTCGTGCACGCCTGGGGGCTGACCGAGACCTCCCCGGTGGGGAGCGTCTCGCGGCTGCCGCGGGAGCTCGACGACGCGCCCGCCGCGGAGCGCTATGCCGATCGCGCGCGCCAGGGTGTGGCGCTGCCGCTCGTCCAGATCCGCGGGCGAGGGGACGACGGGGAGCTCATCCCGTGGGATGACTCGGCGATGGGCGAGCTCGAGGTGCGGGGTCCATGGGTGGCGCGCGGCTACCTGGGGGGCGCGGGCGCGGACCGCTTCACCGACGATGGGTGGTTCATGACCGGCGACATCGTCACCATCGACGAACGGGGCTCGATCCGGATCTGCGACCGCTCCAAGGACCTCGTGAAGTCCGGTGGCGAATGGATCTCCTCGGTCGATCTGGAGAACCGGTTGATGGCGCACCCCGACGTCGCCGAGGCCGCGGTGATCGCGATCCCCGACGATCGCTGGGGCGAGCGCCCGCTCGCCGCGATCGTGCTCCGCGACGGCGCGGCGGAGGACGCCCCTGCGCTCCGGGAGCACCTCGCGAGCGACTACGCCAAGTGGCAGCTACCCGACCGCTTCGAGTTCATCGACGAGATCCCGCGCACGGCGACCGGTAAGTTCAAGAAGACCACGTTGCGGGAGATGTTCACCGCCTGACCACGCGGCTCAGTTGGCGGTGAGCTCCTCGATCATCGGCAGCACCGGCGTGGATGGTGCCGTCACCGTCTTCACCGTGCGCACGCCGGTCCCGCTCAGCAGTCGGATGCGAACCGCCCTGGCCCGGGTGGCGGGGATGTGGACCAGGTCGACCGAGCGCTCGCTGCGCGAGGCAACCGTCGCGACCGTGCGCCAGCGGCCACCGGCATCCAGCTCGACGGCGTAGCGACGCGCGCGCAGCGTGTAGACCGGCCCCGGCTTGGGGTGGACGTTCTGCGTGACCACCGCCGGCCACATCCGGCCCCAGCGCACCGTGACCTCGGTGATCGGGCGAGCGGCGTCGCCGGTCGGGGCGCTCAGCGTCGCCGGCACCGCGGCGGGCTGCCAGTCGGTCGCGGAGCTCCCGTCGACCGCCGCCAGCGGGGGCGCTCCCGGAGCGGAGCTCGAGGCGCTCGCCGCGTGGCAGCGCAGCGCGTCGCTGCCGGCCGGCCGCTGCGAAGGCAGGGTTGCGATCGTCAGCGGCATGCCGGTGCGCGCGGTCCGGCGCCCGGCCGGCGTCGTCACCGGCAGCGGAGCGCCGTGCCGCAGGGTCACCGTCGCGTGGCTTCGATGGATCGAGAGCGTGAAGGTGCGACCGTGCCACCGCAGGTCGCGCAGCGTGACCGAGGTGATCGGGCCCGACAGGCCAGGCGCCAGGTGGAGCGCCGAGCCGTCCCAGCGCATCCCCGAGTAGCCGTAGAGGAACTCCTGAAGGAACCCGCCGATGCCGGTCATGAACGTGAACGCACCGCCGGTGCGGGTCTCCGAGAACTGATGAAAGACGTCGCGGATGTACGGCTGGTAGCTGCGCTCGGTGTAGACGAACGCCTGGCAGCTGCGCGGCGACAGCTGCGCGGACTCGATCACGCTGAGCGCGTCGTCCATCGAGGGACCGCCCGGATCGGTGCGTGGCACGTAGTAGGCGAGGTCGTCGCGCTCGACGGCGACCGAGGAGCGGAAGCCCCACGGATAGGCCAGGAGCGTCACGTCGGCCTGCTTGACGAGCTGCCCGCGGTAACCGGCGAACTCTGGGTTGACCCCGGCCTTGACCGGGACCATGCGCTCGAGGCCGGCCGCGATCTGCGCCCACGCGGGCGGTGGGGTGTGGCCGGTGCGACGCCCGGCGGCGATCGCGTCGCGCAGCGTGGTCGCTGCGGCGACCTGCGTGTAGGCCTCGTCGGAGACATCCGGGTTCTCCTCGTCGGGGCCGGTCACGTGGCGGATCACGTACCCCCCGACGACCCGCGTCGCGCGGGAGGCCCAGAACTCAGCCGCGCCGGAGATGACCGGCCAGCCGTCGTGCTGCAACCAGCCGCGGTCCCCGGTCGCCAGGTAGTACTGCCATTGGGCGAGCGCGATGTCGGCCGTGATGTGCTGCTCATAGAGCCCTTCGCTGTTGGCCGAGGCGGGGGGCGGGATCTGCTCGGTGCCGTTCAGCGCGCTCTCCCAGGGGAAGCGGGCTCCACTGAAGCCCGTTGCCCGCGCGTGGGCACGGGCCTCGGCGAGCCGGTTGAAGCGGTAGGCCTCCATCGCGCCGGCGAGCGCCGGGTGCTGGGCGAGCAGCGAGGGGAACATCCAGGTCTCGGCGTCCCAGAAGATGTGGCCGTCGTAGCCGTTGGAGGAGAGGCCCGCCGGGGAGATCGACCAGTCCTGGTCAGAGCGCGCGCTCGACCACAGGTAGAACTCCGACGCGTTGACGTCGGTGGCGAGCGTGCGATCGCCGGTGACGTCGATCCGTCCGCGCCACATCGCGGCCCAGGCCGCGCGGTTGCCCGCGATGAGCGCGTTCCAGCCGGTGAGCGCGGCGTCCGAGGCGATCGCGGCGGCGGTGGTCACGGTCGCCGGCGGTGGCTGGGACGGGATCGACGCGAGGACGCCGACGTACTTCGTCAGCGTGTAGGTGTGTCCGCTCTGGACCGGGAAGCTGACCCGTTGGCCGATGCTCTGCGCGGTGCGGACGTCCGCCGCCGTGCTCGGCGCGGTGATCGACGGGCCCGGCACGAGCACGCTGGAGAGCTCGGCCTGGATCCCGGTCCCGACCGCCTCGACGGTGAGGTTCTGCTGGCGCCCAGGCAGGTCCCAGTCGCGGCTCACCTCCCGGGTGAGCACCGGGATCCCCTTGGCGACGTCGGTATCGGCGGTACCGTCGATCGCGTCGGTGACCGTCGCGGTCCCCGACCATCGCGGCGTGAACGACAGCCGCACGAGCCCCACGTTCTCCTGCGCGCGGTCGGTGAGCACCTGGTAGCGCACGGCGGTGACGCGCCCGCCGGGGGCCGTCCAGCGCGCCCGGGTGGTGATCGTTCCCGTCCGCAGATCCAGCGACTGGCGGTAGCCGGCGACCGCATGGCCCCGTCCGGTGAACGAGCGGCCGGCGACCGACAGCGACAGCGTCGACCAGGTGGGGAGGTTCGCGCGTTGCTGAACTCGCTCGGGGGCGGTGGCGTGGCTGGGGTGCGCGTAGAACCCGGCGAGCTCGGAGTCGGCGGGGACCGTGCCGCCGGCGTAGCCCTGGCCCGCCGCCGGGACGCGGACGCCGAGGAGCCCGTTGCCGGTGAACGTCGGGGCGTAGTGGGCGGCGGCCGTCGGACTGCGTGCGGTGAGCTCGAACGCGCCGCCGTTGCCGGGCATCCCTGTTGCCGCAAGCGCGGCGGGCGCGGTGGCGGCCGTCAGCGCAGCGAGGGTCCCGGCAGCGAGTGCGGCGCGCACGGCCCTCGTCTAGGCGTCCTCTGAGTCCGGCGTGGTGTCGGCGCCGGAGGCGCTGGGGCCGCTGGTCGGCGTGAGCGCACCCTGCTGTTCGGCGAGCGCCCGGGCTGCATCGTCGGTGACCGGGGTGTGGCGCTCCTCGTGCTCGCCGACCTCGGGCGTGAACTCCATCACGATCTCCGAGAAGCGGACCTCGGGATCGGAGATGCCCTGCTCGGCCAGCAGCGCGACGATGCCGGGGTCCGGGTACTCCTGCACGGATGCGAGCTCGATGATCGCCATGGTCACGACCGTGAGCGAACCCAGGAGCACGACGAACGCGATCCCGGTCAGGAGCCAGTCGTGCGAGAGCGCGGTGAAAATGACAAATGCCACGCCGATGACGACCGCGACCAGGCCGAGGCCGATCGCCTTCACCGTCGTCATCCGCCGCATCTGCGAGGTGTGCGGACGGTCTCCCTGGCTGGGGCGGGGACGGTCGGCGGGAACGCTCACCCTGTCGGCGCCGATGACGTCACGCAGCGCGACGGTCAGGCGGTGGTTCGCATCCGCGGTCAGCGTCGGAAGGTTGACCTCAACCGTCCGCTCCTCCAATTCTGCTGCCATCCGGCGCCTTTCACTCGTTGTCGCCCCGCACCAGTGGCGGGTTCGACACAGGCTCTCATACCCGTGATCGGGGATGTTCCGTCGCTTGTGGGAGGATCGTCTACAGCGCGGCGAGCCGCGCAGCGGCTTCGGCGATCACCTGTGGGCGCTTGCAGAACGCAAAGCGCACGAGCGTGGGCGCGATCCCCTTGTCGTCGTAGAACGTCGCCGTCGGGATCGCCACCACCCCCGCGCGCTCCGGTAGCTCGCGGCAGAACGTGACCGCGTCGTCGCCGACGTCGGCGTTCACGAAGTAGGTGCCCTGCGGAACGATCGGGTGCAGGCCGGCGGCGCTCAGACCCTCGCAGAGCTGATCGCGGGCGCGTTTGAGCTCTGCGGCGAGGCCGTCGAGCACCTCACGGGGGAGCGCGAGCGCGGCCGCGGCGCCGTGCTGGAGCGGTGTGCCCCCGCTGAAGGTGAGGAACTGCTTGGCCATCCGCGTGGCGGCGACGAGCTCGGTGGGGCCCGACGCCCAGCCGATCTTCCAGCCGGTGAACGAGAACGACTTGCCGACGCTCGAGATGGTGAGCGTCCGCTCGGCCATCCCCGGCAGGGTGGCCGGTGGCACGTGCTCGCCGTCGAAGACGAGGTGCTCGTAGACCTCGTCGGAGACGCAGACGAGGTCGTGCTCGATACACGCCTGGGCCACGAGCGAGAGCTCCTCACGGTCGAGCACGCGGCCGGTCGGGTTGTGCGGGGAATTGAGCAGCAGCAGCCGCGCGCGGCCCGCGCCGCCGGTGATCGCCTCGTGGAGAGCGTCCTCGGTGAGGCGGAAGTCCGGCGGCCTGAGCGGCACGGTACGTCGCGTGGCTCCGGCGAACGTGATCGTCGCCGCGTAGGAGTCGTACAGCGGCTCGAGCACGACCACCTCGTCGCCCGGGTCGCACAGGCCGAGTACCGCCGCGGCGATCGCCTCCGTGGCGCCGAAGGTGACGATCAGATCCTCGGGATCCAGGCCGTAGCAGGCGCGCTGGTGGGCGAAGATCGCCTCGCGGAGCGCCGGGACGCCCGGCAGCGGTGCGTACTGGTTGTCGTGGCCGGAACGCAGCGCCGTGACGACCGCGTCAACCGCCTCGGCGGGGCCGTCGACGTCGGGGAACCCCTGGCCGAGGTTGATCGCGCCCGTGCGCTCGGCGAGCGCCGTCATCTCGGTGAAGATCGTGGTGCCGAGCCCGTCGAGGCGGGCGGCGGGTCCCGTCACTGCTCGATACCCCATGAGCGCATGATGTCGTGAGCGAGGGGCGGGGCGCCGTCCGCCTGTGCCGGCGTGTGGGAGAAGCGAGGGGCGGGGGCAGGTCGCACGCGCCCGCCGATGTCGACGAATGTCTCACGTGCCGCGACGTGGGGGTGGTCGGCGGCCTCGTGGAGGCCGAGCACCGGGGTGACGCAGGCGTCTTCGTGTTCGAAGTGCTTGGCCCACTGGTCGCGGGTGCGCGAGCGGAACGTGGCGGCCAGCCGGGCTCGGTGCTCCGGCCAGCGCTCGCGGTCCCACTGGACCATCTCCTGCGGCGGAATCTCCAGCAGCTCCAGCAGCCGCGCGTGGAACTGCGGCTCCAGCGCGCCGACCGCGATGTGCCGGTCATCGGAGGTTGTGTAGACCTCGTAGAACGGCGCGCCCGAGTCGAGCAGGTTGGTTCCCGCGACCTCGCTCCACATCCCCGCCTGCCGCAGACCCTGGATCATCGTGGTCAGGAGCGCCGCGCCGTCGACCATCGCGACGTCGATGACCTGTCCCTCGCCGGTCGATCGGGCGTGGAGCACCCCGCTGACCACGCCAAGCGCGAGCAGCATGCCGCCTCCGCCGAAGTCGCCGAGCAGATTCATCGGAAACAGCGGTCGCTCGCCCTGGCGCGCGCTCGCCCCCAGCGCGCCGGCGAGCGAGATGTAGTTGATGTCGTGGCCCGCCCGGTCGGCCATCGGGCCGGTCTGGCCATAACCGGTCATCCGCGCGTAGACCAGCCGCGGGTTGTGCGCAAGGACGGTCTCCGGGCCCAGGCCGTTGCGCTCCATCACGCCGGGCCGGAACGGATCGATCAGCGCGTCGGCGCGCCCGGTGATCTTGAGCGCCTGCTCGACTGCCGCCGACTCCTTGAGGTCGAGCGCCAGCTCGGCGCGACCGGCGGACAGCAGGTCGGCGCCCTCCTCTGAGAGCAGCGTTGGCACCCCGGGCCGGGTGATCCGCAGCACCTCCGCGCCCAGGTCTGCGAGCACCATCGCCCCGAACGGACCCGGCCCGATTCCGGCGAACTCGACAACCTTCACGCCCTGGAGCGGACCCACGCCCGCGCAGGCTACCCAAGCGTGGACGTGCCCAGGACCGTCGTGCCATCGCCCGAGCTACGGACTCTGGGACAGCGATGCGTTACCTTCGCACCATGACGACCGTCACCACCGTCATCGGGGACTCGATTCTCGACACCATCGGCAACACCCCGCTGGTCCGCCTCTCGCGGATCGGCGCCGGTCTTCGCCCCCAGCTGGTCGCCAAGCTCGAGGTCTTCAACCCCGGTGGCTCGATCAAGGATCGGGTCGCGGTTGCGCTGATCGAGGCCGCCGAGCGCGACGGCAAGCTCCGCCCTGGCGGCACGATCGTCGAGCCGACCTCTGGCAACACCGGCACCGGGCTGGCGATCGCCGCCCGCCTGAAGGGCTATCGCGTGATGGCGGTCATGCCCGACAAGGTCGCCTCCGAGAAGGGCGATCTGCTGCGCGCGCTCGGCGCCGAGGTCGTTCTGTGCCCCACCGACGTTCCGCCTGAATCGCCGCGCGCCTACTACAACGTGGCCGACCGGCTGACCGCGGAGATCCCGGGTGCGTTCCAGCCCAACCAGTACCACAACAAGGCCAATCCGCAGGCGCATTACGAGACGACCGGGCCGGAGCTGTGGGAGCAGACCGGTGGTGGGATCACGCACCTGGTACTCGGCGTCGGCACCGGTGGCACCGCGACCGGCACGGTGCGCTACCTGCGTGAGCGCAAGCCCGACCTGGTGGTCGTCGGCGCCGACCCTGACGGCTCGATCTACTCCGGCGGTCAGGCCAACGTCCACCCCTACCTGGTGGAGGGTGTCGGCGAGGACTTCTGGCCGACGGCATTCGACCCGGGTTCCGTCAACCGCTGGATCACCGTGTCCGATCGGGACGCGTTCCTGACCACCCGGCGTCTGGCGCAGACCGAGGGGATCCTCGCCGGTCCGTCGGGCGGCATGGCGCTGCACGCGGCGCTGCAGGTCGGCGCCGAGATCGGCGATCCCCGCGCGATGGTCGTGGTGATCCTGCCCGACGGCGGGCGCGCCTACCTGTCCAAGGTCTACTCCGACGCCTGGATGCGCCAGTACGGCTTCCTGTCGCGCTCGGGCGACCTCACCGTCGGGGACGTCCTGCGGCGCAAGCGCGAAGCCGGTGAGCTGCCGGCGCTGGTCAGCGTCCAGCCGCACTACCGGGTGCGCGAGGCGATCTCGCTGTTCCACGAGCACCGGGTCTCGCAGCTGCCGGTGGTGAGCTCGGAGGACGTGACCAAGGTGGTGGGGGCGATCGGCGAGCGCGGCCTGTTGAAGCACGCTGCCGCTGACCCCGGGCTGCTCGACGCCGAGATCGGCGCCGTGATGGAACCGCCCTTCGAGTCGGTCTCCGCGGAGGACCCCGTACGTGAAGCGGTCGAGCTCCTGGCGGGCGATCAGCAGGCGCTGCTCGTGCGTGGAGCCGACCCGAGCCGGCCGGCCGAGGGTCTCGTCACCCGCGCCGACCTGCTCGAGGCGCTCGCCTCATGACCTCGTCGGATTCGTCGTTCGCGACCCGGGTCGTCCACGCGGGTCTGGAACCCGACCCCTCGTTTCGCTCGGTCATCCCCGCGATCCACCAGACCTCCACCTATGCCCAGGAGCGTCCGGGCGCGTTCGTCGGCGACTACGACTACTCGCGTTCGGCCAACCCGACGCGGGCGGCGTTGGAACAGGCGCTTGGAGAGCTGGAGGGCGGGATGGCGGTCTGCTTCTCCTCGGGCATGGCCGCCGAGCATGCGCTGCTGACCGCAGTATGCGAGACCGGCTCGCACGTCGTCATGCCCGGAGACCTCTACGGCGGGACCTACCGGCTCGTCGACAAGGTGCTCAGCCGCTGGGGCCTCGATTACACCCTGGTCGGCCAGCAGGACCTCGACGCGGTGGCGGGGGCAATCCGGGACTCGACGCGGCTGATCTGGGTCGAGTCCCCGACCAATCCGCTGCTCGGCGTGGTCGACATTCCCGGCGTGGTCGCCCGCTCCGCCGGCGCCCTGGTCGCCGTCGACAACACCTTCGCCACGCCGGTCAACCAGCGGCCGCTGGAGCTCGGCGCGGACTTCGTCGTGCACTCGACCACCAAGTACCTGGGCGGCCACTCCGACGTCGTCGGCGGGGTCGTCGTCACGCGCTCGGAGGAGTGGTACGAGCGGCTGCGCTTCATCCAGAACTCGGTCGGCGCCGTGCCCGGTCCGTTCGACTGCTTCCTCGTCCACCGCGGGATCAGGACGCTGGCGGTTCGCATGGCCGCCCACGCCCGCAGTGCCGAGGCCGTCGTCGAGATGCTCCGCGGCTGCGAGCAGGTCAGCGACGTCCGCTGGCCCGGCTTCAGCGGCATGGTCTCCTTCCGCCATCCCGACGCTCTCGGCATCGTCGCCCGCACCCGGCTCTTCACCCTCGCCGAATCGCTGGGCGGCGTCGAGTCCCTGATCGAGGTCCCCCAGGCGATGACCCACCAGTCGGTCGAGGACTCCGACGCGGCGGTCCCCCCCGACCTGGTGCGCCTCTCCTGTGGTATCGAGGACCCCGCCGACCTCGCAGTCGACCTGCGCGAGGCGATCGGCTGCCCGCCGGGCGTCCGGGCCGACTGACCCCGCCCGCCCGGCCCTGGCTTGTACGCGTGGGGCGTTACAGCGTCTCAGGCGCTGCAACTCCCCGGGCGGGTTCGCCGCACTGACGCGTGGGGCGTTACGGCGTGTGCGGAGCCATAACACCCCACGCGTCTGTGGGGGGGGCGAATCTGAGCGGGCGGGAGGCTCTTCTCTATATGAGAGACAGCCAGACGGGTTGGCCGTACCGCGCCATTGCCACCCTGGCGGGCCGCCAGGCAACGATGGTTGCGTACATGCAACTACTCGAGTTGGGCGTGCCGCAACGCTCGATCGCCACCGCCGCTGCACTGGGGCGGCTCTACCGCGTTCACCGTGCCGTCTACTCGATCGCTCCACCCAATGCGCGTCCGCGGTTGGCGCCGGAACACGCAGCGCTTCTCGCGTGCGGTCCCGACACCTTCCTCTCGCACTGGACTGCAGCGTGGCTGCACGGCTTGACCGAGCGTCACCCCTCGCCGGTCGAGCTGACGGTCGTGGGGGACCGGGGCCGCGGACGTTCCGGAATCGCCGTCCACCGCACGACCGCGCTGGCCCGTGCCGACCGCACGAAGGTCGGCCGGTTGCACTGCACCGGCGTTGCCCGGACCGCGATTGACCTCAGCCCGACGATCGCTGATCGGCAACTCGAGCCGCTGCTCGATCGGGCGATGCGGGCGACCAGCCGCGCGGCGCTGATCGCCGGCCTCGACCGCGCCCCCGGGCGACCGGGGACGGGGCGG
>Ga0335075_10005503_pt1 | contig 19676 bp, 7 predicted proteins | sample Lox_Sample_24_FD_206723 | JGI IMG/M metagenome (GOLD analysis project Ga0335075, IMG submission 206723) | Soil microbial communities from Loxahatchee National Wildlife Refuge, Florida, United States - Lox_Sample_2.4 | ecosystem: Environmental > Terrestrial > Soil > Wetlands | place: USA: Florida...
GGCCGGGTCAGGCCGCCAAGAGCGGGCCGTCTTCGGCCAGTGTGCGCTGGATCCGCCCGACGTCCACCTGCTGCACGCTGGTACCGCCAAGGGCCGCGAACGCGGCGGCCGTCCCCGCGGCCTGGCCGAGTGACATCAGCGTGGGCTCCGTCCGCACCGATCCGAACGCCACGTGGCTTGCCGAGCAGCAGACCGGTACCAGCAGGTTGGTGCAGTCGTCGGCGGAGGGGACAAGCACCCGGTACGGGATGGGGTACGGCGGGACGGCGACCGAGAGATAGCCCTCGTTGAACACCGCCGCGGTGCGCCCGTATTCGGGCAGGTAACGCCAGGTCCGCTCCACCTCGCGGATGTCGATGTTGTACGAGCCCACGGCCACGGCGTCGGGCCGCGGCCGGGGGTCAAGGAGATCGTGTTCGGTGAGCACCAACGCGCCGGTCATCCGCCTGCCGTCGCGGACGTAGAACTGGTGCGGCCAGTGGCCGGTGTCGGTGAACTCGTCGGCGCACAGGCCCCAGCGCCTGATCTCCGTGCGGATATGGTCCGGGACGCTGCCGTCATGGCCGAGAAAATAGAGGAACTGGTGGCTGTAGGCGAGATGGCGGTCGCGCACCCGTTCGCGGGCGCGGGCGTCGCCGTCGGGGTACTCCCTGTTGGAGCCGTCCAGCAGGTTGAGGGAGAACGGCCCGATGGAGTTGACGTCGCACTTGCCGCCGGGCAGCAAGTCAGGCACGAGGCCGAGCAGGTCGCGGGCTGCGATGCTGTTGCCGGCCGCGTCCAGGTAGCGCCGCAGCAGCGCGAAACGGCCGGGATCGTAGCCGCGGGGCTCGGAGATCGGGACGGCGTTGGCCGGCCTGTCGGTCAGGCACACCCGGAATCCGTAGCTCTGCAGGCCGCCGTCTCCCTCACCCAGCCGTTCGGCGGGCCAGCCGTGGCGGTCAAGCCCGGGCGGGCGGATGAACGGCAGCAGCCCGTGCGCGCCGGCCTCAGCGGCGCCCTGGCGGAACGGCGAGATCACGCGGTCGAAGTTGTGCTTGCCCGGGCGGTAGGCCGGCTGGCGCCCGGCCCAGTGTTCCCCGTACAGCCCGCGGTCTTCCCTCCCGACCCGGTAGGGGACGCCCGCCCCCGCCATGAGATCGCCCTCGTAGGAGGCGTCCACGAAGACGGCGGCCCGGTGCACGCGGTTGGCGGCGCGGAGCGCGCCGGTGGCCTGCCGGCCACGCTCGACCCCGGTGAGCGGTTCACCCAGGTCGACCTCGACGCCGGCGGCGTCAAGCATGGCGCAGAAGATCTGCTCCGCGACGTGCGGTTCCGGGCCGCGCAACTCGAACAGGGCCGTACGGTAATGGTCCGCGACCGCCTGGTAGAAGGCGCGTGCCAGCCCGCCGATCACGTCGGCGCTGCCCACGTCGGTCCAGGACAGGCCGCCGGAGACCATCCCGCCGATGTGGCGGCCTGGCTCGACCAGGCGCACCGACGCGCCCGTCCTCGCGGCCGCGACCGCGGCCATCACGCCGGCCGGGGTCGCCCCGTACACCAGGACGTCCGGAGAGCCGCTCATCGGTCGGCCCGCCAGGTGAGCGGCACGTCCAGTGCGTTGTCGGCGGCGACCCTCGCCAGGTAGGCGCCGCTGTCCTTGACCGTTCGCCGCTGGGTCTCGTAATCGACGTGGACAAGCCCGAACCGCTGCCCGTAGCCGCGGGCCCACTCGAAGTTGTCCATCAGCGACCAGTGGAAGTAGCCAAGCACGTTGGCTCCGCGCTCGATCGCGGCGTGGACGGCTGCCAGGTGGTCGTGCAAGAAGCTCACCCGTCGCCGGTCATGCACCCGGCCGTCCGGGCCTGGCTGGTCGTCGAACACGGCACCGTTCTCGGTGATGATCAGCGGCGGCCCGCCGTACTCGGCGTGCAGCCGCAGCAGCGTGTCGGTGAGGCAGCCGGGGACGATCTCCCAGCCGGCGCCTGTCAGCGGGATGCCGTCCTCCGGGCCCTCGACCCGCCACGGCCAGCGGGAGTCGGCCAGGTCCGCGGCCACGCGGCGGCGGGTGTAGTAGTTGACGCCGACGAAGTCGCACCGCGCGCCGATGGCCGCGAGGTCGCCGTCCTTGATGAAGTCGGCGGGCCCGGAGGCCTGCTCGTAGCGGGCGGCCATGTCGGCTGGGTAGCTGCCGCGCAGTACGGGATCGAGGTACCAGCGGTTGACGTAACCATCTGAAGCCCGCGACGCGTCCCTGTCCTCCTGGCTGGCGCTCGCCGGGTAGTGCGGGAACAGGCTGTACGCCACCCCGACCGATGCGTCCCGCCCGGTCGCCGCCAGGGCCTGCACCGCCCGGCCATGGGACAGCAGCAGGTGGTGCGCGGCACGCACCGACCCGGCCCGGTCCCGCTCGCCGGGGGCGTGGATGCCGAGTTCGTGGCCGAGTACGGCGACGATCCACGGCTCGTTATGGGTGATCCAGTACGGCACCCTGTCGCCGAACCGCTCGAAGCACAGGGCCGCGTACTCGCCGAAGGCTTCGGCCGTCTCGCGGTTCCGCCAGCCCCCGCGGTCCTGCAGGGCCTGCGGCAGATCCCAGTGGTAGAGGGTGACAAGCGGCTTGATCCCGCGGTCGAGCAGCGCGTCGATGAGCCGGTCGTAGTGGTCCGCGCCGTCGCGCACGAGCCTTCCCCGGCCCTCAGGCAGCAGCCGCGGCCAGGCGATCGAGAAGCGGTATGCGTTCAGCCCCAGGCCGGCGATCAGGTCGACGTCCCCGGCCCACCGCCGGTAGTGGTCGCAGGCCACGTCGCCGGTGTCGTCACCGTCCACATGCCCTGGCTGATGGGTGAACCGGTCCCAGATTGACTCTCCGCGGCCGTCGGCGTGCACCGACCCTTCGATCTGGTAGGCGGATGTCGAGGCGCCCCAAAGGAACCCGTCGGGGAACTGGAGACGGGCCGGGCTGGTCATCAATTGGATTCCTCCGGGCGTCCGGGGCCGTCGGCGGGCCACTCCGTCAGCAAGACCTCGCGTACCGGCCGCCGCGGGTCGTCGGGCACGTGGAAGGTCTTGATCTCTCCCGGCGCGAACTCGGCCTCGGCCTCCCGGCCGAGGAAAGAGAGGCTGATCCGGCAGCGTGCCGCCCTCCCCGCCGTCTCGTAGGCCCTGACGATGACGCCGTCGCCGTCCTCCGCGCGCTTGAGCGCCGACACGAGGACGGAGCCGGCCCCGGCGTCAAGGAAGCTCCGGGCGGATGGCAGGTCCCCGGGGTGGAAGTGCTCCGGCAAGGCGGTCAGCGGCTGGTTCAGCTCCTCGGCCAGCCGGACGGTGCCCGCCCGCCGCCAGTCGCCGTCGTGCGGGAGGAGACCGTAACTGAACTCCTGGCGGCCCTGATCGAGGTACTCATATCGCTGCTGCGGGTCGAGTTCGCGCGGATCGTGCCAGGCATAGATCGGGCTGCGGGCCACGGTCATGCCGATCTCGGCCTCCCGCACGTCGTAGCCGTGCTTGCCGTCGTTGACCACGGACAGCCCGGCTGGTGTACCGCCGGCCGCCGAGCCGGAGACGTCGATCCAGGCCTGCCCGGGCTCCTCGGTGCCTGAGGCCTCCCGCTCGACGTGGCCGTACGGCACCGAACTCCTCACGCGGGTGTCGGCCAGGGCGCTGGGGAAGCGCAGCTTGAGCAGGCACTGCTTCTCGTGCCAGTCAAGCACCGCGCGGACCTCAAGGTGCCTGGCCCCGGCGGCCAGGATGAGGTCCTCCGTCAAGGTGGAGTCGCGGTAGGTGCTCTCGATGCGGATCCGGCTGCGGACCGGCCCGTGCTCCACGAGGCGGACCGACCGGCAGGTGAACCGGCCGAGGACGTCGTCGTAGGACGAGACGCCGTGGCTCCAGGTGTCCGACAGGTCCCTGAGCACCACCGCGTGCGGCCCCGGCCGCCGGGGGATAAGCTCCACGCCGTCCGCGGCGCTGATCAGGCTGGCGAGCCAGCCGGTGGCGGGGTCTACCTCGGCCCGGATCACGCCGTTGTCGAGGACCGTGTCGGACGGCGCCTGCGCCTGGTGTTCCGCCGGCTCCGTGCCCGCCGGGTCCGCGGGGGTCGGCAACATCCGGTAGACGCGGTAACCGAGCGCCGGGACCCGGGCCGCAAGCGCCAGGCGGCGGTGCCGGCCGCCCACCGTGGCCTGCGACTGGATGCGCTGCACCGCCACGCCGCGGCCGCCGAAATCCTCGGCCACGACCTCCTCGGCGGAGACCCCCTCGAACTCGAGCTCGACGGGGCCGGACACGTCCCACGGCAGCGGGTTCACCACGATCACCGGGATCATGCCGTCCTCATGCGGTATGTCAACCCGGGACGCGATCGACTGAATCGCCCGGTTGGCCGCCGCGGCCGCGACCGATGACGCCTGCCCGTACTGGTCACGGCTGTCCTCGTAGGCGGCAGCGACCGCGGTGCCGGCGAGGGTGTCGTGGAACTGGTTGAACAGGACGAGCTTCCACGCCTCGGTGAGCTGCTCCATGGGGTACCGTGCGCCCGTGACCGCGGCCGCCACCGTGGCCAGCTTCTCCGCCCGCAGCAGGAGGTTCTCGGCTCGCCGGTTCCACCGCTTGACGCCGGAGTGTGCCGAGTAGCAGCCGACCGAGTGGTGCTGAAGTTCGCCGCTGTACTCCGGCAGCTCGTCAAGCCTGGCCTGCTGAGAGGCGAAGTAGTCCCGCATCGTCGCGAAGCGCGGCGCCAGCGTGGCGCTCATCCGGCCGATCCGGCGGATGCTGTCGATGTTGGCGCGGGTCGGTCCGCCGCCGTGGTTGCCCACGCCGTAGAAGACCATGAGCTGGTCATCGTCCGGGTCCGCCGTCTGAAGGACGTGCCCGATGAACTCATCGAGGTCGCTGCCGGGACTGGCGTAGCCGCGCGGGATGCGATAGGCGATCACGCTTGACCCGTCCGCGCTTCGCCAGCGGAAGCACTGGGCCGGGAGTTCCTTCTCACCGGGCTCGGGGCGCAGGAACGTGTAGCTGGCCAGCCCGCTCTTGCTCAGGATCTGCGGCAGCGTCGCGTTATGGCCGAATGGGTCGACGTTGCACCCGGCGGTCGCGGTGACCCCGAACCTGGACGCCAGGAACCGCTGCGCGTACAGGCCCTGGCGCACGAAGGACTCGCCGGACGGGACATTGCAGTCCGGCTCGATCCACCAGCCGCCCACGACCTCCCAGCGCCCCTCGGCCACGCGCCGCCTGATCCGCTCGAACATAGCCGGGTCGATCTCCTCGATCCAGGCCAGGTAGGCAACGGAGTCACAGGTAAAGATGAACTCGGGATACTCCTCCATGCGGTCGAGTGCCGACGCGAACGTCGCCCGTACCTCCGCCAGGCCCTCCGGCCACTGCCAGAGCCAGACCGGGTCGATGTGAGCATTGCCGATCATGTGCAGCACGCGACGGGCCGCTCGCGGTGCCCCGTCGGCCTCCCGGGCCGCGGGGCCGAGCCTGTCCGCGCTCACCACATCGCTTGCCACGTTCCTCCTCCGTGCCGCGACGACCGGGCCACCGGCGCGTGCGCCGGCCCCAGCCGGCCTCCCGCGGCCAGCGCCTCCGCCCAGGCGGCCAGCCGCTCGTGGACACGACCCGGCGTTGCTGGTAGCTTGGCCGATATGACTGAGAACGTTACCACATTGATGCTTAAAGTACCTTGTCTGCGGATTTGGCTATAGCTCCGCCTGAGCAATGGACGTTCGTTCTCGGCATACGGGCCACGCGGACCCGTCAGGAACGCCCGCGTTTCCCGGCGGCCTGCTTCCTCGACCCCGCCAGATGGTCCTCGACGGATCGCGGGTGCCGTTCCGTCCGCCGGTCACCCGCCTGGAGCCCGGGCTCCCCGCGCAGGGCTACCGGCTCCGGATAGGCCCCGCAGCGGTCAGCCTGGAGGCGGCCGACGACGCCGGGGCGTACTACGGCCGCGCGACGATCGAGCAGCTGCGCCGGGCCTGCGGCGGAGAGCTCCCGGCGGGGGAGATCACTGACTGGCCCGACCACCAGATCCGGGGAGTGATGCTGGATATCTCCCGGGCCAAGGTGCCGACCCTGGCCACCCTGCGGGACCTTGCCGACCGGCTGGCGTCCTGGAAGGTCAACCAGCTTCAGCTGTACATGGAGCACACGTTCCCGTACGCGGGGCACGAGGACGTGTGGCGGGACGCTTCTCCTGTTACCCCGGAGGAGATCCTGTCTCTGGACGCCTACTGCCGCGAGCGGCACATCGAGCTCGTGCCGAACCAGAACTCGCTCGGGCACTTCGAGCGCTGGCTCCGCCACGAGCGTTACCTTCCGCTCGCCGCCAGCCCGGCCGGCTGGCACACCGACAAGGGCGCCGCGATGGAGCCGATGACGCTCGATCCTGGCCCGGCGGCGCGAGAACTGGTCAAGGACCTGCTCGGCCAGCTGCTCCCGTGGTTCTCGAGCCGCCGGGTCAACGTCGGGCTTGACGAGCCATTTGAACTCGACGGCGACCGCGTCGGCGAGTGGGCACAGTGGCTGGAGTGGCTCCGCTCCCTGCCCCTGCTCGCCGGGCGCGAGCTCCTGGTCTGGGGGGACGTCCTGGCCGGGCATCCGGAGTTGCTCGGCTCGGTGCCCCCGGGCGTGACGGTGTGCGACTGGGGTTACGAGGCCGATCATCCCTTCGCCGCCCGCGCCGCGGCCCTGGCGGCCGCGGGCATCCCGTTCTACGTGTGCCCGGGCACCTCGAGCTGGAACAGCATCGTCGGCCGGCTTGCCAACGCGAAGGCCAACTGTGCCGCGGCGGCGGCCGCCGGCCGGGAGCACGGCGCCCGCGGTTACCTGGTCGCCGACTGGGGCAACGGGGGCCATCTGCAGTACCTGCCGGTCGCGGAGGCGGCGATGGCGTACGCGGCCGGCGTGGCCTGGTGTGCCGAGGCCAACGAGGACATGGACCTGGCCCGCGTGCTTGACGACGTGGTCTTCTCCGACCGCAACCGTCAGGCCGGCGCGGCGGTCACCGAGCTGGGTGACGCATACCTGGCGCTGTCGAGCCCGATGTTCGACGCGTCACCGCTGACCCGCCATCTGTGGCGGCCGGAAGCGCGGGTGGACACCGAACCGCTCGGCGGGGTCACCGGGGAGCGTTTCGCCGAGGCCAGGGAGCGCATCAGCCGGGCCCTGCGCCGGCTCGGCGGCGCCTCGTGCCAGCGGGCCGACGGCGAGCTTGTGACCGCCGAGTTCCAGGCCGCCGGCGAGCTTGTCATGGTGCTCTGCGATGACGCAATCGCCCGGTGCGGCGGCGACGGGACGCTGGCCAGCGTCCCCGCCCGCCAGCGGCTGGCCCTGGCCGGTGCCGTCGACGGCCTGGCCCGGCGCCACCGCGAGCTGTGGCTCGCCCGCAACCGGCCCGGAGGCCTGGAAGAAAGCGTCGGGCAGCTCGACAAGCTGTCCCGCGCCTACCGCGACGGGGTCGGCATATCTTGCGCCGCGCCCCGGAAACGAGTGAACGGAGAGGAAAGAACCGATGACTGAGCTTGCTGCCGACGCCAGGCAGGACTTCGCGGCCGGGGAGATCGCCAAGCTGCAGCGGGGCCTGGAGAGCCTGCTGTCCGCCGAATACCTGCAGCGCATCGCGGCCGTCACCGACGAAGTGGTGCGGGCCCTGCGGTCCTCCCGCCGGGTCTTCTTCTGCGGGAACGGCGGGTCGGCCGCCGACGCGCAGCACCTGGCCGCGGAACTGGTCGGGCGGCAGAACTTCGACCGGGCGCCCGCGGCGGGCATCGCGCTGACCGTGGATTCCTCCGTCCTGACCTGCGTGGGCAATGACTTCGGCTGGGAGCAGGTGTTCGCCCGCCAGGTGACGGCGCTGGGTCAGCCGGGGGACGTGCTGTTCGGCATCTCCACCTCGGGACGCTCGGCTAATGTCGTGGCCGCGCTCGCGGCCGCCAGGGAGGCCGGCCTGGCTACCGTCGCGTTCACCGGGCGCGAGCCACGCGAGATGGCAGGCGCCGATCACGTGCTTGCCGTGCCCGCCGACGAGACGGCCAAGATCCAGGAGCTGCTGCTTGTGGCCGGGCACATCATCTTCGCCCAGGTCGAGCGGATCATGTTCGGCGACTGACCTCCGCGGACCGTCCTCACAAGGTGCAGGTCGGCCGTGTGGAAACGTTGCCAGATACGGTTATCATGATATTTCGGATACACACGGTGATTTCGGCCGTGAGGGGGATCTTCATGCCAGCCGATGATCTGGAGATGGTGTCGACCGACGTCTTCTTGTTCCGGGACACCTGCAACGTTTACGTCCTGCGGTCGGGGCACCGCGCCATCCTCATCGACTTCGGCCGCGGGCGCGTCCTTGACCACCTCGGCGAGCTCGGCATCGACGAGGTCACCGACCTGCTCGTCACCCATCACCACCGTGACCAGATCCAGGGCATCGACCGGGCGGTGGCCGCGGGCATCCGGATCTTCGTGCCGCCGCTCGAGCGGGATCTCATCCAGGGCGCTGACCAGTTCTGGCAGGCCCGGCAGATCAGCAACGACTACGATCTCCGGCAGGATCGGTTCTCCTTGCTCCAGGGCGTACCCGTCACCGGCTGGGTCGATGAGTACAGCTGGGCGGATTACGGCCCGTTCCGGGTCCTGAGCATTCCCACCCCGGGTCACACCGTCGGCTCGGAGACCTATCTGGTCCGTGTCGGCGGCCGCCTGATGGCGTTCTGCGGCGACCTGGTCTACGGACCGGGAAAGGTGTGGTCCCTGGCCGCGACGCAGTGGAGCTACAGCGGCTGCGAGGGCCTCATCGCGACCATGTCGTCCTGCCACGAACTCGCCCGCCACGAAGCCGAGGTGCTGTTTCCCTCGCACGGCGAGCCGGTGCGCGAGCCGGGCCCGGCCCTGGCCCTGGCCCAGCGCCGTCTGCAGGAGCTGGTAGACAACTGGCGACATGAACACTGGTCTGGTGCCGACTGGTACCGCGAGCCGTGGGTGGAAATCAGCCCTCACCTGCTGCGCAACCGCACATCGGTCGCGACGAGCTATGCGCTCCTTTCCGACAGCGGCCGGGCCCTGCTGCTTGACTTCGGCTACGACATCTGCGGCGGCATGCTCGGGCAGAGCGACCGTGCGGCGCGCCGGCCGCTCCTGACGTCGCTGCGCCAGCTCCGGGAACGATTCGGGATCGAGCGGGTCGAGGTGGCCATCCCGACTCATTACCACGACGACCATGTCGCCGGTTTCAACCTGCTCCGGGAGCGAGCGGGATGCCAGATCTGGGCCGCCGACGACATCGCGTCCGTCATGGAGGAACCGGAACGCTACGACCTGCCGTGCCTGTGGCACGATCCGATACCCGTACAGCGGCGCATCCGGGCGGGAGAGGCGGTCCGCTGGCGTGAGTACGAGCTGACCCTCTACCCGCTGCCCGGGCACACGCTCTATGCCTGCGCGATCGCCTTCGAGGTCGACGGGCAGAAGGTTGTGGCCACGGGCGACCAGCAGGACGGCACCTGGGACGAGGAGCTCGGCCGCAGCGAGCTGCTCAACTACCAGTACCGCAACCGCTTCGCCATCGACGACTTCACGCGTAGCGCGGAACTGTACCAGCGGCTCAAGCCCGACTTGCTGATCAGCGGTCACTGGCGACCCCGCAAGGTGGACCAGGCTTACCTGGACATGCTCGGGCGGCGCGGCCGGCGCCTGGCCGAGCTGCATCGTGAGCTGCTGCCGCTAGAAGACGCGGACTTCGGCGCGGAAGGCTTCGGCGCCCGGATCGAGCCGTACCGGTCCCGGCTGGCTCCCGGTGAGCAGCAGATGCTCACCGTCAGCGTCAAGAACCCCTTCGCCCGGACAGAGAAGGCCACGGTCGAGCTGGTCCTCCCGGCGGGCTGGGCCGCCGAGCCATCCCGGCAGGAGGTCGAGCTCGGCGGCCTAGCCGAGGCCACGGTCACCTTCAAGCTCTTTCCCGGTGCGGAGCGGGTGCGGCGGGCCAGGGTGGCCGTCGAACTCGATGTTGGCGGCTACGCGTTCGGTCAGCAGGCGGAAGCGCTCGTGAGCGTCGAATGACCGTTCACGGTCCGGAGCTCGCCGGCCCAGGCTACCGGCTCGTCCTTGACGCCGGCGGTGCGTGGGCGGAGCTGTCAGGGCCTGAAGGTCCTCCGCTGCTCAGGCTGAGCCTGCTGGCCTCGGTGGATCAGGCTGGAGCGCGGGACGAGACGCTCCAGACCAGCACCCCGGAGGTCTCCCGCCGGGGTGCGCAGGCAGCCGGCTGGCCGGTGGTCACGATCCGGCGCCGCTCCACCTGCTGGGACGAGGCGGCGCTCCGGCTTGAGTGCCGCCCTGACGGTGTCGAGGTGCGGGCCGAGGTCAGGGGGAGGGGCCGCCTCGGCGAGGTGCATCTGCTCGGCGGCCGCTCGCTCCTTCCGGGAGCGGACGGCTTCCTGCGTACCGGCTGCGCCCTTCCCGCCCTGTTCTGCCCGAATCCGGAGGACCCCCGCCAGCTGCTGCGCCCCGCGTCCGCTCCCGCCGTCATCGGGGCGGCGGGTGACAGCCTGCCCGGTCGCGGACACTGGTTCTTCTCCCCGGCGCCGCTGTACCTGGCCCTGTCCCGGCAGCCGCTGGACGCCGCGCCTGACGCGCCGGCCGTCGGCGGCTGGCTCGGGCTGAGCCTGCTGGGCGCGGTCAGCGAACTCGACTTCACCGAACTGGCCTACCAGCCTGCCGACAAGGGATTCCGCCTGCGCCTCGACTACGAGGGGCACCGGGCCGTCGATGGCAGCTTCCGCACGCCGGCCATACTGCTTACCCCGGGACAGCGAACGCCCTATGCGGGCCTGCGCGCCTACCGGACCGCGCTCGCCGAACGCGGCCTGGCCGCACCGCCCGCTTCCCGGGAGCGGCCCGCCTGGTGGAGCCGGCCGATGTTCTGCGGCTGGGGTGCCCAGTGCCATCGTGCCGAACGGGACAGGGTGACACCGCAGGAGACATGCACTCAGGCGTCCTACGACGCCTTCCTTGCCGAGCTGGCCGGCCAGGGACTGGTGCCGCCGACGGTGGTCATCGATGACGGCTGGCAGCGCCAGTACGGCCGGCCGGAACCGGACCCGGTCCGGTGGCCAGATCTCGCGGAGTGGATCGGCCGGCGGCACCAGGCCGGGCAGCGGGTGCTGCTGTGGTGGAAGGCCTGGGATACCGAGGGCGTCCCGGCTCAGTGGTGTGTCCGTAACGCCGCCGGGGAACCGGTTGCCCTCGACCCGGGCCACCCCGGTGCCGCGCGGCTGCTCGCGGAGAGCGTGACCGCCATGCTCTCCGCGCAAGGGCTGGACGCCGACGGGCTCAAGATCGACTTCACCGCCCGGACCCCCAGCGGGCAGGGGCTGACCACGGCATCGGGGCGCTGGGGCATCGCACTGCTGCACGAACTGCTGGCACAGGTCTACGCGGCGGCCAAGGCGGCTAAGCCGGACGCGCTTGTCATCACGCACACGCCGCATCCCGGGTTCGCCGACGTGACCGACATGATCCGGCTCAACGACATGCTGCGGCTCGACGATGAGGACCCGATCGCCCCGGTGGTACGCCAGATGCGTTACCGCGCCGACGTGGTCCGCGCGGTCTGCCCGGAGCTGCTCATCGACACCGACGACTGGTGCGTCCCCGACCTCGCCCAGTGGCGCGAGTACCTGGCCGTCAAGGGCGACATCGGGGTTCCCGCCCTGTACTACTCCACCCATGCCGGCCTGACCGGTGAGGCCCTCCAGGCCCGCGATTACGCGGCCCTCCGCGAGCTCTGGGCCGGGCGCGGACCCACTCACGTTCAACGTACTGTTTAACCGCTGCCATGTTATGTTTGAACGCCTGGTCAGGGAGTGATAACCTTCGTGCCGAGTTCCTATAGCGCGGTAGTGGAAAGCTCTGGTATCGGAGGCGGGTACCCGGGATGCTGGTCTGCGAGTGACCATTTAAATAATATCCGGCTGCGCTTGTTCGCTGTCACCCTATGGACCCGATCGTTTTCTGGATAATCCCTTGGGGCTAGCAATCGGAGCGTCGACTTGGCTGGATCTGCAGCTGGCGATCGGGAAGTAACGGGATCTGGGCGAGAGCTCCTGGGGGTGACGGCCGGGCAGCTGGGTATCTGGTATGCCCAGCAGCTCAGTTCCGATGCGTCGCTTTACAATATCGGCCAGTATTGGGATATCCATGGTGCGCTGGATATCGATCTGCTCACAACAGCTCTGCGTCTTGTCATGGCCGAGATAGATACTCCCCATCTGCGTTTTGTCGTTAGTGGCGGCGAGGTACGCCAGTATGTCGATAAACGGGATGACTGGCCCTTGCATGTGATCGATGTCAGCTCCGCGGCGGATCCCCGTGCCGCGGCAGAGGACTGGATGCGGGCGGACATGCGGACTCCTGTAGATTTGTGGCGGGGGCCGATTTTTGCCCATGCGGTGTTCAGGGCCGGGCCGGAACGGTTCTTCTGGTATGGCCGGGTTCACCATATAGTCAATGACGGGTTCAGCGGCGCGATCATTGACGCCCGCGTGGTCCAGGTGTACAGCGCGCTGCTGACGGGCGGCAGCCCGGCAGACGGGGAACTGGGGCATTTGCCGGCGCTGGTGGACGCGGAACTGTCTTACCGGGCCTCGGCGGATTTCCAGCGAGACCGGGAATTCTGGCATGCAGCCTTGGCGGACTTTTCTGATTGGGTAAGGCTGGGCCATTGGTCGGGGCAGAATAAGCTGTGCGTTCCGATACGGTTTTCCGCAGAAATCGATCCTGTCAATGCGGCGTTCCTGCAAGCGGCCTCCCGGAGGCTGAGGACAACTCTCGGCGGGCTGGTGATAGTTGCTTCCGCTATCTTTATTCACCGCAGTACGGGAGCGGATGACCTCGTCATTGGAATTCCCGTTGCCGGCCGGGTCGGCAAGCGAGAGCGCGGAATCCCGGGCATGATCAGTAATATCATCCCTATCCGGCTGAGGGTAAGCTGGCGGACATCCGTTGAGCAACTGGCTCGGCAGGTTACGAAGGCGATCCGTGACGCGATGCGGCATCAGAAATATCCTTATAAGGATATAATCCGAGACCTTGGTCATATCGACAACGACGGGCCGTGGACCGCGATCGTCAATATCCTGTCCTTTACTGCCGTGCGCTTCGAAGGCTGTGGTGCCGCGAAGTACAACAACTTGTCCATCGGACCAGTCGACGATTTCGCGATCTCCCTCTACGATATATCCACCGATGGCAGTGTCCAAATATCATTTGACGCCAATCCTGAGCTCTACACACACGCGCAGACCGAGGAAATAGCAGGGCGGTTCAGGCTAGTCCTTGACTGGCTGGCATCGGCTTCTCCCGACGACGGGCCGGGTCGGGCGGAGATCTTGAGGGAGGCAGAGCGCCGCCAGGTACTGACGGAATGGAATGACACCACACGGAACATTCCCGCGGCGACGCTGTCGGCGCTGTTCGAGGCGCAGGCGGCCCGTTCCCCCGATTCCGCGGCCATGATCTGCGGGGATACATGCCTGAGCTATGCAGAACTCGACGCGCGCGCGAACCGGCTCGCGCGGGTGCTGGCTAGGCGCGGGGCGGGGCCGGAATCGCTAGTAGCGGTGGTGATGGAGCGCTCGGCCTGGCAAGCAGTCGCGCTGCTCGCGGTCGTCAAGGCCGCGGCGGCGTACCTGCCGGTCGATCCCGGTTACCCGGCGGAGCGGATCGCGTGGCTGCTGGCCGACGCACGGCCAGCAGCCATCCTGGCCGACACGGCCAGTGCCGTCGGGCCGCCGACCCACGCCGGGGTACCAGTCCTCCTGGCGGACGGTCCCGTTGAGGATGGGGAGGCGGAGTCTGAGGAGATTTTCCGGCCGCTGCCCGCGCATCCGGCGTATGTGATCTACACCTCCGGTTCCACCGGGCAGCCCAAGGCCGTCGTCGTCTCGCACGCCGGGCTGGCGAGCCTGGTAGCGCAGAGCGAGGCGCTCGCGGCCGGAAACGGCGGCCGGGTGCTGCAGTTTGCCTCGCCGGGCTTTGACGTGTCGGTGTGGGAGCTGATGATGGCCCTGTGCAGCGGGGCGGCCCTGGTGCTGGTGCCGGCTCGCGATCTGCTGCCGGGTCCGGGGCTAACCGGCTTGGTGTCCAGGCTCGGCGTCACGCACCTGTTCGTGCCGCCCGCGATGCTGGCGGCTTTGGACCCGCGGAGCCTGCCGTCGGTGTCCACGCTGGTAGCGGGAGGTGACGTGTTGCCCAGCGGCCTAGTCGATCGCTGGGCTGAGGGCCGCCGCTTCGTCAACGCCTACGGGCCGACGGAAGCCACCGTGTTCGCCACGATGGGCGGCCCGCTGCGGCCGGGGGGCGGGAACCCGATCGGGGTCCCGGTCACCAATACGCGGGTGTTCGTACTGGACGGGTACCTGCGGCCGGTGCCTGTCGGGGTGGCCGGGGAGCTGTACGTCGCCGGGGCCGGGCTGGCCCGCGGCTACCTGGGCCAGCCGGGGCTGACCGCCGAGCGGTTCGTGGCGTGCCCGTTCCGCCCGGCCGGGGAGCGGATGTACCGGACCGGGGATATCGTGCGGTGGCGGGCAGACGGCCAGCTGGTGTTCCGGGGTCGGGCCGATGACCAGGTGAAGATCCGCGGGTTCCGGATCGAGCCCGGCGAGGTGGAGGCGGTGCTGGCTGCGCATGCCGGGGTGAGCCAGGTGCTGGTGCTGGCGCGGGAGGGTGCGCCCGGTGACAAGCGCCTGGTCGCTTACGTGGTTCCCCGCCCTGGAGTCGGCGCGCAGCCGGCGGAACTGCGCGAGCTGGCGGCGCGGCGGTTGCCCAGGTATATGGTCCCGGCGGTGGTGGTAATGATGCCGGATGGCCTGCCGCTCATGCCGAACGGCAAGGTCAACAGGAAGGCGCTGCCGACTCCGGGTCCCGTGGCTGAGGCCGGTGAGCGGGGGCCGGGCACGGCGGTCGCGGAGATCTTGTGCGGGGTCTTCGCGGATGTGCTGGGGCTGGAGCGGGTGGGGGCGGGGGATGACTTCTTCGCGCTGGGCGGGCATTCGCTGCTGGTAGTGCGGCTGGTGTCGCGGTTGCGGGTGGTGCTGGGGGTTGAGGCGGATATCCGGGTGGTGTTCGAGGCGCCGACCCCGGCCGGGCTGGCGGCGTGGCTGGCGGGGGCGGGTCCGGCCCGGCCGCCGCTGGTCCCCCAGGTCCGGCCACAGCGGGTGCCGTTGTCGTTCGCCCAGCGGCGGCTGTGGTTCTTGTGGCGGCTGGAGGGGGGCTCGGCTACGTATAACGTGCCGGTCGCGGTGCGGCTGGAGGGGGAGCTGGACATGGGGGCGCTGGAGGCGGCGCTGGAGGATGTGATTGCCCGGCATGAGGTGCTGCGCACCGTCTTCCCCGCTGCTGACGGGGAGCCGTGCCAGCGGGTGCTGGATCCCGGGGAGGCGGGCTGGGCGCTTCCGGTAACCGCGGTGGCCGGGGACGGTGAGCTGGCGCAGGCGGTCGGGCAGGCGGCGTCCGGGCCGTTTGACCTGACGGCGGAGGTGCCGGTGCGGGCGCGGCTGCTGCGGGTGGCGGCGGATACACACGTGCTGGTGGTGGTGGTCCACCACATCGCGACCGACGGCTGGTCGAATGGGGTGCTGGCCCGGGATATCAGCGCCGCGTACGCAGCGCGGCGGCAGGGCCGGGCGCCGGGGTGGGAGCCGCTGCCGGTGCAGTACGCCGACTACGTGTTGTGGCAGCGGGAGCTGCTCGGTGCGGAGGAGGATCCGGGCAGCCTGCTGTCGGCGCAGGTGGGGTGGTGGCGGGAGGCGCTGGCGGGGGCGCCGCCGGAGCTGACGCTGCCCGCGGACCGGCCGCGCCCGGCGGTGCCGGGCTACCGCGGGTACACGGTGCCGCTGGAGGTCGAGGCCGGGGTGCATGCCCGGCTGGCCGGGCTGGCCCGTGAGCAGGGCGTGACGATGTTCATGGTGATCCAGGCCGCGCTGGCGGTGCTGCTGTGCAGGCTGGGGGCGGGGGAGGACATCCCGGTCGGCACCGCGGTGGCGGGGCGGTCCGATGAGTCCCTTGATGACCTGGCCGGGTTCTTCGTCAACACCCTGGTGCTGCGCATCGGCATCTCCGGTGACCCGGAATTCGGGGAGCTGCTGGGGCGGGTGCGGGAGTACTGGCTGGGCGCGCTGGATCACCAGGATGTGCCGTTCGAGCGGCTGGTGGAGGTGCTGGCGCCGGAGCGGTCGCTGGCCCGCCATCCGCTGTTCCAGGTCATGCTGACCGTGCAGAACAATGCTCCCGCCGTGCTGGACTTGCCCGGGCTGCAGGCCGCCATGGTCCCGGCCGGGACTATGGCGGCCCGGTTCGACCTGGAGGTGGACCTGGCCGAGGCACGGGACGGCCGCGGCCTGCCCGCTGGGCTGCGCGGCACGGTCACCATTGCGGCGGACTTGTTCGATGAGGCCACCGCGGAGGCGATCGCGGCCCGGTTCGCACGGGTGCTCGCCGCGCTCGCCGCCGACCCGCAGGCCCGGCCGCGCCAGGTCCAGGTGCTGGATGAAGCCGAGCGCGCGCGGCTGATCACCGGCTGGAATGACACGGCGGCGGATGTGCCGCCCGGGTCGGTGGCGGAGCTGATCGCCGCGCAGGCGGCCCGCATCCCGGATGCGATCGCGGTGTGCTGCGGCGATGCCTGGTCGAGCTACGGCCGGCTGCTGGAGAAGGCGGTCCGGCTGGGCGGGTACCTGCGGGCTACCGGGGCCGGGCCGGAGACCGTGGTCGGATTGTGCCTGGAGCGCGGCCCGGAGATGATTACCGCGATCCTGGGGGTGTGGCTGGCGGAGGCGGCCTACCTGCCGCTGGACCCGGGCTGGCCAGCGGATCGGCTGGCGTTCGCGCTGGCTGATTCCCGCGCCGCGGTGGTGGCCGGGACCGGAGATGAGCTGGCGGAGCTGCCGACCGGGCGGCTGCTGGTGATCGAGCTGGACGATTCCCGCACCGCCGCGGCGGTCGCCGCGGCCCCCCCAGCGGCCGCGGCCCCCGTGCCACCGTCCCGGCTGGCGTACGTGATCTACACCTCCGGGTCCACCGGGATGCCGAAGGGAGTGGGGGTATCCCACGGTGCGCTGGCGAACTATGTCGGATGGGCGGCCGAGGCTTATCAGGTATCGGCCGGGGACCAGGTACCCCTGCACAGCTCCCTGGCATTTGACCTGACGATCACCAGCGTGCTGGTGCCGCTCGTGTCCGGGGCGCGAGTGGCGGCTAGCCGTGCGGGCGGGATTGAGGGACTGGCCGCGCTGCTGGCGGGAGGTAGCCGGTTCGGCCTGGTGAAGGTCGTGCCTGCCCATCTGCCGCTGCTGGCCGGGACGGTGCCCGATGGCCTCGGCGACGACCTGGCGCGTCGGCTGGTGGTGGGCGGGGAGGCGCTCACCGGAACGGATATGCGGTCGTGGCTGGAACGCGCGCCTGACTCGGTGGTGGTCAATGAGTACGGGCCCACCGAGGCGACGGTGGGATGCGCGGCGTTCGAGATCGCCGCCGGGCAGGAGGTGCCCGAGGCGGTCCCGGTTGGGTCGCCGGTGGCCAATAGCCGGCTGTTCGTGCTGGATCAGTGGCTGAATCCGGTACCCGCGGGGGTCGCGGGGGAGCTCTACATCGCCGGAGCGCAGCTGGCTCGCGGCTACCTTGGCCGGGCGGCGCTCACCGCGGAGCGGTTCGCCGCGTGCCCGTTCGGGACCGGCGGAGAGCGGATGTACCGGACCGGTGACCTGGCCAGGTGGCGGCCGGACGCGACGCTGGTGTTCTGCGGGCGGGCCGATGAGCAGATAAAGATCCGCGGCTTCCGCATCGAACCCGGCGAGGTCGAGGCCATCCTCAACGCCTGCCCGGGGGTGGCGCGAGCCGCGGTCATCGCCCGCGAGGATACCCCGGGCGACCGGCGGCTGACCGGATACGTGGTCCCCGCCGGCGAAGACGAGGACAGGGACGGGCTGGCCGCAGTAGCGCGGGAGTACGCGGCAGCGCGGCTGCCCGAGTACATGGTGCCGTCGGCGGTGGTAGTGCTGGACGCGCTGCCGCTGACCGCGAACGGCAAGCTGGACCGTGGCGCGCTGCCCGCCCCTGTGGCCCCGGCGACCGCGGCTGGCGGCAGGGAGCCTGCCACGGTGGCGGAGGAGCTGCTGTGCGGCCTCTTCGCCGAGATGCTGGGGCTGGAGCGGACCGGGCCGGACGATGACTTCTTCGCCCTCGGCGGGCACTCCCTACTCGCTGTGCGGCTGGCGTCTCGGATCCGGGCGGTGCTGGGCGCGGAGGTGCCAGTGCGGGCGGTCTTCGAGGCGCCGACCCCAGCGGCCCTGGCGGTGTGGCTGCGGGGCGCGGGCCCGGCGCGGCTGCCGCTGGCGGCGCGGGTGCGGCCGGAGCGGGTACCGTTGTCGTTCGCCCAGCAGCGGCTGTGGTTCATCGCCCAGCTGGAGGGCCCGAGCCCGGTCTACAACAGCGCTGTGGCGGTGCGGCTGGAGGGGGAGCTGGATGCCGGGACGCTGGAGGCGGCGCTGGGGGATGTGATCGCCCGGCATGAGGTGCTGCGCACCGTTTTCCCCGCGTTTGACGGGGAGCCGTGGCAGCGGGTGCCGGAGATGGGGGAGCTGGGCTGGGCGCTGCCGGTGACCGCGGTGGCCGGGGACGGTGAGCTGGCGCAGGCGGTCGGGCTGGTAGCTGGGCAGCCGTTTGACCTGATGGCGGAGGCGCCGGTGCGGGTTCAGCTGCTGCGGGTGGCGGCGGATGTGCATGTGCTGGTGATGGTGATCCACCACATCGCGACCGACGGCTGGTCGAATGGGGTGCTGGCTCGGGATATCAGCGTCGCGTACGCGGCGCGGTTGGAGGGCCGGGCGCCGGGCTGGGCGGCGTTGCCGGCGCAGTACGCCGACTACGCGATCTGGCAGCGGGAACTGCTCGGCTCAGAAAGCGACCCGGACAGCCTGCTGGCGCAGCAGGTGGCATGGTGGCGGGAGGCGCTGGCCGGTTCGCCGCCGGAACTGGCCCTGCCCGCCGACCGGCCCCGCCCGCTAGCACCCGGCCACCGCGGGCACGCCGTGCCGCTGGAGGTGCCCGCCGGGGTGCATGCCCGGCTGGCGGCCCTGGCCCGCGCCCACGGCGTGACGATGTTCATGGTGGTCCAGGCCGCGCTGGCGGTGCTGCTGTCCAGGCTGGGCGCGGGAGAGGACATCCCGGTCGGCACCAGCGTGGCCGGGCGGTCGGATGAGGCTCTCGATGACCTGGTCGGGTTCTTCGTCAACACGCTGGTGCTGCGCACCGACGTGTCCGGTGACCCGGAGTTCACCACGGTGCTTGGGCGGGTGCGGGAGTACTGGCTGGGCGCATTGGATCACCAGGACGTGCCGTTCGAGCGGCTGGTGGAGGTGTTGGCCCCGGAGCGCTCCCTGGCCCGCCACCCGCTGTTCCAGGTCAACCTGACCATGCAGAACAACGCTCCCGCCGTGCTGGACCTGCCCGGGTTGCGGGTCGGCGAGATCCCGGCCGGGACAGGGGCTGCCCGGTTCGACCTAGAGGTGAGCCTGGGCGAGGCGCGGGACGGCCGCAGCCTGCCCGCCGGGCTGCGCGGCACGCTCACGGTCGCGGCGGACCTGTTCGATAAGGCCACCGCGGTGGCGGTCAGCGGCCGGTTTGCCCGGGTGCTGACCGCC
>Ga0335075_10005504_pt1 | contig 19676 bp, 17 predicted proteins | sample Lox_Sample_24_FD_206723 | JGI IMG/M metagenome (GOLD analysis project Ga0335075, IMG submission 206723) | Soil microbial communities from Loxahatchee National Wildlife Refuge, Florida, United States - Lox_Sample_2.4 | ecosystem: Environmental > Terrestrial > Soil > Wetlands | place: USA...
GTTGTCGCCCAGACCGAGCGCCACCGCGATGCCGACGGCCAGCGCGATGACGTTCTTCACGGCGCCGCCGAGCTCGCAGCCGATCACGTCGGTGTTCCAGTAGGGCCGGAAATAGCCGGTGTGACAAGCCCCCTGGAGCAGCCGCGCGCTGTGCTCGTCGGTGCAGGCCACCACCGACGCGGCGATCTGCCGCTCGGCGATCTCCGGTGCCAGGTTCGGTCCGGAGACGACCGCGACCTGGTTTGGCGGCACGTCGAGGACCTCCTGGATGACCTCGCTCATCCGCTTGCAGCTGCCGAACTCGATCCCCTTCATCAGCGAGACCAGCAGCGCCTGGCGCGGGACCAGCGGCGCCCAGGCGACGAGGCAGGACCGCAGCGTCTGCGCGGTGACCGCGAGCACCACGAGGTCCGCGTCGTGCAGCGCCCGCGCCACGTCGCTGGTCGCGGTCAGTGCTGACGGCAGCGACTTCCCGGGCAGGTACTTCGGGTTCTCGTGGGCGTAGGTGATCGCGGTCGCGACCTCGGGGGTGCGCGCCCAGAGGGTCACCGGCGTGCCGGCGTCGCAGAGCACCTGCGCGAACGTGGTGCCCCACGACCCCGCGCCCAGCACGGCCGCCTTCATGAGCCGCCAGCCTTCCGGCCCGCCAGCGTGGTCACGCCTGGCCGGCCCCGGCGGTGTCCCCCGGCTGCTCGGCCGCCCCGGCTTCGGCGGCAGGCGGGGCCGGCGGAAGGGAACCACGGTCCGTTCTGGCGCCAAGTGACTGATCCCACGGGGACGCTGGCGGCTCCTCCTGCCGCAGGTCCGCGACGAGGGCCGTCACTTCCTTCATGATCGCCTCGGTGGCGGCGCGCAGCGCCTTGGCCGAGGTGTGCTTGCCGGCCCACTCCGACAGGTCGACCGGCTTGCCGGCTACCGTACGCACGGTCCCACGGGGGAAGAAGCGGAACTTCGATGAGCCGTAGGGGAGGATCTCTTGGGTGCCCCAGTGCGCGACCGGGATGACAGGCACGCCCGTCGCCAGGGCCAGCCTGGCGACGCCGGTCTTCGCGACCATCGGCCACAGCTCGGGGTCGCGGGTGGCGGTCGATTCGGGGTAAATGATCACGGCGGCGCCTTCCTTCAGCGCCTGCTCGGCCTGCCGCAGGACCAGCGCGGCGTCCGCCGCGCCGCGTTTTACCGGGAGCTGGCCCGCCTTGTGCAGGAACCAGCCGATGAACTTCACCCGGAACATCGAGTCCTTGATCATGAAGGTCGGGTAGCGGCCGTTGGCCTGGAAGAACAGCGCGTCGGTCCCCCAGTCCAGATAGGACAGGTGGTTGGGAGCGAGGATGACCGGGCCCTTCCGGGGAATGTTCTCCTGGCCTTCCCACTTATTCCTGACGATCACGCGCAACAGAGGTCGCAGCACGATGACGGAGATCAGCCGCCACGTGGGCGAGTAAGACTTGCTCATCGGGGAGGCCTTCCCATGGTCCGGTTCCGCAACTTTCATGCTCCCAAGTCTGCCGGTGGCCGGCTAGATGACTGACGCCACCAGTGTTGGCGCTGCCCGTTTTGGCTGGACAGTCCTGCTGCCAGTCAAGGTACTCGCCCGCGCCAAGTCGCGGCTCGCGGTCCTGGCTGGCCCGCGCCGATGTGAGCTTGCGCTTGCCCTCGCGTCGGACACGGTTTCCGCGGTTGTTGGCTGCCCGGAGGTCGCCCGGGTAATCGTGATCACATCCGACCGCATCGCCGGGCCGCGACTGGCGGCGCTCGGCGCGATCGTGGTGGCGGACATCGCCGACGGCGGCCAGGACGCCGGGCTGGACGGGCCGGGCGGGCCCGGCCCGCTGAGCGGAGCGGACATGCTCAGTCAGGAGAGGCTCAACGCGGCCCTGCGGCACGGGGCGGCGATCGCGGCGCGGCGCTGGCCTGGGACGGGGCTCGCCGCGCTGACCGCGGACCTGCCCGCGCTGCGGCCGGCCGAGCTGGCCGCGGCGCTGCGCGCCGCCGCGGCGGCCACCAGGTCCGGTGCCGCTGGCGTCGACGGCACCAATGCTGTCGCGCGCTCGGCGTTCGTGCCCGACGCGGCCGGGGTGGGCACGACGCTGTACGCGGTGCCGCCGGGCGGCGACTTCAGGCCCGCGTTCGGCGGAGCGTCACGGATGCGGCACGCGGCCGGGGGGGCGATCGAACTCGCCCTCGACGACGCTCCGGGGATCCGCCAGGACGTGGACACCCCGGCCGACCTCCGCGCGGCGCTAGCGCTCGGCACCGGACATCGGACCACCGCTGTGGCCGTCGAACTTCTCGCGGACGCGTGATTCAGATATGGACGACCGGGCAGGTCAGCGTGCGCGTGATTCCTTCCACGGCCTGGATCTGGGTCGCGACTAGCTTTCCTAGCTCGTCCACGTTCTCGGCGCGGGCGCGCACGATGACGTCATAGGGGCCGGTGACATCCTCCGCCTGCGTGACCCCGGCGATCTCCGCGATCTTCCGTGCCACGCCGGCGGCTTTGCCGACCTCCGTCTGGACGAGGATGTATGCCTGCACCATGGCGTCCTCCTGCGGACAGCGTACGGATGCCGTCCGGAAGTGTCACGCTACAGCAATGGTCCATACCTGTTACAGACCGGTAGGCGTTTTATTTAGCAATGTCGGTTACGTGGCGGCCGCGAGGCCGCGAACATGGGGACTCAGCACCGGGGCCGATCCGCTCCTCGCTGGCCAGCGGCTACCATCTTCGGGTTGACTTGAGCTGCGGAGGTGGTGCATGAGTTCGGTGCGAAAAGTGCGAGTCGCCGTCGTGTTCGGGGGACGCAGCGTTGAGCACGCCGTGTCCTGCGCCAGTGCCGGGCTCGTGCTCGGCGCCCTCGACCGCGACCGGTACGAGGTCGTCCCGATCGGCATCGCGCGCGACGGACGGTGGGTGCTGACCTCCGATGATCCCGCGCGGCTGGCGCTCAGCCCGGGCTCGGAGCCGTCGGTGGAGGCCGTCGCGACGCCGGGCGTCTCGGTCACCCCGACCGCCGGCCCGGGCGGCGGGGCGCTCGTGTTCAGCGGGCCGGCCTCGGTGCCGCCGGAGCTCGGCGAGGTCGACGTGGTGGTCCCGATCCTGCACGGGCAGTACGGGGAAGACGGCACCATTCAGGGCCTGCTCGAGATGGCCGGCATCCGGTACGCCGGCGCCGGGGTACTGGCCAGCGCCGCCGGCATGGACAAGGAGTACATGAAGCTCCTGTTCGCCGCGCGCGGCCTGCCTATCGGCCGGTACGCGGTGGTGCGTGACCGGGACTGGGGCACGTCGGCGGCCTCGGCGGAGCGCAAGCGGGTCTACGACGAGATCTCCGAGCTGGGCTGGCCGGTGTTCGTCAAGCCGGCCAGGGGCGGGTCGTCGCTCGGCACGACGCGCGTCGCGGGCCCGGAGGATCTAGACGCGGCGATCGAGGCAGCGCGGCGATACGACAACAAGGTGCTGGTCGAGGCGGCGATCTCCGGGGTCGAGGTGGAGTGCGCCGTGCTCGAAGGGGTCGACGGCGGGCCGCCGGAGGCGAGCGTGCCCGGGCAGATCATGGTCGACCCGCACTCCACCTGGTACGACTTCGAGGCCAAGTACCTGGCGCCCGAGTCGCGGATGGAGATTCCGGCGCTGATCCCGGCGCAGGCCGCGGAGCGGGTGCGCGCCCTGGCGTGCGCCGCGTTCGACGCCATCGGGTGCGAGGGGCTGGCCCGGGTGGACTTCTTCTACACCCCGGCCGGCGAGGTCCTGGTGAACGAGATCAACACCATGCCGGGGATGACCCCGACGTCCGGGTTCCCGATGATGTGGGCAGCGACCGGGCTGCCGCTGCCCGCACTCATCGACCGGATCATCGCCACCGCGCTCGCCAAGCCGGGCGCGCAGCGCTAGGCGTCCCGCGGCTAGATCGTGAACGTCTGGGTGAGCGGGTAGGTCTTGACGACCTTGCCGTTTTCCTGCACGTACAGCGGCGGGCGGGAGTCGGGGAAGATGACCGTCATCTTCTTGTACTGGCGGTCGGACGGGTGCCCCTTCAGCGCGGCCGGGTCCCATAGCGTGACCAGCGCCGGGTAGTCAATGATCTTGCCCGCGGCGCAGTTGGGCGTGCAGGTGTTCTCATAGAAGGTCGCGTATGCGCTTGCCAGGTGCGACGTCCAGCTGGTCCAGTGCACTTGCTGCAGCCCGATGCCGTCGTCGGCGCAGGTCAGAACGTAGTTGGAGGGTGCGACGACGGGCTTGAGGCTGCAGCTCAGCAGCACGTAGGTCGGCGCCTTCGCGGTGGCGGCCGCGGCCGCGGTGGCGGTCAGTCCCAGCCCGGCGCCGAGGCCGCCGGCGAGCAGGGAAACAGCCGCGAGCGCGCCGATCGTAAAGCGTCCGTTCTTCATGATGTCCCTCGCAAGGTTCGTTACTCACCTGACGTCACTAGAGACGGCGCAACAGAACAGACAGTTGATAACGGTCACACAACGAACGGCGGCACCGGAGACCTGGGTCACCGGCACCGCCGTCCTTGGTGCCTGTTACTTCTTCTTGGCGGTGGCCTTGGCGGCGGGCTTCTTCGCCTCGGGCTTACCGCCGTTGTTGACCAGGGCCTTGAAGTCCGCCCCCGCGCGGAACTTCGGCACTGAGGACGCGGCCACGTGGATCTCGGCACCGGTCGCGGGGTTGCGCGCCGTGCGGGCTGGACGCTCGCTCTTCTCGAAGACGCCGAAACCTGTGATCGCGACCTTGTCGCCGCTCGCCACGGCGGACTGAATGGTCTCGAGTACCGCGTTCAGCGCCTCGGTCGCGGACTTCTTGTCCCCTAGGCGACCAGAGAGCGCGTCGACTAGATCACGCTTGTTCATGTTCACTCCTGCGTTCCCCCACGGGAGGCCGCGCTTGTGGCTGCTCGCCTGGGTCGCGACCCCTGACCAGCCCGAAATTAGGCGATCAAGCGTCGGCGCACAATAACCCTGGAAGAATTTGCCGGCGTGTCGGGCGTTTTCCGCGACTTTTTTTTGACTACCCACCGGATATGTCAGGAAATTTCCGACGACCCGGGAACTACAGCACCGCGGGCTTCCAGGAGGGCCGAGACGCCTCGTACGCGGCGATCGCGTCCTCGTGCCGGAGCGTCAGGCCGATGTCGTCCAGGCCCTCCAGGAGCCGCCAGCGGGTGTAGTCGTCGATCTGGAACGGCTCGGCGAGGGTCTCGGCGAGGCCGCCGCCGCTCACCCTGACCTCGCGCGCCTCGAGGTCCACCGTCACCTCGCCCGGGGGCTCGGCCTCGGCCGCGTCCTGGATCAGCGCCACGACCTTCTCCGGCAGCACCACCGGGAGCAGCCCGGCCTTGGTCGCGTTGGTCCGGAAGATGTCACCGAACCGCGGCGCGATCACCGCGCGGAAGCCGTAATCAAGCAGCGCCCAGACGGCGTGCTCCCGCGACGACCCGGTGCCGAAGTCCGTGCCCGCCACGAGGATCGTCGCGCCCGCGTACCGGGGGTTGTTGAGGACGAACGACGGGTCCTCGCGCCAGGCCGCGAACAGCCCGTCGCCGAACCCGTCCCGGGTGACCCGCTTCAGGTAAACGGCGGGGATGATCTGGTCGGTGTCCACGTTGGTCCGCCGCAGCGGCATGGCATGGCCGGTGAGCTTGACGAATGGTTCCATGGTGGTTCCAGCCTCCTTACAGGTCGGCGGGGGCGGCCAGGCGGCCGGTGACGGCGGTGGCGGCGGCAACGGCCGGGGACACCAGGTGAGTGCGCCCGCCCTTGCCCTGGCGGCCCTCGAAATTCCGGTTGGACGTCGAGGCGGAGCGCTCCCCCGGCTTGAGCGTGTCCGGGTTCATGCCCAGGCACATCGAGCAGCCGGCCGACCGCCACTCGGCGCCGGCCTCGGTGAAGATGGCGTTCAGCCCCTCGGCCTCGGCCTGCGCGCGGACCTGCATGGAACCGGGGACGACCAGCATCCGGACGCCAGCCGCGACCTTCCGGCCGCGGATCACGTCGGCCGCGGCGCGCAGGTCCTCGATCCGCCCGTTGGTGCAAGAGCCGACGAACACGGTGTCCACGGCGATGTCACGCAGCGGCGTGCCCGCGGTCAGGCCCATGTAGGTGAGCGCGCGCTCGGTGCTGTTCGGGTCCTGGGTGTCTCCCGGGGCGGGCACCGACGCGCCGAGCGGGAGCGCCTGGCCCGGGTTGGTGCCCCAGGTGACGTACGGGGTCAGCGCGGTGGCGTCAATGGTGACCTCGCGGTCGAAGGTCGCGCCCTCGTCGGTCGGCAGGCTCTGCCAGTACTCGACGGCCGCGTCCCACTCGGCGCCCTGCGGCGCGTTCGGCCGCCCGCGCAGGTAGTCGAACGTAGTCTCGTCCGGGGCGATGAGCCCGGCCCGTGCGCCGGCCTCGATGGACATGTTGCAGACGGTCAGGCGGCCCTCCATGGACAGCGAGCTGATCGCCTCGCCGCGGTACTCCACGATGTAGCCCTGGCCGCCGCCGGTTCCGATCTGGGCGATGATCGCGAGGATCAGGTCCTTGGCGGTGACGTCGTCGGGCAGCGCGCCCTCGACATTGATGGCCATGGTCTTCGGCTTGATCTGCGGCAGCGTCTGGGTGGCGAGGACGTGCTCGACCTCGCTGGTGCCGATGCCGAACGCCAGCGCGCCGACCGCGCCGTGCGTCGAGGTATGCGAGTCGCCGCAGACGATCGTCATGCCCGGCTGGGTCAGGCCGAGCTGCGGGCCGATCACGTGCACGATGCCCTGCCCGGCGTCCCCCATCGGGTGCAGCCGGACGCCGAACTCGGCGGCGTTCTTGCGCAGCGCCTCGACCTGGGTCCGCGAGACCGGGTCGGTGACCGGGCTGTCCGGGCCGGTCAGCGGCACCCCCGGGCCGGTGATCCCGGTCGTCGGGACGTTATGGTCCTCGGTAGCGATCGTCAGGTCGGGCCGGCGGACCTTGCGCCCCGCGGCGCGCAGGCCGTCGAAGGCCTGCGGGCTGGTCACCTCGTGCACCAGGTGCAGGTCGATGAAGAGCAGGTCAGGCTCACCTTCGGAGCTTCGCACCAGATGGGCGTCCCAGATCTTCTCCGCGAGCGTGCGAGGTGCGCTGCTCATGCGGTATCTCCTTACCGGTCGCTGGTCACTGCTGACTTGACTTGCATCTCACGATTTGAGACGGCAGTATCAGTACATGAACAATACTACCGTCCGTCGCCGCGTCGGGTCCGGGCGCCCCCACGTTGATCTCACGATCTGAGACGGTGGTACCAGAACATGGACGATTCTAGCGCTCTGGGGAGCGCGCTGATCGGCGGCCTGGGCAGTGCCGGCCTAGGCAGTGCTGGCCTGGGCAGTGCTGGCCTAGGCAGTGGCGTCGGCGTGCTCGACAAGGCCGTAACGGTGCTCGCCGCGGTGGAGAGCGGCCCGGCCACGCTCGCCCAGCTTGTCGCGGCCACCGGACTCGCCAGGCCCACCACGCACCGGATCGCGGTCGCCCTTGAGCATCACCGGCTGCTGGCGCGGGACGTGCAGGGCCGGTTCGTGCTCGGTCCCCGGGTCGCCGAACTCGCCTCGGCGGCCGGCGAGGACCGGCTGCTCGCCATCGCCCAGCCGGTGCTCATCCAACTGCGGGACAGCACCGGCGAGAGCGCTCAGCTGTACCGGTTTGCCGGAGGCGGAAACCGAGGCGACGTCCGGGTCTGCGTCGCCGCCGCCGAGCGGGCGAGCGGGCTGCGCGACACCGTCCCGGTCGGCGCGGCGCTGCCGATGACCGCGGGCTCCGCCGCCCAGGTGCTGCTCGCCTGGGAGGAGGGCGAGCGGATGCACCGCGGGCTGCGCGGCGCGAAGTTCACCGCCACCACCCTGGCCGGCGTCCGCCGCCGCGGCTGGGCCGCCAGCGCCGCCGAGCGGGAGCCCGGCGTGGCGTCCGTCTCCGCCCCGGTGCGCGGCGCGGGCGGCAAGGTGCTCGCCGCCATTTCGGTGTCCGGGCCGATCGAGCGGCTGACCCGGTCTCCCGGCCGGCTGCACGCCGCCGCCGTCGTCGCCGCCGGCGAGAAGATCAGCGACCTGCTCCGCGTGGAGGCCGGCCAGCGCGGCTAGCACTGGGCACGGCGGCCGGGCGGGCTGGCAGGAAGCGCGGTTCGTTCGGACAAAAACGGTCGAGCAACCTGCGCACAACCCGCACCCTCGGGATGACCGAACCACAAGAGCAACGGAAATATCAAAAGGTTGAAAACTTCACGAATACGGTAAAAGTCCCGGCACTGGCCGGTCCTTAGTCCTACCGCTGCACTGCCTCGCAGTTCTAGCGTGGAATCCGAGGCGCAACAGCCCGCGATGCGAAGAGGGGTGCCCGAGATGACAAGGACCCGCCCATGAAAGTGGCCGTCGTAAAGGAGAACGCGCCCGGAGAACGGCGCGTCGCCCTGGTCCCGGAGACCGTGCCGCGGCTCACCCAGGCCGGTCTCGAGGTTCTGGTCGAGGAGGGGGCCGGCGACGGCGCCTGGTTCCCCGACAGCACCTACCTCGCGGCCGGGGCGACCATCAGCAAGACCGCGGACCTGTACGCGACCGCGGACGTCATCCTCACCGTGACCCGTCCGGACGAGAGCGCGGTAGCGAAGCTGCGGTCCGGCCAGGCGGTGGTCGGCATGCTCGCCCCGCTCATCGACCCCCATTTCGCCGGGGAACTGGCCGAGCGCGGGGTGACGGCGGTGTCCCTGGACGGGCTGCCGCGGACGCTGTCCCGGGCCCAGGGCATGGACGCGCTGACCTCGCAGGCCAACGTGGCCGGCTACAAGGCCGTGCTGGTCGCGGCCGAGGCGTACGGCAGGTTCTTCCCGCTGCTGATCACCGCGGCGGGCACCGCGCGCCCGGCGAAGCTGCTCGTGCTCGGCACCGGCGTGGCCGGGCTCCAGGCGATCGGCACCGCCCGCAGGCTCGGCGCCCAGGTCAGCGGCTACGACGTGCGCCCCGCGTCCAAGGGCGAAGTCGAGTCGCTCGGCGCCACGTTCGTCGAGCTGACCTCGGTGGTCAGCGCGGCCGGCGAGGGCGGGTACGCCCGCGAGCTCACCCCGGAGGAACGGGACGCGCAGCAGGCCGAACTGGCCGCGCACATCGGCCGGCACGACGTGGTGATCACCACCGCGCAGGTCCCCGGACGGCGGCCGCCGCAGCTGGTCACCGAGGACGCGCTGGCGGCGATGTCGGCCGGATCGGTGATCGTCGACATGGGCGCCAGCGCCCTCGGCGGCAACGTGGCGGGCTCGGTGGCCGGCCAGACCGTGGTGACGCCCAACGGAGTCACGATCATCGGGGCGCAGAACCTCCCGGCGACCGTGCCGACGGCCTCCTCGAACGCCTACTCGCGCAACATCAGCGCGCTGCTGCTGCACATGGTCACCGCCAGCGCACCGGACAGCAGGGCGCTGGCGATCGACACCACCGACGACATCCAGGCCGGAGTCGTCATCACGCACGGCGGCGAGGTCGTGCACCCCGCCGTGGCGAAGCTGCTCCAGACCGAGGGAGGCAATGATGTCGACCGCGCTGGTCACTGACCTGACCATCTTCGTCCTCGCGCTGCTCGTTGGCATCGAGGTCATCGGCAAGGTGCCCGCCACCCTGCACACGCCGCTGATGTCGGCGGCCAACTCGATCCACGGCATCGTGCTCGCGGGCGCCCTGCTGATCGGCATCACCGCGCACGATGTCGTCGGGTACGTGCTGGCGTTCATCGCCGCGTTCTTCGCGGCCGCGAACGTGGTCGGCGGCTACGTGGTGACCGGCCGGATGCTGAAGATGTTCCGCCGCAAGGCACCCGCGCCCGCACCGGCTGTAGGCGCTCCCGCCGCCAACGGGCAGGCACCGCCGGCGCAGGTCCCGGCACAGCGTCAGGTCGCGGCGCCGTCCGCGCCCGGCAGCGGATCGTAGGGAGCGCCGACGATGGACAGCTTCACCACGAACATCCAGCTCGTCTACGTCCTCGCGGCCGCGTGCTTCGTAATCGGCCTGCACCTGATGAACTCGCCCGCCACCGCACGGCGCGGCAACCAGGTGTCCACCGCCGGCATGATCATCGCCGTGATCGCCACGCTGGTCCTGCTCATCCACGCCGGCAGCGTCACCGGGATCGGCTGGACGGTGCTGATCATCGGGGCGCTGCTCGGCTCCGTCGCCGGGCTGTACTCCGCGCGGACCGTCCAGATGACCGCGATGCCCCAGCTGGTGTCCATGTTCAACGCCGTCGGCGGCGGCGCCGCCGCGCTCGTCGCCGTCTACGAGTACATCCACGACGAGTCCACCCCGGGCGGGGTGCTCGGCACCACCTCGGTCTTCACCGTGCTCGACGTGATCATCGGTTCGGTGACGTTCACCGGCTCGCTGATCGCGGCGGGCAAGCTGCAGGGGGTCATCACCGGACAGCCCGTGATCTTCAAGGGCGGCCGCCTGATCAACGCGGCGCTCGCGGTGATCGCGCTCGGCACGGGCGCGTTCATGTTCACCACGGCGAGCCTGCCGGCCCTGCTCATCCTGGTGCTCGCCGCGCTGGCGTTCGGCGTCATGATGGTGCTGCCGATCGGCGGCGCGGACATGCCGGTCGTGATCTCGCTGCTGAACGCGTTCACCGGCACCGCGGTCGCGATGGCCGGGTTCGTCATCGGGAACTGGGCGCTGATCGTGGCGGGGGCGCTGGTCGGCGCGTCCGGCGGCATCCTCACCAAGCTGATGGCCGACGCGATGAACCGGTCGCTCGGCAACATCATCATCGGCGGCTTCGGCACCGGGGACAGCCTCGCGCCGGTCGCGGTGGCCGGCGACGCGCAGATCCGCTCGATCGCCGCCGACGACGCCGCGATCCAGCTCGCCTACGCGTCGAAGGTGATCATCGTGCCCGGCTACGGCCTGGCCGCCGCCCAGGCGCAGCACGGGGTGGCGGAGCTCGCTTCGGTGCTCGAGAGCCACGGCATCGAGGTCTCCTACGCGATCCACCCGGTCGCGGGCCGGATGCCCGGTCACATGAACGTGCTGCTGGCCGAGGCCAACGTCCCGTACCCGCTGCTGAAAGAGATGGACGAGATCAACCCGGAGTTCGCCCGCGCCGACGTGGCGCTGGTGATCGGCGCGAACGACGTGACCAACCCGGCCGCCCGCCGCCCCGGCACCGCGATCTCCGGCATGCCGATTCTCGACGTCGACCAGGCCAAGTCGATCATCGTGGTCAAGCGGTCCATGGGCACCGGCTACGCGGGCATCGACAACGAGCTCTACACCAACCCGAAGACCAGCATGTATTTCGCGGACGCGAAGCGGGCGGTGGCCGAACTGACCGCCGCCGTGAAGACGCTCGTCGGATAGGAAAATCAAGATCCGCATCCGGAACGGACCGCGGTTATGGTTTTCACATGGGCGTTCCCGTGGTGGTCGCCGAGGCGGTGGGCCTGGCCGGCTTCCCCGTCGCGCTGACCAGTTTCGTCGGCCGGACGGCGGAACTGGCCGAGGTCATGGCCCTGCTCGAGGAGAGCCGCCTGGTCACGGTCACCGGACCGGGCGGCGCGGGCAAGACCCGGCTGGCAAGCGAGGTGGCCAGGCGCGTCGCGAGCCGGTTCGCCGACGGCGCGCGGCTGGTGGAACTCGGGTCGGTGCGCGATCCCGCGTTCGTGGTTCCGGCGGTCGTAACCGCGTTCGGCGTGCGCGACCTGGCCGAAGCCCCGGAGCTCTCGCACACCGGGCTGGCCGGGGCGCTCGCCCATCGTCAGCTGCTGCTGGTGCTCGATAACTGCGAGCACGTGATCGACGCGGCGGCCGGCCTGTGCGCGGCGCTGCTGCTTGGCGCCGACGATGTGCGGATCCTGGCGACCAGCAGAGAGCCGCTGCACATCGCCGGCGAGTCGCGGTACCGGCTCGGGCCGCTGACGCTGCCCGACCCCGACGACCCGGCCGGCGCCGATCGGGGCGAGGCCGTCGCGCTGTTCGCGGACCGCGCCCGCCGCGCCGACGCCAGCTTCCGGCTCGATGCGGGGACCGCGCCGTCGGTGGCCCGGCTGGTCGCCCGGCTCGACGGGCTGCCGCTGGCCATCGAACTCGCGGCCGCCCAGGTGGAATCGCTCGGTGTCGCGCAGCTGCTCGACCACATCGACGACCGGTTCCGGCTGCTGGCGGGCGCGGACCGGCTGGCGGCCACCCGGCAGCGGTCGCTCGCGGCCGCCGTCGAGTGGAGCTACCAGCTGCTGACCGCCGACGAGCAGCGGGTGTTCCGCGCCATCTCCATCTTCCCCGGGCCCTTCACGCTGGAGGGGGCCCGGGCCGTCGCGGGTGACGATGCCGGGAGCGCCGTGCTGCGGCTGGTGGACTGCTCGCTGCTCACGCCGCCACGGGAAGGCGGTGACGGGCGGTCCCGGTACCTGATGCTGGAAACGCTGCGCGCCTACGGCGCCCGGCTGCTCGCCGATGGCGGCGAGGCGGCGGCAGCGCTGGCGGCGCTGGCGGACTACGCGGTCGGCCTGGCCGCCGACGCGGGCGCGAGGTTCCTCTCCGGCGCCGACTTCTCCGGCATGGCCCGGCGGCTGGACGCCGAGGACGCGACCCTGAGCCACGTGCTCGTCTGGGCACTCGAGCACGACGCCGCCCTGGCCCTGCGGCTGGCGGTCAATCTCGCCGGCTGGTGGCTACTGCGGGGCCGGCTGGCGAGTCAGGCGGCGGCGGTGCGGTCGGCCGCCGACCGCACCGTCCCAGGGACCGACGGGTGGATCGCCGCCCAGATCTACCTCGGTCAGGCATGCCTCCAGGGGTCTGACGCCACCGGGGCTGTCCAGTACTACACGGCGGCCATCGACAACCTGCCGGCCGACGCGCCGCCCGGCCTGAGGGCCAACTGCCTGCTCGACCGGGCGTTCGCACTCGCCGAGCTCGGCGAGATCAGCGCGGCCGACCGAGACGCCCGGCGGGCCGTCTCGCTCGCCGAGGAGGCGGCCGAGACTCCGTTTCTGCTGGCCGCGGCGCAGGCGAGCCTCAGCCTGTCGACACTGCTCCGCGGCGACACCGAAGGAGCCCTGCGGCTGGCCCGGCTGGCCGGACAGGGGTCACCCGCGCTGCCGGCGTGGCTGGCCCGGGTCTGCGACCTCGTCCTCACGGTCGTGCTGATCGAGGCCGGCGACCTGGCCGAGGCCGAGCGCACCTGCGCGGCCGGGCTCGCCCGGGCAACGGCCGAGGGCGACGTGTGGAGCACGGCGAACCTGCTGCCGCACCTGGTCTTCATCGAACTCCGAGGCCGCCGCCTTGAGGACGCCGCTGCCCACGTGCGAGAGCACGTGGAGATCGCGATAGCCATTGGCGAACGGCGGCACCTGTTTTCCGGGCTCAGGTCGTGCGGCGACCTGTGCGCCGCGACGGGACGCGCGGCCGACGCCGTCACGATCTGGGCCGCGGCGGAAGTGCTCTGCCAGGGCCCCGGCGAGTCGTCCTCGATGATGCCCCACCTGGCCAGGAGATACCGTCGGCAGCAGGAGGTCATCCGGGCCGCCCGCGCGGATCTCGGGCCAACCGGGACGCGGGCGGCCGTCGAACGCGGGTCGGCGATGAGCCTGACCGCGGCCGCCGAGTACGCCCGCCTGCTGACGGCGGCCGATCGGAGTACCCGCGAGACCGCACCGCCGCCGGCCGCGGAGCCGGCTTCGGCGCGGCTCAGTCCACGGGAACGGGAACTGGTGACGCTGGTCGCGCGCGGACGCACGGACGCGCAGATCGCCTCCGAGCTGTCCATCAGCGTCCGCACCGTCACGTCCCACCTGGACCGCATCCGCGACAAGACGGGCTGCCGCCGCCGGGCCGACCTCACCCGGCTGGCCGTCAGCGACGGCCTCGTCTAGCGGCCCTGCCCGCCGGTGTGGGTGTTTTCACCCCTCCCCCGCCTCCCCCGCCGCCGACGAAGAGGGGTGATTTCATCCCTGCCGCGGTCCCGGCCCGGAGAGCGAACCTGTTGTTGCCGGCCGGGACGGCTGGCCGGCGAAAGCAGACAGGAGAGCGACGATGTTCGCGAAGACGACTTACCGGGCCCCAGCCAGCACCACCGAGGCGCGCCACCTGCACCGCCTGTGGAACGCGGTGCGCGGCACCGTGAACGAGATGAACTACGGGACCGAGCGGATGATCAAGCGGCAGGCCCCCTGGTGGCAGTGACAACCGCCTCAGCCGCCTCGCCTTCCGGGTCGTTGCGCTTTCGGCCGCTTCTATCGGGCCCTAATGCGCAATCGACCCGGGTGGACGGGCGACCACGGGGTGGGCGGGACCGGGGAGCGGGGAGTGGGTCAGAGGCCGGTGACGGTGGCCTGGGCGGGGTGCTCGACGGTGAAGCGGTGCGCGATGACCGCCGACTTGCCGGGGGCGAGGGTGAGGTTCCAGGTGAGCTCGCCGAGGTCGGTGGTCTTGACCGGAGGCGGGGTGGTCTCCCGGGCCCGGACCTTGATGTCACCGTCGGTGGAGACCGGGATGTGGTCGTGAACGGTGACCGTCGCCTTGCGATCGTGGTGGTTCTGCACCGTGATCTCGTAGCCGATGTCGATGGTCCTCGTCCCGCCGATCAGGGCCTTGCTGGCGGCGCGGCGGGTCAGCTTGCGCTCGACCTTCACCTGGTCGTCGACGCCGAGCTGTACCTCGAACTCCTCACCTGGCGCGACGGTGTCCAGGTGCGTCTCGCCGGTGAACTGGGCGCCGTGGAAGATCCGCGCCTGGCCGGGGAGCAGCAGCAGCGGGCCGTTGGTGACCGTGGCCCGCAGGTAGGCCTCGGCGGCCAGAACCGGGACCGTCACGTAGTCCAGCACCGCGTCGGCTTCGAAGCTGGCGACCAGGGTCTTGTGCGGGCCGCCGTCGCCGGGCACCGCGAGCGGGCGGGCGACGGTGTAGACAAGCCCGGCGCCCGACTCGCCCTCGGTCACCTCCGCCTCGATCATCTTGGCGGCAGGCACGGCGGCGGGCATGGCAGCCGCGTGCACCCCCATCTCCTCGGCCGACCGGTGACCGACGGCCGCCGCGGAGAACGCCCCCGAGGCCGCGTACGCGGTCCGCTGCGACTCGCCGCGAGCCCGGCTGCCGGGCCGCGGCGGCTGGGGACGGCCGATGTACCAGGGGGACAGCTCGGGCAGCGTCTGCTGCCGGCCGCGCCGCGTCGTGGACAGCACCAGCCCGACCTCGGGCCAGTCCTCACCCGTGCGCTGGGTGATCTCCGCCAGGTAGGACACGGTCAGCTTCTCACCGTCGAGGATCAAGTCGTACAGCGGCCGCCAGGACGCGCCGGAGGTATGGTAGCTGAGCTCGATCTCCGCCTCGGTGGCGTCTCGTGCCTCAAGCAGCGCCGAGACCTCGATGGCCACGACCGGCCTGCCGACCTGCTCGGCGTCGGCCAGACGTTCCGTCGCGGCTTCGAGCTCCCGCTGCGCGGCCCGTTTGCGGGCCGCGATCTCCCGTCGCCGGGCGAGCGTGTTCGCGGTCGACGCGGACAGGTGCCCGGCCATCCCCGACAGCTCGTCATAGCCCGCCCGTCCGGCGCTCACCGCCCGCGCTAGCGAGGTCGCCGCGGCCTCGGCGAGGTGGCTGAGGAAGCCCAGCCCGGCCTGCTCGGCGGCGTCCTCGTCGTCGAGCTGCCGGACCGTGTCGCGCCAGTGCTCGACATCCGCGCGCAGCCCGGCCAGCGGGGCGCGGCGCGGCTCGGTGCCGACCCGGCGCTGCACCTCGACGTTAAGCAGGCCGAGGCCGGCGCCCCGGGCCGCCACCCGGACGGAGGCGGGGTCGGCGCTTTCCGGCAGCGAGGCGATCAGCACCGGCCGCAGCCCCGCCCGGACCGTCACCCGCCCGGTCCGCACGACGCGGGCGCCATTCCTGAAGACCGTCACGCCGGTGATCGGCGCGTCGATCCCGCTGCCCGTTTCACCGGCCGTCTCGCCCGCCTTGAGCCCGTCATCCACGAGTCCGGCATCCGTGTCGGCCATGGCACGCCCCTTCCGCCGCGGTTTCCCGGCGTCCTGCCGGGCACCGGCTGTACCAACCATGTCATGGCATCCCGGCTCGCCGGGCAAATCGGCCGGCGTATCAGCGATGCGGTATCAGCTATGCCGGGCCGACCAGGCGATCGCGATCTCGGCGGCCAGGGCGATGTTGCCGCGGGCCACGTCCAGGTTGACGGTCACGCTCAGGCCGGCGGTGGAGCGCTGCAGGTGGCCGAGCAGGAACGGGGTGACCGCCTTGCCGCGGACGCCGGCGTCGGCCGCGGCGGCCAGTGCCTCGTCGAGCACGCGGTCGTGCAGGTCGGGGTCGAGTTGCCTCTCCTCCGGAAGGGGGTTGGCGATCAGCAGGGCGGACCGGTCGCCGAGCCGGTCTTTGGCGGCCATCACGGCGGCGACCTCGGCCGGGGAGTCGAGGCGCCAGTCGAGGTCGTGACCCGAGTCGGTTAGGTAGAAAGCGGGGAATCTGTTCGTGCGGTAGCCGGCGACCGCGACGCCCAGGGTTTCCAGGCGCTCCAGCGTCGCGGGGATGTCGAGGACCGACTTCACGCCCGCGCTCACCACCGTGACCGGCGTTCCGGCGAGTGCCACCAGGTCGGCCGACTCGTCGAGGGTCTCGGTGTAGCCGCGGTGCACGCCACCGAGCCCGCCGGTGGCGAACACCCGGATCCCGGCCCGCGCCGCGAGCAGCGAGGTGGCGGCGACCGTCGTGCCCGCCGTCCGGTTGGCGGCCATGGCAAAGCCCAGTTCCCGGCCGCTGACCTTGATCACCGACTCGTCCAGGGCGATCCGTTCCAGCTCCGCGGCGCTCAGCCCGGCCTTCGGCACCCCGTCAATGACGGCGATCGTCGCGGGAACGACCCCGGCCGCGGTCAGCGCTGCCTCGAACGATCTCGCGGCATCCAGATTTTGCGGCCTCGGCAGGCCGTGGGAGATGATCGTCGACTCGAGCGCCACCACCGGACGGCCCGCGGCGAGCGCCTCGCTCACCGCAGGAGACAATTCCGGTACCGCAGCCATAAGCCGAGCGTACCGACCGGAATGTTTGTTCTGGCCGGCGGCGGGCCAACGGGCGTATGGTGCGGATCATCGAAAATCCCCGTACGGATACTCGGAGGTCCTCCGTGAGCGAGCGGACCAAGTTCATCCTCGATGAGTCGCGGATCCCCGCGCAGTGGTACAACGTCGTCCCCGATCTGCCCGCGCCGCCGCCTCCGCCGCTGCACCCCGGCACCGGGCAGCCGGTGGGACCGGACGATCTCGCGCCGCTGTTCCCGATGGCGCTTATCGGGCAGGAGGTCACCGGGGAGAGCTACGTCGACATACCCGGGGAGGTCATCGACGTCTACAAGCTCTGGCGGCCAACGCCACTGTTCCGCGCCCGCCGGCTGGAGAAGCTGCTGAATACGCCGGCCCGGATCTACTACAAGTACGAGGGCGTCTCCCCGGCCGGGTCGCACAAGCCGAACACGGCCGTCCCGCAGGCCTATTACAACTCCGTCGAGGGCACCAAGCGGCTCACCACGGAGACCGGGGCCGGGCAATGGGGCAGTGCGCTCGCGTTCGCAACAGCACAGTTCGGCCTGGACTGCGAGATCTGGATGGTCCGCGCCTCCTACGACCAGAAGCCGCACCGCCGCACGCTCATGCAGACCTGGGGCGCGACCGTGCACCCGTCGCCGTCGCGGGCCACCCAGGCGGGTCTCGCGGTCCTCGCCGAATCGCCCGACTCACCCGGCTCGCTCGGGATCGCGATCAGCGAGGCGGTCGAAGCGGCGGCCGGCTCGGCCGAGACCCGGTACGCGCTCGGCTCGGTGCTCAACCACGTGCTGCTGCACCAGACCGTGATCGGGCAGGAGGCCGTGGAGCAGTTCGCGCTGGCCGGCGAGGAAGGCGGGCCAGACCTGATCGTCGGGTGCACCGGCGGCGGGTCGAACTTCGCCGGGCTCTTCTTCCCGTTCCTGCGGGAGAAGCTGGCCGGGCGGATGAACCCCGTGATCCGGGCCGTCGAGCCGTCCGCCTGTCCCTCGTTCACCCGTGGGATCTACGCCTACGACTTCGGCGACACGGCCGGATTCACCCCGCTGCTGAAAATGCACACGCTCGGCCACGGCTTCATCCCCGACCCGGTGCACGCCGGCGGGCTGCGCTACCACGGCATGTCGCCGCTGCTCTCGCACATGTACGAGCTCGGCCTGTTCGAGGCGGTGGCCAAGCCGCAGCGGGAGTGCTTCGCATCGGCTCTTCTATTTGCACAGGCTGAGGGCATCGTGCCCGCGCCCGAGCCGTCGCACGCGATCGCCGCGGTCGTCGAGGAGGCCAAGCGGTGCGCGGAGACCGGCGAGGAGAAGGTCATCCTGACCGCCCTGTGCGGCCACGGGCATTTCGACATGGTCGCTTACGAGCGCTACCTGTCCGGCGACATGACCGACTTCGAACTGCCCCAGGACCGCATCGACGCCGCCCTCGCCAGCCTCCCCGCCGTCCCCGGCGGGTAGCCGTCCCTGTCTGCGCCTACCAGCCGACCGGATTTTCGACTTTGCCTACCAGACGTCCATGATCATGTCCTTTTTGGGAGGGTATGTCGGTGCCGCTGGTGTGTAAAGTCGCTTGGAACTGGTCGTCTGGTATGCAAAGTGGGTGCCGGAGGTGGTGCGGGAGTTATGCCTCGGTGGTGGCGGTGATCGTGGGGAGCAGGGCTGGCGGCCGGCGGGACTTCGTCGCCTGCTCGAAGGCATAAGCCAAGGCGATGAGGCGAGGTTCGCTCCACCGCGGGCCGAGGAACGTCACGCCGACCGGGAGGCCGCGGACGTAGCCGAACGGGATCGTGATGGCCGGCCAGCCGGAGACGGCCCCCGCGTGCGACGTACCGAAGACGTAATGGTCGCCCAGGATGTAGTCGGTCAGCCAGGCCGGGCTGGCGGTCAGCGAGACGATGGCGTCGAGCCGGTGCTCCACGGCGGGGGTCTCCACCGCCGTGCGGGCGATCCGGTTCGCCGCCGCGCGCAGCTCCAGGTAGCCGGGGTCGTTGAGGTTGCCGCTGGTGGCCTCGGCGACCTCGAAAATCTCCTGCCCGAAGCGGGCCAGGACCGAGGGCGCGTTCCGCTCATTGAACGCGATCAGCTCGGCCAGGGTCGCCGGCAGGTCCCCGCCGTGGGCGTAGGAGGCAAGATATCCCAGGTAGGCGTTGAGGTCGTGCTTGAACTCGATGTTGAGCGCCTGGAATTCCGGCTCGGATACCTTGTCCACGTCCGGCAGTTCCACCGGGTCGATCACGACCGCGCCGAGCACGCCGAGCTGACCGACCGCCAGGTTCAGGATCGCGTCCGTCGCGGCGAAGGGACCGCCGTGCGATGTTTGCCGCCAGATGCCGATCCGCGCGCCTTGGAGCGCGGCCGGGTCGAGGAACGCGGTGTAGTCGGGCGGGCCTCCGGACCGGTACGGATGGTCGTCCGCGCTGTCGCCGGAATCCGCGACGGCCAGCGCCGACAGCAGGACGGCGGCGTCGGCCACCGACGCGGCCATCGGGCCCGCGGTGTCTTGCGCCAGCGAGATCGGGACGATGCCGGCTCGGCTGACCAGGCCGGCCGTCGGCTTGATCCCCACGACGCCGCAGGCGCTCGACGGGGAGACGATCGAGCCGTCGGTCTCCGTCCCGATCGCCAGCGGAGCGAGCCCGGCGGAGACGCCCGCTGCC
>Ga0335075_10005505_pt1 | contig 19675 bp, 16 predicted proteins | sample Lox_Sample_24_FD_206723 | JGI IMG/M metagenome (GOLD analysis project Ga0335075, IMG submission 206723) | Soil microbial communities from Loxahatchee National Wildlife Refuge, Florida, United States - Lox_Sample_2.4 | ecosystem: Environmental > Terrestrial > Soil > Wetlands | place: USA...
GATCCAGCGCATCCGAAGTCTGATAAATCAGCGCCTCCGGATAATGCGGGAACGGGTGAAAATACTCGAACGTGAGATAATCGCGGTAGCCGATTTTGTCGAATGCCTCGATCACCGCCGGCCAATTGGTGGTGCCGTCGAGCAGCGGCCGAAACGATTCCAGCGAATGATCGGTGCCCTTTTTCGTGAACTCCTTCAGGTGGACGTTTTTGATGCGCTTGCCGAGCAGCGCGATCCAGTCTTCGGGGAACTGGAACAGCATGATGTTGCCGGTGTCAAAGTGAACGCGAACGTGCTTGCTATGGAAGCCGTCCACGAAGGCATTCATATCCTGCGGACTTAGCAGATAGCCATTGAAGAAAATGTTCTCGATGTTCAGATAAACGCCGAGCTTCTCCGCCTTGGGGGCGAGCTTGGCGATCGCTTCGCGGGCGCGGAGGTCGCACACATCGGCGGCGACCGGCTCGGAATCCTTGATCCAGGGAACGTACACCGCGCCCGGCACAACGAGGACGTTCTCGGTGCCGAGATCGTGGGCTGCCTGCATCATCATCTCGGCCAATTCCATGCCGCGGGCGCGCTCGGCGGCTTTGTTGCTGGTCAGCGAATTCGGCCAATACAAAAACGAGCAGATGCCGCTGATGACGATGCCGATGTCCGCCGCCATCTTGCGGATGGCTTGGTACCGCTTGGCTCCGGACTTCGGCGACAGATCGTTTTCTAGATCGAAGTTCAGCTCGATGCCGTCGAAGCCGGCATCCTTGGCCAATTGCAGACACTCCTTGAGCGACATGCGCTGCGGATAGGGAAAGGCCCACAGATTGATGGATTTTTTCATGTCGTAGCGTCGCAGCGAAGCGCGGCGCGGATCGGGTTGGGCGACCGGCGCAGCCGATGCTTTCTCGCCGGCGGTCAGGGCGACGGCGCTTCCGGCCAGGGCCGAGACAAGCGCGTCGCGGCGGTCAATGCGGAGCGTATCAGTCTGAGGTTGGTCGGCGGACATGGTTTGCTCCTAGTAGGTTTGAGGATCATCGTTGCCAGCTTCGTTATCCTGCACGAGAGCCAGCTTCGTTGCAAGAGGCAAGGGCTAAAGATCTTCACAGGGATGAAGCTGGCCATTTAGCGGGGCATTTTCCCCTCTCGACATTGGCGATAGAATAAACGGTGTGTTCCTGGCAGCCAGATCAATCTCCTCAACCAGCGCACCGCGACCGCCAAGGTAATCCATGCGGGTTAGGCTCGCTAGTCGATCATCAACAGCAATGGAGCAACGAATGGCAGCGACATTTGAAGTAATCAGCCCCTTTCAGCCTGCCGGCGATCAGCCGCAGGCCATCGCCAAACTCGTCGAGGGCTTGCGCAACGGCCGGCCCTTCCAGACGTTGCTCGGAGCCACCGGCACCGGCAAGACATTCACGGCGGCTCATGTGATTGCGCAAATCAATAAGCCGACGTTAGTGCTGGCCCACAACAAGACGCTGGCCGCTCAGCTGTATAAAGAGTTCAAGGGGTTCTTGCCGCACAATGCCGCTCACTATTTCGTCAGCTATTACGATTACTACCAGCCCGAAGCCTATATTCCGCAGCGCGACATCTACATCGAAAAAGACGCCCTCATTAACGAAAACATCGACCGTCTGCGCCTGGCAGCAACCAGCGCTCTCGTCAGCCGCGAGGATGTCGTCATTGTCGCCAGCGTGTCGTGCATTTACGGACTCGGTTCGCCTAGCGATTACAAACGCATGATGATCCGTCTCGTCAAGGGCGACACCATTAGCCGCGACGATTTGCTCCTGCGCCTGGTGGACATTCAGTATGAGCGCAACGATGTGGCCTTCTCGCGCGGCAAGTTTCGCGTCCGCGGCGACGTGATCGAGGTTTGGCCGGCTTACGAGGAGTTCGGCATCCGCATCGAGTTGTTCGGCGACGAGGTCGATGGCCTGGCCATCATCCACCCGACCAGCGGCGACACATTGAAAACGCTGGAGGAATTGTACATTTACCCGGCCAAGCACTTCGTCACGCCGGAGGAGCGCGTGCGCCAGGCCGTCGAGGGCATCCGCGGCGAACTGGAGGAACGCATCGAGCAGTTCAAAAAAGAAGGTAAATTGTTGGAAAAACAGCGCCTGGAAGCGCGGACGCGCTTCGACATGGAGATGCTGCTGGAAGTCGGCCACTGTGCCGGCATCGAGAATTACGCCCGCTGGTTCAGCGGCCGCAAACCCGGCGAACCGCCCTACACGCTGCTCGATTTCTTTCCCGACGATTTTCTGATGATCGTCGATGAATCACACGCCACCTTGCCGCAGCTGCGCGGCATGTTCGCCGGCGATCACAGCCGCAAGCTCACATTGGTGGAGCACGGCTTCCGTCTACCGAGTGCGCTGGACAATCGGCCGCTGCGTTTCGACGAGTGGGAGAAGCGCGTCAAGCAAGCGCTGTTTATGTCGGCGACTCCCGGCCCTTATGAACTGGAGCGCTGCGGCGGCGAAGTGGTGGAGCAGATCATTCGCCCAACCGGCCTCGTCGATCCGCTCCTGCACGTGCGGGCGGCGCGCGGGCAAGTGCCCGATTTGATCGAGGAAATCAAGAAACGCGCCGCCCGCAAGGAACGGGTATTGGCGACGACGTTGACGAAACGCTTGGCCGAGGATCTGAGCAATTATTTTCACGACGCCGGCTTGCGCGGCAAATGGCTGCACTCGGAATTGGACGCCATCGAGCGCGTCCAGGTCTTGCGCGAGCTGCGCGAGGGAGCCTTCGATGTCCTGGTCGGCGTTAACCTGCTGCGCGAGGGACTAGATTTGCCGGAGGTTTCGCTGGTTGCCATCCTCGACGCCGATAAAGAGGGTTTTCTACGCTCCGAAACATCGCTGATTCAGACGATTGGCCGGGCGGCCCGTAACGTCAACGCCGAAGTTATTCTCTACGCCGATCGCGTCACGGATTCGATGCAGCGGGCCATCGACGAGACGCGCCGTCGCCGCGAACTGCAATTGCAGTACAACGCCGAACACGGCATCACGCCGGAGACGGTTCGCACCGCTATCAGCATGGGCATCGAGGAGGAGATCGCTGCTCGCAAAATGGCGGCGGAGGCGGCCGGCAAATCCGACGATGTCGTCACTGAGGAACAGATCGAAGAGTTGCACCGCGAAATGCTCAAGGCCGCCGACGAGCGCCGCTACGAAGACGCCGCCAAGCTGCGCGATCTCATCTCCAAGCTGAAGGGCGAGCCGGTCGCTTCACCGCAAGTCAAAAAGCCGCGCGGGAGGCGCAAACGACAACAAGGATGAACGATTGCACTTTCGCTGTCGCACACGGAAAGGTAAACTCTTGGCCGGTCTTGGGACTTTTCGAGGAGCGGGAAGAATGTCCACGCAGAAACCCCGGACGCTGTTGCGAATCGAATACGAGAATGCAGCGGAGGCGTATCTGAAAAGACTGAAGCTGAGGCATTTCATGGAAGCGGCCGCCCAAGGAAAACAACGGGAAATCACGTTGGAAAGCCTTGCTCTGGTCCGAGCACGCCGTCCCGATGTGCAAGTGTTCAACGAGTTGCTGGTGCAATATCCGCGGCGCGGTTCGCGCAACATCGGCCAGGTGGTGCCCGACAACATGGTGGTGATCTGGCCGGAACCGATCCGGGTCAGTGGCAGCTACGACCTTCCGCTTCAGCCGGTCGGCCCATTCTGGATGTTGGAGTACGTCTCCAAGTACAACCAACGCAAGGATTACGAAGACAACATGCAGAAATACGAGCGCGATTTGAAAGTGCCGTATTATCTACTGTTTTATCCGGACGCCGGCGATCTGACGCTTTATCATTTGCGTGGGCGCAAGTATCGCAGTGTGCCGCCCAACGAGCAGGGACGCCATGCCATCGAGCCATTGGACGTGGAAGTTGCCTTGCTCGACGATTGGGTGCGTTTTTGGTACAAGGGCGAATTGTTGCCGTTGCCGGCGGATCTGCAACGCGATCTGGATGAAACCCGCCGCCAACTGCGGCGCATGAGACGCCAAGCGTGGGAGCAAACACGCCGCGCCGAGGAGCAAGCACGCCGCGCCGATGCCGCAGAGCAAGCGCGTCGGGCGGCGGAAGAAGAAATACAGCGCCTGCGCGCGGAATTGGAACGAATGCGTGGAGCGAACTGAGCCGCGACCGTTAGGGAGCGGTGGGCAGGACCGCTCCCTGACGGCCGCGGATCGGATGAGCGATCACTTCTTCAGGCGTTTCAGGATGAGCAGGATTGTGTCGCTGCCTTCCTTGCTGACGAACTCGGTCGGTCGTTCCGTTTGCCTCGCACAGGAGAAGCAGATCGTCAGCGTGTCGCCTTCCAGCTTGTAGATGCCGGGCACCGTCTCGCCTTTCTCGTCTCCTTCGCCCTGGGAAGTCATATCGATCCTCTTCGGCTTCGCGGCGGGGTCGAACGTATACGTGGCCTCCCGGATTCCCTCCTTGAACTTGAGGAGCATCTTATCGGCGGTGATTTCAAAGGTGGGATTCTTGATCCGTTCGCCCTTGGCGTCCTTCGGATCCTGGCCGTTCATCGTGGCCGACTCCACTTTCCAAGTTCCCTTAATGTTCTCCGTATCCATCTTTTTGGCGTCCAATTCCGTCGCCAGAATGTGGTAGGCGAACACGCCCGTCCCCCCAACAATCATGGTTAGGGCCAATACCAGCGCTGCCAGCGTCTTCATCTTGGTTACGAACATAGTGTGCAACACTCCTTTCGTCAGTTCGGCCGCCTGCGCGGATACAAGTCCGCCGGCTGCCACGTTGCCAGCCGCGAATGACATCGCGGCCTTGAGGGTCGGATCGATCAGAGCCGGCTGCAACGACGCCGCCGATGCTTCTGCTAACATCGCCGCCGATAATGCCGTCGTGGACAGAACCAGGCCGCGACGAGTCAGCCGCTTGCGCAACATCTCACGAGCGCGGCTCAGCCGGGTCTTGATAGTGCCGACCGGACAGCGCAACTCTCCGGCGACTTCTTCGTTGGTGCGGCCTTCGAGATAGTACAGCACGACTGGTCCGCGATATTTGGCCGGCAATCGTTGCACTTCCTCCGTGATCGCCGCACGCAAATCCGGTGCTTCCGCCGGCTCGCGCGTCGCCCCGGCAACTTGCTCCATGTCCGTCGCCTCCTGCGTTCGCCGTTTCATTGCCATGACACGAGCGCGCGAGGCAACTCGAATTGCCACGCCATAAAGCCAATTGCCCAACAATTCGCGCTTGCCGATGCTGGCCGCCTTGCGGACGAGAATCAGAAACGTGGCCTGGAACGCATCCTCGGCGTCCTGGGCGTGGCGCAGCAGACGTCGACAGACGCCGAACACCATCGGGCCATGCCGAGCCATCAACGCCGCAAAAGCGGCTTCGTCTCGGCAGCTCACAAAGCGTTCGAGCAACTCGGCGTCGGAAACGTTTGTCGCGGAATGCGCTCCACAGGCGGCACAATCGCTGGCAAAATGTCGTTGGCTCACGGATCACATCCTCTCAGTCGCGTTGTCTATTAGAATACTGCACCGAGAAGCCGTACCGGTTTCAGTTTTTCGGATATTGTCCCACAGGGCGTAAAACTTCGTCTCGACGCCCACCCTGCCTGTCGAGTACCCTTGGACCGTCGATGTCGGCACGAATGGAATTGGTGTTCCGACCAGGGAGGGTGCGGTTATGTCTCGTTTCGCCATCACGGTCGCCTGTCTCGCGCTTCTTCTGTTGAGCGCTCCTGCCCGCGGCGAATCGCCTAGCTCTGAAAAGATCGCCCATCTCATCCGCCAGTTGGGCGCCGATCAGTTCCGCGGCCGCGAGCAAGCAAGCAGAGAATTGGAGAGGATTGGAGAGCCGGCTTTGGCGGCATTGCTCGTGGCAGCATCGGACGACGACCGGGAGATCCGCCGCCGCGCTCGGCAAATCATCGATGCCCTGGAAGCCAAGCTCTACCGCCGGCCGCGCTGTTTCACCGGCCATAGCAATTTCGTCAACGGCATCGCCTTCAGCCCGGACGGCAAATGCCTTCTGACGAGCAGCTACGATCGCACGGTGCGCCTGTGGGACGTTGCAAGCGGTCAAGAAATTCACTGTTTCATTGGACATGACAGCTTCGTTAGCGCCGTCGCTTTCAGCCCGGATGGACAGCGAGCGGTTTCCGGCGGACACGATCGGACGGTGCGTTTGTGGGACGTGCGGACGGGCCGAGAGCTGCGCTGTCTCAGGGGGCACACCAATTTCGTCAATAGCGTGGCGTTCAGCCCTGATGGCAAGCATGTCCTCTCCGGAAGCAGCGATGACACTCTGCGATTATGGGATATTGGGTCGGGTGAGGAACGCCAGCGTTTTCGCGGTCATACCGAGTCAGTCGTCAGCGCGACCTTCAGTCCGGACGGCCGGCGCCTGCTGTCGGGAAGCTGGGACAATACGATACGCTTGTGGGACGTCCGGACGGGTGAGGAACTGCGCCGTTTCCAGGGACACACGCACCGCATCCAGAGCGTGGCGTTCAGTCCGGACGGCAAGCGAATCCTCTCCGGCAGCTGGGACCGGACGATGCGTCTGTGGAATGTCGAGACGGGCGAGGAAATCCAGCGTTTTCAGGGTCACGACAGCGCCATCCTCGTCGTCGCGTTCCATCCGGATGGCCGGCGCGTGCTATCGGGCGGCTGGGACCGCACGCTGCGCTTATGGGACACGCAGACGGGCGTGGAAGTGCATCGCTTCGAGGGCCGGCCTTGCGCCGTGTTGGGCGCGGCCTTCGGCCCCAGCGGCAAGCAAGTAGCGTCGGGCAATGACGATGACACGATGCGGCTGTGGCGCCTGCCCGATTGAGCAACAAGGAGATCTGGCATGAATGCGGTCCACATCGTCGGCGCCGGCGGCATCGGCTGCGCCGTCGGCTATGGCCTTTGTGCCTCCGGATTGTCGGTTTTGTTCGTGGACGCCGATCCGGCCAAGATCGATTGGGGGTGGCGCTACGGCGTCGCTGTCGATGGCCTGCCGCCGCGTCGCGCCGACTTCGCTGCCTTCGACGATTGGAGGCCGCCCGCAGACGCCGTGATTCTGCTCTGCACCAAATGCTACGACAACGCCGCCGTCCTCGAACGCATTCCCGCATCGGCGACGCTCATCCCGATTCAAAACGGTTTCGATCCACTGCTGCACGCGCGGGGCCATGCCGTGGAAGGTATCGCCTCATTCGTCTCCGAATGTCTGCCACATCGCACACACACGCGCATCACACGGGCCGGACGCATCCATTTCGGCTATCGATTATCTGAGAGACGAGCGCCGTTTAGCCGCGACCCGAAGGGGAGCGCGATAGACACGCTCGCCTACGGCTCGCGGCTAAACGGGAGGATTCGCGTCGAGATGGTCGAAAATATTCTACCGTACAAGTACACGAAGCTGATGTACAACGCGGCCATCAGCCCGGTAGCCTCCGCAGCCGGCATCGACAACGGCCAACTCCTGCGTCTGCCGCACGCTCGCGCTTTGTTTTTCGATCTGCTGCGCGAGAACTACGCCATCCTCAAACGCGCCGCTGTGAAGCTAGGAAAAGTCGGTCCCTTTCATCCTTCCACCGTCGCCGCCATCCTACGCCGACCGTGGCTGGCTCATTCGCTCGCCTGGGCCTTTTACCCGAGCTTGCGCGGCAGCTATTGCTCGATGTCCGGCGATTTACCGGCGGGACGCACCGAAATCGACTATTACAACGGGCATCTCCTCGAGCTGGCCGGCGATGCTCCCTGCCCTCTCAATCGCCGCGTTTACGATCTCGTCAAGCGCATGGAGCGCGAACGCCTCACGCCGCGACTCGACGTGCTGGAGGAATTGAAGGGAGAACCGCCGCCCGCCCTGTTGTCCCCGAAGCACCAAGCCATCACGAATGGACGCTTGCCGCTTCTGGAGCAATAAAAACAAACGAAAGGAACCCCCCAACGGAGATGCGGAAATACCGTTACGCTAAGGCCGATTTTGGCCTATAGTTTGCATGGGTAGACAGCCGATACATTCCGCAACCCTTTCTCGAAGGAGGAGCGTCCCATGCGCCACAAAATCCACGACAATCACAAGCATGTCCACAGCGAACACTGCGGGCACATGCGCATCCGGCATGACGGCCACGTTGATTTCCTGCATGATGGCTGTCTGCACGCCGCGCACGAGGGTCATTATGACGAACACGTCCTGGAGGTGAACGCGACCAACCCGGACCATTGCGCGCCGACGACGTGCCAATGCAAACACGAGGGCTGCGGGCACGAGAAGGTGCCGCACGGCGATCATTTCGATTATTTGGTCAACGGCCGATTGCACCATCCGCACGGCGACCACTGCGACGATCACGGACCCGTTACGGTGGTCTAAAATCAAACAACCGCCAAGACGCCAAGGATGCCAAGAATAGAAAAGAGAAGCAAAACAAGAAGAACAGGTAGAGAAGCCTCCGACTTTGTTATTTGTCTCTTCTTTTCTCTCTTCTTCTCTTGGCGTCCTTGGCGCCTTGGCGGTTTATTTATTTCAGTTTCCGTCCAGCCAGCGCCTTCGTCACCTCCGCCAGCGATTTCGTGTTGAACACATCGCCGCGTTCCAGCCAGCCGCGCCGCGCCACGTCCACGCCGTAGCGATACAGCGCGATGTCTTCGGCGCTGTGGGCGTCGGGATTGATGACGATTGTCACGCCCAACGTCTTGGCTCGTTTGCAGTGAATCCAATCGATGTCTAGACGCTGCGGATGGGCGTTGATTTCGATCATCGTTCCGCTCTCCGCCGCCGCCTGCAACACGGCTTCGAGATCAACATGGTAGCCCTCGCGCCGCGTTAGCAGCCGGCCGGTGGCGTGGCCGAGCATGGTAACGTGGGGATTGCGAATCGCTTTGATGATACGCGCGGTCATCTCCTCACGCGATTGCTGGAAATGACTGTGGACGCTGGCCACGACATAATCGAAAGTCGCCAGCAGATCGTCGTCGTAATCGAGCCGGCCGTCGGCGAGAATGTCGCACTCGGTCCCCTTGAAAATTTTGAATCCCTTTAGTCTCTTATTAACGCCGTCGATCTCCGCCTGCTGGTGCCGGACGCGATCGGGGCTTAGTCCGTTGGCCACCGTCAACGACTGCGAATGATCGGCCAGGCCAAGGTATTTCAGGCCCAGCGCTTTGGCCGCACGGGCCATTTCCTCAACGCTGCTGCCGCCGTCGCTGTAAGTTGTGTGACAGTGAAAGACGCCTTGGATGTCGCCGACCTCGAGGAGGTTGGGCAGATCGCCGTCCACGGCGGCGTCCATCTCGCCGGTGCTCTCGCGCAGCTCCGGCGGGATGTAGCTCAGGCCCAACGCCTTGAAAATGTCGGCTTCGTCGCGGGCCGATACTCGGCGATCCGGCACCGCCAATTCGTACTCATTGAGTTTGAGACCATCGGCTTGAGCACGTTGGCGCATGGCGATGTTGTGTTCCTTGCTGCCGGTGAAATAGTGCAGCGCGAACGGAAATTGCTCGTCGCGGACAATGCGCAGATCGGCGTTCATCAGCAGCCGGCCATCGCCCTGTACAATGATGCTCGACTTCGTCTCGCCGCGCGCGATTACCTGCACCACGCCCGGCAGCGACACAAAGCGCTCCATGATCGGACCCGGCTTATCGGAGCTGACGAGAATATCGATGTCCCGGATGGTTTCGCGCCGTCGCCGCAGGCTGCCGCACAGCTCCATGCGCTGGATCCCGGGCGCATGGCGGAGTCCTTCAAGGAGCGGCAGCGCCAGCGCCTCGGCTTGATCGATGCGCACTCGTTCGCCGGTCTGGCGGAGAAACTGGATGCCTTCGAGGATCTTCTGCTGCGTCTTTGCGCCGAAGCCGCGCAGCGACGCCACTTGCCCCGTCTCACAAGCCTCCGCCAGCTTATCGAGCGTATCGATACCCAGTTGGTCGTACAGCGTCTTAACGCGCTTTGGCCCTAGTCCCTGAATGCGCAAAATGTCGAAAAGGCCCGGCGGCGTCTTCTTGCGCAGCTCATCGTGGAAAGGAAGTTTGCCGGTCGTGACGAGCGTAGTGATTTTTTCGCGCAGCGTGTCGCCGATGCTGGGCACGTCGGCCAGCCGGCCTTCGCGGACGACGGTGGCAAGATCTTCTTCAAGCTGTTCGATGGCACGGGCACCGTTGTGGTAGGCGTTGCAGCGAAAGGGGCTTTCGCCCTGAAGCTCCAGGAGCGTACCGATTTCGTCGAGGATCGCGGCGACCTGATGTTTATCCATGAGACGCATCTCGTGATGGAATCGAGGGAGATCAACAATAGAGAGAATACTAATCGGAGGGGAAGAGATGCAAGGATAGAAAAGCCCGGAGCGCCAGCGACGGGGCTGCCCCGTCGCCGGCTCTCCGGGCTTGTGCGATTGGTTACGCGGCGGCGGCGGCGCTCTGAACGTACCGCGACGGATGCAGCAACACTTCCAGGGCCGTGACCAAACGATCGGGTCCGCGTCCATCGATCAGCTTGCGGCCACATCGCGCCATGGCTTGGCGCTCCAGGGTATCGCTGAGCAGGTCAGTGACGGCTTGACGGATGGTTTGCGTCGAGACGTTGGCTTGCCAGCCGAGACAAGTGGCCGCTCCTTCCTCTTCGAGGCGCTGCGCGGTAGGCCAATGCGTCTCGGATTGGACGATGATGATCTGCGGCACGCCGACGCAGGCCAACTCTAGCGACCAAGAATTGCCGGCACTGACAGCGAAGTGACAGCGGGCAATGCGGAAGGGCGTTTCGCCTGGTTCATGGACGATCTCCAACCGCTCGGGGCAGGATTCCGCTAGCGCTTTCAGCTTGTCCAAGTCGGGATGATAGGCCCGAACCAGCACGTCCACGCGGCCAACCTTCGGGCAGTTGAGCAGGCATTTGGCCAACTCGCCGGACTGATTGTGCGGATCATCGTCGCCCAGCGCGACGACGGCGCGAAACGGCTGGGCGGGTTCCTGGGCACGCGCCGGGCGCTGCCGGCGGATCTCCGGCCGTACCAGAGCGTAACGCTCTCCCAGCAACACTTGCGTGCCGCGCGCGAACTCATAGGATTCCCGCCCCAATCCCAGCAGCGGATTGACGATCAAATGCGAGGAGAAGACCGTGTGCGCCAGGCTGTCGAGCGATACGACCAACACGCCGGTGCCGCGCAAGGCGCTCAGATACTCCTCCTTAGCATCCGGCGAATCAACGATGACGGCGGCAGGCCGGATGCGGCGAATCTCTTGCACCAACTCTTCCAAATCGTCGGTCGTGCCTGCCGGGCTGCCGGCTTCCAACCAATCGTTGCCGGCACGCTTGACGGTCAACCCCAGCGAACCGGGGTCGAATTGGGAGAGGAAATAGGCCGGCCGGCGCCGCCGTTGGATCGCCGCCGCCAATGTCAGGCAACGCGACAAGTGTTCCCAGCCGAGGCGCGGCGCGGCATCGACGCGGAAAAGAATGGGAGCGCGAATCATCTTTTCGGTTCCGTGAGACAGGGATCGTGTACGGACCCTGGCCGGCATCCTTCGGACGGAGGTAGTTGTGTCAGAAATGCACTGAGATTAGAGTAGAACTCCTCTTCTCCGCTGGCCTTCCTGGCCTGACGTGGACGGTTCCGAGGCGTCCGCGTCCCGAGTCCTTTCGTTGGCGACTGGTGCCAACGAGGGCGAATCTTACTCCAGGGCCGCTTCTCATGAAAAGAGCAATCCGCCTTCAGTTTTCAGTTTTCAGTTTTCAGTACACTGAACACTGAAGACTAGAACCGCCTATAACAACACCATGTCTTCGACTCCACCGCCTCTGGTTACGGTCACGGATCTGCCGCACTTGCCGCCGCGACCGCAGGACGCCAACAAGGGCATGTTCGGCCGAGTGCTGATGGTGGCCGGCAGCCACGGCATGTCCGGAGCGGCGGTGCTGTGCGCTTCGGCGGCCCTGCGCGGCGGCGCCGGCCTAGTCCGGCTCGCCGTGCCCGAAGGCATCTTGACCATCGTTGCCGCCGCCAATCCCTGTTACACCACCGCGCCGCTTCCCCAGGACGAGCATGGCCGCCTCAGCGCCGCCGCTCTGCCGGAACTGCTGGAGTTGGTGCGCGGCAACAATGTCGCTGCTCTCGGTCCCGGATTAGGTCAAAGCGCCGAGCTAGGTGATATAATCGCCTCGATTCTCGAAAAAACCGCGACGCCGCTCGTTCTCGACGCCGACGCTCTCAACGTGCTGGTGAACCGACTGGACGCGCTGCGCAAGCACCGTGGTCCGATCATACTGACGCCGCACCCCGGCGAATTCGCCCGCCTGCTGGGCAGCGACATCACCACCGTGCAGGCAAATCGTCAGGAGTTGGCGGTGGATTTCGCGCGGAAGCACGGCGTTGTTGTGGTGCTCAAGGGCAACGGCACGGTGGTGACGGATGGCCGCCGCGTTTACGTCAACACGACGGGCAATCCCGGCATGGCCACCGGCGGCACCGGCGACGTGCTCGGCGGTCTAATCGCCGCTCTGTTGGGACAAAAGCTGGAACCATTTGCCGCGGCGCAATTGGGCGTGTATCTTCATGGACGAGCCGGCGATCTGGCGCGGGAGCGGGTGGGCGAGGCATCGCTGATCGCCAGCGACTTGCTCGATTATCTGCCGCGAGCGTTCGAGCAACACGCCGCCCGCGTTTGCAATTTATCGTCTCGCGCGAAACGATAAAGCGCCGCTACCGTTGGTGGCGATACATAATAGGGATAGGATGAACCTATGAATCTCCTTTGTCCGAATTGTCAGAAAATGCTCACCGTCCCGGAGGAATTTGCCGGACAGGCGATGAAATGCCCGCTGTGCAGCGGCAACTTCACCGTGCCTGGCCTGCCCGGAACTTCGCCGTCGCCTTCCGCTGAACCGGAGCCGGATATTTACACGATCCGCCACGAGCCGGCGCCGCCGCCCCCACCACCGCCCCTATCTCCCGTTTCGCCGCAGTCTATTGTTGAGACGCCGGCAACCCCGACGCCACTCCAAAAACTGTCGCTCCTGCCGCAGGATTATCAACACACGTTAGCGGCATCGCTCAACCCCGCGGTGCTGCCCTGGATCACTCCGGTGTGTTTACTGCTCATTTTCTTCCTGCAATTTTTCGATTGGGACGGGCTTTATCCCGGAGGGGTTCCGGCGGCCACAGCGAATGCCTGGTATGCCGCCATCGGTAAATATCCATTAGATGGCGATCTCAAAAATCTTGTGCCCAGCATGAGCGATGACAAATATAAACCCGGCGCAAGCGTTCTGACGATTTTCTACCTGATCTTGTTCCTTCCCACGCTGGTTGTAACCATCGCCAGCGTGGTCCTCCCACTTCTCCAAATGAAACTACCGCCCCAGGTGGAAAAACTGATGCCCTGGCGCTTTGGGATTGTAGCGGCAGTCAATCTCATTCTGTTCTTTTTTTTGGGACTTCAGGTTCTTTTGGGTTTCAGCCTCGACAGCAGTTACCGAGAATGGGTGGATAATGCAACGAAGAGCGAAGCCAAGGACAGTCCAACCACACAGGAGCGGAAGCTGGCGGAAGCCCATCGCGGCGAGCTCCTCGACATGCTGCACCACACCATCTGGTTTCGTCTGGTTGTGCTGCTGCACCTGATAGCGATCGCCAATTCGGTCCTCATGTTCTTGATCGACCGCCGCGGCACGCTTCGCCCGCTGCCGAAATTGGAATTGCGCTGGTGAAAAATCATCCCGGAGCGCCAGCGACGGGCCTGGAAGCCCGTCGCTGGCGCTCCGGGATGGTTCGCTTAATTCCCCCACACCGCCGCTTCTTCGCCATCCAGGCGCAGCGTCAAGCACTTGGCGCTGCCGCCGGATTTGATGAACTCATCCAACTCCACCGAGAGCGGTTTGTAACCGTGCGCCTGTAAATCCGCAGCCAACTTTACGCAGCCGGCGTTTAGCACGACCGTCTTACCGACCACGACAGCGTTGCAGCCGAAGCAGCGCGCCTCGGCCTCGTTGGCCGCGATAAGATGCGGAATGTGATTTTCGATCACCCGCCGTCCATAGGCATCGAAAGCGTCGGGATACCAGATCGCTTCGCCGGGCGCCATTGGACAAAAGCATGTATCGAGATGGTAAAAGTAGGGATTGACCAGCTCCAGCGGCAACACTTGTTTTTGTAGCACGCGGCCAAGATATTGATGTCCCTGCACGTCGCTGCGGATGCGATAGCCGGCAAACAGTGCCGCGCCGCAGAAGAGAGCATCGCCCGCGCCCTCGAAGTACATGCTCTCCGGCAAATGTTCGACGGCGAAATCGTGGGCCGCGAACCAGGCGTCGAAGTGCGGCGTCTCGCGGGCGCGCTCCTCGTGGCGGAAACGCGAGCTGAAAAAACGCTTGCCGAACATCAGACCGGCATTGGCGGTGAAAACCAAATCGGGCAATCCCTGCTGCGGTTCCAGCAGTTCGACCGTCACTCCGAGGCCAATGAGCGTATCGTGCAGTTTCTGCCACTGCTGCCGCGCTCGCTCGCGCGAGCTGCCGCGCGCCCGGTTCATCCACGGATTGATCTCGTACTCTATGCCGTAATAATCCGGCGGGCACATCAAAATGCGTGGCTGTCGCACCATTCGCTCCAAAAAATGAACCACGGATTACGCGGATAACACGGATAAATTCGTCTTTATTTTATCCGTGTTATCCGTGTAATCCGTGGTTAATGATCTAGCTCCGCCACCAGCGCCCGCAGGAACGGCTCCACGTCGGTGACGACGCCGACGGTCTGGACGCTGCCGCGGTCGGTCAGCTTGGTGACGGTGGCCGGGTTGATGTCCACGCATGCCACTTTGACCCAGGCCGGCAGCAGATTGCCGGTAGCGATCGAATGCAGCATCGTGGCCATCATCAGACAGAAACCAACGCCGTGGATCATCTCGCGCATGCGCCGCTGCGCCTCCAGCACATCGGTGATGACCTCCGGCAACGGCCCGTCATCGCGGATGCTGCCGGCCAGCAGGAACGGGATGTCGTGACGGATGCACTCGTACATGACGCCGCTTTTGAGCACGCCGCGCTCGACGGCCCGGCTGATCCCCCCCAGTCGCCGAATCGTGTTGATGGCCCGCAGATGATGCTCGTGCCCTTCCTCCATCGGCAAGCCGCGATCCAGTGAGATGCCGAGACTGGTGTTGAACAGCGCTTGTTCGATGTCATGCGTAGCCAGGGCGTTGCCGGCAAACAGAATGTTGAGGTAGCCATTGCGGATGAGCCAGCAAATGTGTTCGACGCTGCCGGTGTGGACAACAGCAGGTCCGAGAACGGCGAGGATCTTCTCGCCGGCATCGCGGGTGCGTTTCATGGCGGCGGCGATCTCGCGCACGGTCACGCCCTTGGGTTTCTCGCTGGAAACGGGACTGGCCATGAACTCGAAGAGGTTTGACCGGGCCGTCGTCTCGGCGGGGAAGACGCGCAGCCCCTGCCGGCCGACGACAATGCGATCGCCGACGCGCACGTCCGTCATGGGGACGCAGCGAGCAGCGATCCCTTCCGCATCGACGAGAATGCCGCAGTCCATCTCCTGATCTTCCACGTCGATCCATTCGCTTCCGAGCCGCACCTGCGTGCGGAAGCTGGTGGTGCTGTAAAATCCCTCCGGGAAAGCGCCGTCCATATCGGCGGCAACGGTCTGACAATCGCGGACAGCGACGGGCGCGGCCCCGTGATCGTGAATGGCGTCGAGAATCTCGCGCAACCTATCGCTGCTATCGGCGCGGACCTCGATGCGGGCGTAGCTGGCATCGGTCTGCCGCTGACCGATGCGAATGTCCTTGATGACGTAGGAGCCGCCGTGCGTGAGGATTTCGTCCAGCACCTTGGGCAGAATCAGCGAATCGATGATGTGCCCCTGGATTTCGACATCCTCGACGAATCCTTGCTTGCTGACCGTGGCCGAAACCATGACCGCCTCCGTGAATTGGGGATGATCCGCGGCGCACCTGGCCGCGATGGTATTCTATCCAAGGAGCGAATGGCCGGCGTCAGGAAGTGATAAGATAAGAGGGAGTTCGTGCGAAAAACGGCTCGTTGCCGGAGAAATCGCGTGAAAAGGCCCGTCCAATCAGGAACTTTCGAGGCCAAATCATGCCATCCCATGAATCCATCCTCGCGGACCTCGACAACGATCCCGTCCTCCAATTGCTCCTGACAGGCCAGGCTCGAACCGTGGCCGAAGCCGAGGAGATGTACCTCAACGCCAGCCTGCCCGAGGTCATCCACTTACTTCAGAGCTCCCTGTCCGACGAGGAATTGGGCCAGCACCCGTTGTTGGTGATGTTCCGGCGGCACGGCAGCCGAGGGTGGGAGGATTCCTTGTCGTGAACACAGCACTGCGCTTAGCCGAGATCGTTACCGCCCTGGAACAGGTTGAGTTGACCGCGCTGGTCATGGGCGGCCATGCAGTTCGCTACTACGGCTTCGAGCGAAACACCATCGACTATGACTTGCATCTTTCCCCCTCTGACTGGGAGGAGTTGAGTTCGCGCCTGAACCGCAGCACCTTGAGCGCCGGCCGGCCGCTGATCCCGGGGCCATCCTGGCGTCCCGGCTCATTTCAGCGTTTCCTTCTCGGCCACTTGGCCGATGGGCGCGACGAATGGCTGGAATTCTGGCGGAACAATCATCTGCTGCCGCCTTTTGCGGACCTTTACGACCGCCGCGAACAGGGAACATACGGCGGCCGGACCCTTGCCTTTCTGTCCTTGCCCGACCTGATCCGAAGCAAGGAAACGGAACGAGAGACAGACTGGCAGGACATCGCCGTCCTGGAAGAGATCGCCGACGGCCGCTTGCTGCGCCAAGCAACAGCTGGCACAATCACCGTCGAGCAGGCACTGGCCCGCTTGCGCAGCCGCCGCGGTGTGGAAAGCTTCTTCCAGAGCGGGTTACTCAGAGATAGCGCCGTGGTCGGACAAGCTCTCATGCAAACTCAGCTGTCGATCACCCAGGCGATCCTGCTTCCATTTGCCGGGACGGAGAAGGCTCCTCCGTTGTCCACTGTGCCGATGGAGCCGGTGGTGGCGAGTCGGCTGCGAACCGTCGCTCCCGCGTCGCCGCTGCATCTATCTCTGATCGAGGTGGTGCGCCGTCAATACAAGCTGGCCATGCAGAACGTCGATGCTGCCGACAAGAAAGCGATTCGAGCCGCGCAGGCCAATCCTCCTCCGAACAAGCCGTGATTTCGCTTGTGGTGCTGTAAAATCCCTCCGGGAAAAGCGCCATCTATGAATAATCCGCGGCACAACCGGCCGCGTTAATATTCTATCATTACGGCAGCGGCTTGACCGTGCCGACCGCGGGGACTATCTTCAATGTGCGTTCGCGCTATCGCTTATCTTTCGCTCCTTGGAGGACAGTGTGTCGTATAGCGATTTTTCACTTGAAGATATTAAAGAGCGATTTAACCTGCATCTCCATGAAAGGGAAGATCTCTATAGTTCTATTCCTCCTGTCGAGATCAGTGCGCTGCTCCGGGAAACCCTTGCCGAAAGCGTTCCCTTGGCCCTGGCGATCAGCACGGAAAAGGCCCGCTCGGAGTTGATTACCGTGCCCGTCCTGCTCGAAGTTCGCCGGCAGGTGAAACATCCGATCAGCCTGTTCTCCGGCGTGGACTTCACCGTCGATGCCGAGCAAGGACTGCGCGGCGTGTGCGATTACTTGCTGAGCCGCTCGCCGGAGCAGCTAACCATTGAGGCGCCTGTGGTTGCGGTGGTCGAAGCCAAGAACGAGAACATGAAAGCAGGCATCGGGCAATGCCTGGCCGAAATGGTCGCGGTGCGGCTGTTCAATCAGCGCAAGAAGCGGGAACAACCGGCTGTGTACGGCGCGGTGACGACCGGCAACAATTGGAAGTTTTTGCGGCTTGTGGACGATACGGCGAACGTGGATCTGGCCGAATATCATATCAAAGAGGTCGGACGGATCGTCGCCATCCTACTGGCGATGCTTCAAGGAACATTGGTTTGATATATTGACTTCGAGTTTGATGGCCGAACTCAGGATTGTCCTGACGATGGAAGTCGGTGGCGGACCCGTGGCGGGAAAGCGACCGCAGCGCCGGTCCCCATGCGTTGCCCCATTATCAGCCGCAATCGCGACCGCCGGGCGGCCATACGTTCTACGAGACGCCCCGACGCAAAGCGAGGAAGTCGCCGTGAAATATTTTACCCCGGATCTGATTGCCCGCGGTCAATAGGTGGTGTCCCACGATCATTGAAAACAGCCGAAATTGCATGAAATCCTGTTCAGATTTCAGCACAAAAACGAGTCGTTCAACACTACCGGGACACCACCGGTCAATGCGACGACAGCCGTGTTCTCAACGAAGTCGAAGCTCTTTGGGACGAGCGTTGCGATCATTACAACGCCTACCTCGCCTCGATCCGCGATGAGCTGAGTCCGGGGCTACGGCAGATCGAAGACAACTATTACCTGCATGATGCCGCGGTGCGCAGCATGGGGTGGCGGAAAGGGGCGTGCGTTATCGTCCTCCAACTCGATACGCCGCCGCACTCGCTTCTGACCTTTACTTACCACTTGGTCGAGCAACCGTGGATCGATCAACATGAGCTTCCCGAATCGGCGCGTTCGCGGGGGGACGTAGTCGAGTGGCAATACGACGAGATCGAGAAGGTTCCGGGTGAACCACCAACTTGGCGGCAATCGATTCTGCTGAGTAATGGCTGGGAGATCGCTCTCCACTTTCGGGACGTTGACGTTGCGGAGATGCAAGCCCTTCTGCCGGTGTCAAGCAATGGCGCCGCCCCTAGGATGCAGGCGTGTCTGCCATAAGATGAAGAACAACCGAGTCCCTGGCACGCACGACCACGAGTGAGCATCCCGCACATGCCGCGACGCACCGATCTGCACAAAATGCTCCTCATCGGCTCCGGACCCATCGTCATCGGTCAGGCGTGTGAGTTCGATTCCCTCTTTCACCTGGCTGCTCTCATGGCTTCGGCTGTTTTCGGAGTGCCTTTCTTTCTTCCAATTTCTTGCGCCAACTGTCGGCTTTGTCTTTTTGACCTGTTGCTTCGTACAACTGGACCAAGCGGGCAAGTGTTCCGTTGAGATGGCGTTTGAGCCGGAGTTTCTCATTCAAAGAAATCTTTCTCTCGCTCTCTACCATCCCGTCGTAACCCTTGACGAGTAGAGGTTCGGCCTCGGAAAACTTCTTCTGACCCAATAACGCTTCGCCGAGCGCCATCCGCACGGTAAATATATTCCTGTCCTTAGGATACTTCTTTTCCAGGACTGTCAGACATTCGCGGAGAATCGGTTCTGCCTTGGCAAATTGCTTTTGCTTCAACAGATTATAGCCCTGCCAGAACAATAAAACGTTCGCCGGAATGGATTCGGACCCAACTCGCGCACGCACATCCTGGAGCCATTCTTGTAGGAGTTTATCGCCTTTGCCGAACTGATTGGAGTCTTGGTAAGCCTCTATAAGCCGAGACAAGAAATTTAGAGTCAGCGGGTTATTGGAGCCATAATAATTATCCTTAAGCTTGTTCACTAATACACCTAACTGTAGATACCAGACAATCATGCCCGCTTGTCCAGATTCGATATAGCTGTCAACCAAGTTCAAAGTCAGTAGCAATGTAATATCTCGAATGCCGAACTTTTCCAGGGCTCCCATATATGACGATGTAAGAA
>Ga0335075_10005506_pt1 | contig 19674 bp, 15 predicted proteins | sample Lox_Sample_24_FD_206723 | JGI IMG/M metagenome (GOLD analysis project Ga0335075, IMG submission 206723) | Soil microbial communities from Loxahatchee National Wildlife Refuge, Florida, United States - Lox_Sample_2.4 | ecosystem: Environmental > Terrestrial > Soil > Wetlands | place: USA...
TGTTCGCGGCCTGCGCGCCGTTGATCTCGCACGAAACGGGAAGATACGGATTCGGCACCGTCACCGAGCGCACGTAGTCGATGGTATCGTGCTGCTGCGAATAGAATCCGGTTACTGAAAGTGTCATACGGCTCGATGCTGTCCAATCCATGCCCACGTCGCCGGACCATGCAGACTCGGGCTTGAGATTGGGATTGCCGAGTGTCGTCGGATCGACGTAATAGAGGTCTGTGTAAGTAGGAATGCGGAAGCCGTAGCCGCCGCTGGCGCGCAGCTTGAGCGAATCCGCGATGCGCAGGCTGCCGGCGAGCTGGGGCGAAAACACGGCCTGTGCGCCGCCGGAAAAGATCTCTTCACGCGCACCCGCGGACAGGTTCCAGCGCCTGTTCGGTGGATTCCAATCGACATCTACGTAGCCCGCGCCGCGATTGCGCGCGTGCACGCCGAGCGCGAACGAGCGCACGCCGCCGGAGAAGTTGTAGCTCGCAATGCTGTCGCCGTCGGCCTCAAGGCCCATCAACAGCAGAGCGCCCGCGGGAAGATTCATCGTATGCCGGAGCGACGCCTGCCACGAGCCGTCCAAGTGATTGTTCTCGTAGAGCGCAGGATCGTCGCGGAAGAGCACGAAGTCATCTGTGTGGCGGCGGTAGCCGAATGCCGCAACGGTGTGGTTCCCGAGCTCCTGCCGCGCCGAGGCGAACCACCCCTTGGTGCGCTCCCACGATGGATAGTCGCCGTAAAACTGGTTGGCGCCGAAGGCGCGATCGCTGGATGCGAAAAGCAGGTCGGTGACGCCCAGCTTCGATCCATGCCAGCCTTCGACCGACGCATCTTCATTGCGGTAGTCGCGGTCAGCCATAAAGCCAGTCGAGAAGTTGCGTTCCGCGGCCACGCGCCCGCTCCACGGGCCGCGGGTGGCTGCGGCAAGCAGCGTCTCTTCATTCGACTCAAAGCTGCCGCCGCCGGCCCGCACAAAGAGCGAGTCGTGCGCAGGCGCTGCGGTCAGAAAGTCGACCACGCCACTCAGCGCGTCGATGCCGTGCAGCGTGGAGCCTGCGCCTTCGAGAACCTGGATGGAGTCCATCGCTTCCATCGGCACGGGCAGGTCGAGATTGTGGTGCGAGGTCTGCGCGTCGTTGATGCGGAATCCGTTGAGCAGCACCAGGGTCTGCTCAAAGCTGCCGCCGCGCAGCACGATGTCTGCCTGGCCGCCGCCCGCGCCGCGCTCCTCAAGAAAAACCGACGAATCCTGACGCAGCACATCCTGCGTCGACTCGGCTGCGAGCGACATACTCTTGAGCGGCAGAATCTCAACCGAGCGCGGCGACTCGGCCAACGGCACCGGCGTGGCCGAGCCCAGCACGACCATGGTTTCCGACTGCCCAGCGACAGGCTGCGGCGGAGCAGCAGCATTCTGCGCACACACCGGCAAACAGACGAGAAGGCAGATGAGATAGATCGGAGAGATTGAACGCGAAAAAGGCATAGATGGACTCAATGCCATCATCGCCCGTCGCGCTTGGGTATTCAAGGACGGTTTTGTATTGATGCGAATAGTTGACGTGCTAAACTACTTTCGTAAAGCCATGCGCATTAATGCCTTTCTCAATGAGAGCCCGATGTTTGCCGTCAGCCGCGCTGCGCGGCGGTTCGAGTCACTGGCCGCGCGGACTCTGGCCGACGACGATCTCAGCTTTCTCGAAGGGCTCACACTCGCGGCGCTGTTCTTTGAGGCGCAGAAGCTGGTCAAGCCCTCGCAACTGGCTGAGACTTTCGGAACTACGCGCGGCAACGTGAGCCACTGCATCTCGTCGCTCGAAGCAAAAGGGCTGCTCCAGCGAAAAATCGATCCTGAAGATGCACGGGCGTATCAACTAACGCTCAGGCCGCAAGGAAAGAGGAGCGCGTTGCGCGTGATTGCGGCTTTCGACAAATTGCAGAAGGAATTCGAGAACGAGATTGGGAAGACGGCGCTGAGTGAGATGCTGAAGTCGATCAGGAAACTGGAAACGCGGGCCGGGGCAGGCGGGGTGTAGTGGTTTCCGACCCGACTTTTCTCGCAATGGCTGCATTGCTTGCCCAGGTCCCCAGATGCGAGGGACCTGGGACACCCGTAATCGCACAGGGTGGAGCTGCAAACTAGAGGATGTAACGCGACAGATCCTGGTCTTTCACGATCGAGGCGACCATCTGCTTTACGTACTTGTCGTCGATGAGGAACAGCTTCTCCGGTCCCGACGCGGTCATGCGCTCTTCGTAAGGCAGCGGGGTTGTCGATTCGTTCTTGATGGCCTCAGACAGGGCGGCCGCAGCTTCATCGTTTGGCGCACGGCGGGCAACGTCGGGCGCAAGGAAGCTCACGTCTTCGAGCACGCGCTCCATGATGGTGTGCAGGCGGCGCGCGCCGATGTTCTCTGTGGTCTCATTCACCTTGAAGGCAAACTCGGCCATCTCGCGCAGCGCCTCGGGCGCGAACTCCAGCCGCACGCCTTCGGTCTCAAGCAGCGCCGAGTATTGCTTGGTGAGCGAGGCCTTGGGCTCGGTGAGAATGCGCAGGAAGTCGTCGACGGTGAGCGACTGCAGCTCGACGCGAATCGGGAAGCGGCCCTGCAGCTCGGGGATCAGGTCGCTGGGCTTGGAGACGTGGAAAGCGCCTGCGGCGATGAAGAGAATATGATCGGTGCGCACCATGCCGTAGCGCGTGTTCACTGTCGTACCTTCCACAATGGGTAGAATGTCGCGCTGCACGCCTTCGCGCGAGACATCGGGCCCGTGGCCGCCCTCGCGGCCGGCAATCTTGTCGATCTCATCAAGAAAGATGATGCCGTTCGACTCGACGCGCTCAACGGCCGCGCGATTCACTGAATCCATGTCGATGAGCCGGCCCTCTTCTTCCTGCACCAGGTAATCGAACGCATCGCCCACCTTCATCTTGCGCTTCTTCGATCCGCCGCCAAAGATGTTAGGCAGCATGTCCTTGAGGTTCATCTCCATGTCTTCAAGGTTCTGGTTGGAGATGATGCCGAACTGCGGCGTGCTGCGCTCGCGCACGTCGAGCTCAACCATGCGCTCGTCGAGTTTGCCCTCGCGGAACTGCTGGCGCAGCTTTTCGCGGGATCGCTGGTGGCTGTCTGCACCGGGCAGCGTGAGCTGGCCCTCCTGGGCGGGCGTGGCGGGCGGCGGAGGCAGCAGCACATCGAGCAACCGCTCCTCGGCGTTCATCTCCGCCTTGTCTTCCACCTCTTCCAGCCGCTCCTCGCGCACCATGTCGATGGCAATCTCGACGAGGTCCCGGATCATCGACTCCACATCGCGGCCCACGTAGCCCACCTCGGTAAACTTCGAGGCTTCCACTTTCAGGAACGGCGAATTGGTGAGCTTGGCCAGGCGGCGGGCAATCTCGGTTTTGCCCACGCCGGTGGGGCCAATCATGATGATGTTCTTGGGCATGATGTCGTCGGCGAGATCGGGCGGCAGCTTCTGGCGGCGCTGGCGGTTGCGCAGCGCAATCGCCACGGCGCGCTTGGCTGCGCGCTGGCCCACCACGTGCTTGTCGAGTTCGGCGACAATCTCACGCGGAGTGAGCTCGTCGAGCGCGAGCTCCTGTTCTTCAGCGGATGCGGGCAGGTAAATGGCCATTCTGTTTGTTGAATACTCCTCGGGATTGCGGTTGGTACCCGCCTTATTTTCCCGTCATGTCTTCCGCTCAACTTTTCTACGCAACGGCCAGCAGCGGCAAAGTATCGAATTCTCCGCTAGCTCTTCAACTCCTCAATCGTGATGCGGTCATTCGTATAGATGCAAATGTCGCCGGCAATCTTCATGGCTTTTTCGGCGATCTCGCGCGCGCCCAGTTCGGTGTTCTCCATCAGTGCGCGCGCGGCCGCAGTGGCGTAACTGCCGCCGGAGCCGATGGCCGCGAGAGGCTCGTCGGGGTCGATCACGTCGCCCGAGCCCGAAATCAGGAAGGTCTGCCCCTTGTCGGCAACCAGCAGCAGCGCTTCGAGGTTGCGCAGCATCTTATCGGTGCGCCAGTCTTTGGCCAGCTCCACGGCGGCGCGGTTCAGGTTGCCGGCGTGCTGTTCCAGCTTGGTTTCAAAACGGGAAAAAAGATTGAACGCGTCTGCCGTCGAACCGGCAAAGCCGGCCAGAATCCGGTCCTGGTAGAGCCGGCGAATCTTGCGCGCCGAGTGCTTCAGCACGTGGTCGCCGAGCGTGACCTGGCCATCGGCGGCCATCACCACGTCGCCGTTGCGCCGCACGCAAATCACGGTGGTGGAGCGAATCCGGGGCCGCTGACTGCCGGCAACTTTTGGATCCAAAGCCAAGAAAAGCCTCCGCAAAGCCGGCATTCCCTAGAGGCCGAAACGCCGCCTGGTGCAACCTAGAGTATAGAACCTGCAATTGGCCTGCGCGCCGAGCGCGCGTTTACCCGTTAGCTGCCAGTTGGCGGGCTGCGCGCTCCAATTGAAATAAACCTGCGGTATCCTTGAGGTGAGATCTTTCGGGTCGGGTACCCGGAAAATGACCCTCCTGAGCAAAACCGGATGGGAGATTGCCGGCGGAGTGGCGGCCGTGGCCGCCATGGCAGGGGTTGCCGCGTGGATGGCGCTGCGCAAGCGCCCCAGCCCGGACGAGGTGGAGCAGGCCCGGCGTCATCTGCTGGTGCAGTCGGGACGGCTGGTGGACGGCATGCTGCTGGATACCTTGAGCGTAAACGCCGAAGACGGCCGCGCGCTCACCATGCTGCTCTTCGGCTATCGTATTGGCGGCGTTGACTATGAGTGCTCGCAGGACATCACGCTCCTGAGCAGCGTAGACGTGGCGCGGATCCGCCCCGGCTTTCCCTGCTCCGTACGCTATCAGCCCGGCAATCCGCAGAACAGCATTGTGGTGGCCGAGAGCTGGAGCGGCCTGCGTGAGGGGTTGCCGCAGTTGAAGGCCGTCGGAGCCTCTGAGCCGTGGAACTTGGGCCGCGCGCGACCAGGCCGGGGTTGACCCGACGGGGGCGGTTGGCGTTCGATACCCATCCCCGGTTACACTTGAGGTATGCATGTCCATGCGGCGCCCGCGGGACCGGGCGCAAAACGGACCTCGGTTGTGCTGCGCGTCTCCCTGGCGGCCACGCTGGCTTACGTGGTGGTTACCTTCGTCGCCGGCCTGCGCGCCCACTCTCTGGCGCTGCTTTCTGAGGCCGGCCACAACGCCTCCGACTTTCTGGCGCTGTTGCTCAGCTTTGCCGCTGTTTATTTCCAGTCGCGCCCGGCAGACGACTCGAAGACCTACGGCTATCAGCGCGCCGGCGTGCTGGCCGCTTTTGTCAACGCCGCCACGCTCATCGTCATCTCGCTCTGGATCGGCGTGGAAGCCGTGCACCGGCTCTCGAACCCGGTCATGGTGCAACCCAGGCTGATGATGATGGTGGCTGCAGCCGGCGTGGTCATGAACGGGGTCATCGCCGCGCTGCTGTGGGGCGTGGCGCGCGACGTAAACCTGCGCTCCGCCTTCCTGCACATGGCCGGCGACACGCTTTCCACCGCCGCGGTCATCGCCGGCGGCGCGGGCATTCTGTTCACCGGACAGGTGTGGATCGATCCTGTGCTCTCGCTGGTGATCGCCGCGCTCATTCTCTGGTCCAGCGTGGGCATTGTGCGCGAAACGCTCAACATCCTGCTCGAAGGCACGCCGCGGGACTGCTCTATCGGCGAGATTCGTTCCGGCATGGAGGCGGTCGAGGGGGTCCACAACGTGCACGACCTGCACATCTGGTGCCTCGGCTCGCAGTCGCGCGCGCTATCCTGCCACGTGACCATCGCTGACATTCCTCCTTCAGAAAGCGCGTGCATTCTGGCCAAGCTGAATCATCTGCTGCGGGATCATTTTGATATCAGCCACACGACCATCCAGTTCGAGCACATCGGCTGCGGCGAGCTGGAGGGTTGCGTGGTGCCGCCCGAGCAGATGGTTGTGGGCAGCCACGAGCACCATCACGGCCACGTGCATTAACCTCGCCAGAGAGAGGTCTTTCGCTTGCATTTCTCTCGCTTTCGCCCAGCGGCACAACTCTGCGTCTCGTTCTGCGTTCTTTTTCTCACCGTTTCCCACGCCGTGGTTCATGCGGCGCAGGCCGTTCCATCCACGCTGCAGCTCAATGCGCTCACCGGCGAGTATGCCGACGTGGCCGAGCCCGACACAGCGCTCGACATCTACCTGCAGGACGGCACACTGATGGTCGAGTCGGAGCGATTTGCGCCCAACGCCCTGGCTCCCGAATCGGCCACGCGATTTGCCATCGTCGGCTCCCGGGACACCATGCAATTCACGCTCGACGGCGCAGGCCGGGGCTCAACTGTCTTCTCCTCACACGATCCCGACATCCTCTACCAGCGTACCGGCCCGCCGATCCGTCACATCTTCCACGACTATCAGCGCACTGAGGCGATGATCCCCATGCGCGACGGCGTCAAGCTGCACGCAGTCATCCTCAAGCCTGCTGACATCGCCACTCCGCTGCCCTTCCTCATGCAGCGCACGCCATACGGAGTGGACGAAACCTCCGGCGCGTCGTTCTTCGCGCAGCGGCCCGAACTGGCGCACGCAGGCTATATCTACGTGGCCGAAGACATTCGCGGCCGCTTCAGAAGTCAGGGAAAATTCGTCATGATGCGCCCGCTCGCCAACCATAGCGACCCGAAGGCCATCGACGAGAGCACCGATACGTATGACACTGTGGCGTGGCTGCTCAAGCATGTGCCGGGCAACAACGGCCGCGTCGGCGTGGTGGGCACCAGCTATCCCGGCTTTCTGGCCATGATGGCCGGCATCGATCCGCATCCGGCGGTCAAGGCCATCTCGCCGCAGGCACCCATGATCGACGTATGGATGGGCGACGACTTCTTTCATAACGGCGCCTTCCGCCAGAGTTACGGCTTCGACTACGCGTTCATGATGGAGACGAACAAGGAAAACTCCGACATAAGCTACGGCAAAGACAAAAACGGCCAACCGGCCGATGGCTATGACTATTTTCTCGAGCGTGGCTCGTTTGCGCAGGATGTGAAGCAGTCGGGATCGAAGCTGCTGCCAACCTGGAAGCTCTTCCTCGATCACCCGGCGTATGACAGCACATGGAGCTCACGCGCTGTCGAGCAATGGCTGACGAAGGTGACTGTTCCCACGCTCACCGTGGGCGGCTACTACGACCAGGAAGACATGTGGGGCCCGCAGGAAGAGTATGAGAAGCTTGAGGCGCACGACACAAAGCACGAGAACTTTCTGGTTCTCGGCCCGTGGCGGCACGGCTCGTGGAAAGATTCTGCGCGCCATCTGGGCGCTCTACAGTACGGCCAGCCCATCGGCAAGGAGTTCCGCGCGGAGATAGAGGGCAAATTTTTCGCGCACTATCTCAAAGACGCGCCGGGCACCAACGCTTCCGGTTTCAACCTTGAAGATACGGCCAGTTTTCAGACCGGGTCCAACACCTGGAAGTATTACCCGCACTTTCCGCCGCCGCAGTCGAAGGCCACCAGTCTATATCTCCAGCGCAACGGATTGCTGAGCTGGAGCTCGTCAACAAATAGCGCTGCAACCAGCTATGTGAGCGACCCCGCGAATCCGGTGCCCTATCGGCATCGGCCCATTCAGCCCACCTACAGCGACGGCTCGCAGTGGTACGAGTGGCTCGTCGAAGACCAGCGTTTCGTTACCGACCGCAAAGATGTGGCTGTGTGGAAGCTACCTGTGCTCACGCACGATGTAACGCTGACCGGCGAAGTTGTAGCCGATATCTATGCCGCCACCACCGGCACGGATAACGACATGGTGGTGAAGCTGATCGATGAATATCCCGAGGACGATGCCGATCCAACCATGCGCGGCTACCAGTTGCTGACTAATGCCGAGATTTTTCGTGGCCGCTATCTATCGAGCTTTACCACGCCAGAGCCCATCAGGGCCGGCGCCGTCCGCGAGTATACATTCTCGCTCCACGACGTGGATCACGTCTTCAAGGCCGGCCACACCATTCTGGTCGAGATTCAGAGCTCATGGTTCCCGCTCTATGACCGCAACCCGCAGACTTTTGTGCCCAACATCATGAAAGCCGCGCCGGAAGACTATAAGCCTGCAACCATCACCATTTATTCGGGCTCTGGACATGCGTCCGCGCTGCGCGTGCCGGTGATGCCGGATTGATTTCGGAGCGTCGCGGCCGAATCTCTACGGCGCATCAGTTCGCCCGCAGCGCCACCATCGGATCGATGCGCGAGGCCCGGCGTGCGGGCACATAGCCGGCAATTACAGCGACGGCAAGCAGCGTCACCGCCATGGCTGCGTAGGTCGCTGCGTCCCATGGCGAAGTAGCGAACAGCAGGGAAGCAATAAGCTTTGCCACTGCAACCGACGCACCTGCACCCAGCACAAAACCTGCCAGGGCCAGCCGCAGCGTGCCGCGCAGCACGTGGCGTTGCACGCTGCCCATGGTGGCGCCCAGCGCCATGCGAATGCCGATCTCCTGCGTCTGGCGCGTCACCGAGTAGGAGATAACCCCATAGATCCCCAGCGCGGCGAGGAGCAGGCCAAGCCCGGCAAACGAGCCCACCAGCATCATGAAGAAGCGGCGCGGCGAGTTGGCGTGATCCACAAGAGACTGAATCGGCCGAAACTCCGCCGCCGTCTGCTGCGGGTTCATCTCCTGCAGGACGTGAAGCACCGCATTGGCCAATGCGGACGGTGGCAGGGTCGAGCGGACGACGAGCTCAGCACCCGTGGGGGAAGCCTGCGTTTGCGGGTAGTAGATCTGCCAGCCCGTGTCGCCTTCAGTACTCTCTTCGTGAACATCAGCGGCAACGCCAATCACATGCAGGTCCTGATTTCCGCTCGAGACGATCTGGCCCACGGCGTTGCCGTTGGGCCAATGCACGTAGCTGGAAAGAAACTTCGCATAAGCCTGGCTGATGATCACCACGCTGTCTTTTGTTGGGCCGTCGTCCCATGTAAAGTCCCGTCCGCGGAGAGACGTGCCCATGGCGTGCAGGTATCCGGGGCTCACAACGTAGACCAGCGGCCCCGAGGGCGTCTTGTCGGGAGGCTTCACGCCCTTGGGCCATGGAGTTCCCCAGTTTCGGTTCTGGCCTAAGGGAAGATAGTCCGAAAAACCCACGGCCTCGACGCCGGGAATAGCGCCCGTGCGCGCAAGAACCTGTTGGGTAAATATGGTGCGACGTTGAACGCTTGCCAGCCGCTCAGCCGGCGTATTGCCTTTGGAGTTGTCGTGATAGTCGACCTTCACCGCGAAGGCGCGCTCCGGCTGAAAGCCGAGATCGATATTGAGCACTTGGATAAAACTGCGCAACAGCAACCCCGCGCCAACGAGCAGCACACAGGCCAGAGCCACTTCAGAGACCACAAGAACGGAGCGAAGACGCTCGTGCTTGCGTCCCTGACCGGCTCCGGCGCCGGAGTCCTTGAGCGCCTCATTCAGGCTGCCGCTGGTCATGCGCAGGCCAGGTACAAGGCCGAAAAAGACGGCAGCGAACACGGCAATCAGCACCGTCCAGCCCAATGCGGCGCCATCGATGTGCAGACTGCTGAGCAGCGGCAGCGCGATTGCGCCCTGATGGGCGAACCAGAACACGAGTATGTACGCCAGTGCGAGACCGACGAGAGCGCCCATGCCGGAGAGCACGAGGCTCTCAGTAAGCAACTGGCGAACAATGCGCCCGCGGCTTGCGCCGAGGGCGCCGCGCATGGCGAATTCCTTCGAGCGTGCAGCAGCGCGGGCCAGCAGCAGGTTAGAGAGGTTCACGCAGGCGATCAACAGAATCGCGCCCACCGCGGACCACAACACCACCAGCGACCGCCGCAGTTTTCCGCTCACGTAGCTCTTGAGCGACACCGGAACCACCGCATCTTTATAGTTGCCGCACGACTGCGGAAGCTTGTTGTTCCAACACATGTGCGGCGCGGCCAATTGCGCATCTTCCCGCGCCTGCGCAAGAGATATCCCCGGTTTGAGCCGGCCGATGAATGTGATGATATTGCCCCAGTCGCGTGGCGGACCATAGAGATCGAGCGGCGTAATGGCATCGACCTTCGATCCGGGCGCGAACACCGCGCCAAAGTCAAAACTTGCCGGCAACACGCCGATCACCGTCGTCTGCTGGCCATTCATGTCGAAAGCCTTACCCACAATCTTCGGATCGGCGTTGAACTGGCGGCGCCACCACGCGTCGGTCAGCAGAATCACCGGCGGCGCCCCGTCGCGTGCATCGTCCGGCGTGAACAGCCGCCCCATCGCCGGCCGTACTCCGAGCACCTGGAAGAAGTTCGCAATCACGTCGATGCTCGTGGCCGGTATGGGTGCTCCGCCCAGGTCGAGGCTCAGATTGCCGGGACTCGAAAACGCGAAATATCCCGTCACATCCTGGTAAGACCGGCTCTGTGCGCGAAACTCGTCATAGGCATCGGTGGAATACGTCGCGCAGGAAAGCCCGCACTTGGCAGGCGGCGGCGCAATCCAGACCAGTTGTTCGGGCGCGGCGAAGGGCAGCGGACGCAGCAGCAGCGTATTCACCACGCTGAAGACCGCGACGTTTGCGCCAATGGCCAGCGCGAGGATGAGAACAGCGACGAAAGTAAAGCCGGGATCGCGGCCGAGCGTGCGGAACGTGTACTTCAGATCGTGCAAAAGGATGTCGACCGTCATAAGTCCTCGCGCTTCACGATGTTTTTCTCTGGCCTGTTCAACTCCGCCCATGCTGACGAGCGCCTGGCGCCGCGCCTCTTCAAACGGCAACCCGCGTTCCAGATTTTCTTCAATGGCGAGCTCCAGGTGCGCAGCAAGCTCGGCCTCAAGCTCGTAGTCGAGCCTTCGCCTGGTAAAGAACGCATGCGCGCGCTTGGGCAACCGCCAGCTCATGCAAGCTCTCCGCTGTCGCCCGGCAGGTCGTCCGCATCCATCGCCAGCACGCGATCCATCACGCCGGTCAGCCGCTCCCAGTAGCGCGCATCTTCGGCAAGCTGCCGCCGACCGGCCTTGGTGATCTCGTAGAACTTTGCCTTGCGGTTGTTGCCGGAGACACCCCAGCTTGAACCGATCCAGCCGCGCTGCTCCAGCCGCACCAGCGAGGCGTAAATGGTTCCCTGGTTGAGCAGCACCTGGTTGCCGCTCACCTGCTCAATGCGCCGCGCAATGCCGTAACCGTGCATTGTGCCCATGGCTGCGAGCGTCTTGAGCACCATCAAGTCCAGGGTGCCCTGCAAAAGATCGAGTTTCGACAAGCAATCTTCTCCATGTGGCGATACCACATGAGGCTAGCACAGCTCCTGTGGCCGTGCCACAGGAAAATGCAGCCCGCACGGCTGCTGCACCCAAAATTATGCAAAATGCAGTAAAATAAGAGACGAAGTGGTTCTCCACCAGCCCATTCCGGCCCTTCTCTAGCGGCGCCCGCCGCCTGCACTGTTCTGCGCTCCTTTTTCCATTCCACATTGTTTCTCCAAAACACAAGAGCCCGGAGGGGATTATGATCGATCGCCTGGAACAGATGGAGCAGCGCTACAACGAGCTGCAATCGCAGTTCGCGCTGCCTGAGGTTATTAACGACCACGAAAAATACCAGAAAACCGCCAAGGCTCTGCGCGAGATTGAGGGACCGGTTGAGAAGTACCGCGAGCTCAAGCAGGTGCGCCGGGGGTTGGCCGACGCGCGCGCCATGCTGGCGGAAAACGATCCCGAACTGCGCGAGCTGGCCGAGGCGGAGATCGCTGCGCTCGAACCGCGCCAACCGGCTCTTGAAGAAGAGTTAAAGCTCCTGCTGCTGCCCAAGGACCCCAACGACGAGAAGAACGTCATCCTCGAAATCCGCGCCGGCACCGGCGGCGACGAGGCATCGCTCTTTGCCGCTGAAATCTTTCGCATGTACACGCGCTTTGCCGAGCAGCACCGCTGGAAGGTTGAGGTCATGTCGCTCTCTGAGTCCGGTGTTGGCGGCTACAAGGAAGTGATCGCCATCATCGAAGGCGATCGCGTCTATTCGCAGCTCAAGTGGGAGAGCGGCGTGCATCGCGTGCAGCGCGTACCGGCCACGGAGACTCAGGGCCGCGTGCACACGTCGGCCGTTACCGTGGCTGTGCTGCCGGAGGCCGAAGAAGTCGACATCAAGATCGAGGCCAAGGATCTGCGCATCGATACATTCTGCTCCTCGGGCCCGGGTGGCCAGTCGGTGAACACCACCTACTCCGCAGTGCGCATCACGCATCTGCCCACCGGTACTGTAGTGAGCTGTCAGGACGAGAAATCGCAGATCAAGAACCGCGAGAAGGGCATGCGCGTGCTGCGCTCGCGCCTGTATGAAGTGGAGCTGGAGCGCCAGAATGCCGAGCTGGCCAAAGAGCGCAAGCAGCAGGTTGGCTCCGGCGACCGCAGCGAGAAGATCCGCACCTACAACTTCCCGCAGAACCGGCTCACCGACCACCGCATCGGCCTCACGCTGCACCAGCTTGACCTGATCATGGAAGGCCGCCTGCAGTCGGTGGTCGACGCACTGGTTGCACACTACCAGGCTGAGCAGTTGAAGGGCGAAAGCGATCAGGCGGCATAACGCGGTGCATGCAATCACCGTAGCGGAGCTGCTTTCCCGTGGCGAAGAGCGTCTGCGCGAAAGTCCTCATCCTGAGCGCGCACGGCAGGATGCTGAACGGCTGCTGCTCGGAACTCTTGCGCAGAACAAGGCATGGCTTATTGCACATGCAGACCAATGGGTCTCACCGGACCAGGCAGATGCGTATATCGAAGTTGTCGAGCGCCGCTATCGGGGCGCGCCGATGCAATATGTTGAAGGCTACGCGGAGTTTTACGGTCTCCATTTTCAGGTCACGCCCGACGTCCTGATCCCGCGGCCTGAGACCGAACATCTGGTTGAAAAAACCATCGAGCTTGCCGCCGGCTTTGCTCACCCGCGCATTGTCGATATCGGGACTGGCTCCGGCGCGATTGCCATAGCGCTCGCACATGCACTGTCCGACGCGATCGTCACTGCAACCGATCAATCGCCGGCCGCGCTTGCCGTCGCAAAGCAAAACGCCGCGCAAAATGGAGCCGTCAATCGTATCCGCTTTCGCGAAGGCAACCTGCTCGAACCGGTCGCCGGCGAACAGTTCGAGATCGTGGTTTCCAATCCGCCTTACGTGCCGGAAAAGGATCGCGATTCGCTGGCCGTTGAAGTCCGCGACTACGAACCCGCGCAGGCGCTTTTTGCCGGTGAAGACGGGCTCGCGATCTACCGCGGTCTCATTCCCGCCGCGTTCCGCGTGCTCGTTCCCGGCGGATTTATTGCTTTAGAAATCGGCTATGGCCAGCAGGCATGCGTTCAATCTCTACTGGAAGACGCGGGCTTCACGCGCGTCGCATTCACCGCGGACCTGCAGGGAATTCCGCGCGTAGCCTCAGCGCAGCGCGGCTCTTGAGGCACGGCCTGCCGGCTCAGGAAGCACGGCCCGTCCTGGTGAGTTCCTTGTAGAATCCGAGATCGCGGCCAGTGAGATTCTTGGCAATATAGACAATCTGCCCGTAGTGCAGCCCAAAATGCTCAACTACCTGATAAATCGCATCGAGCCCGCGCACGTGGTAGCCCTGAATCTCATAGGGTGCAAGCAGCTCGTCCACGCTCAGGCGATCGAGCACGGCAGCAGCAGCATCGAGCGTACCGCCCAGTTTTGCAAGCAGGTCGGCTGCGGAACCTTCGCCTTTTGCGGCAAACTCGGCTGGCCGGTTGCGTCTATCGTCTTCGCGGTTGAATGAAGCAACCAGCCATTGGTACACATTGCCGTTCAAATGCAGAATCAGGTTGCCGATGCTGTTGCTCGCCTCATTGGGCCGCCACCACACCTGCTCTTCGCTCAGCGGCGTAACGGCCTCGCGCAACCGCGGCCAGTACTGGCCCAGCAGCTTGTTGCGCGAGAACTCGAGAAAGAGTTTTGCCAGCTCGGTATCTGTCCCGGCCATGTAAGCCTCGTCGCTGCAGACTAAAGCAGCTCGTATCCGGCAAACCAGTAGCCGATCTCAAAGGCCGCCGTGTCTTCTGCGTCCGATCCGTGGATCGCATTCTCCTGAATGGAGCCGGCAAACTTCTTGCGGATGGTTCCCTCTTCCGCATTGGCGGGATTGGTGGCACCCATCAGCTTGCGCAGGTCGGCGATGGCGTTGTCCTTTTCCAGCGCCAGCAGAACCAGCGGACCGGAAGACATGAATGCGCACAGCTCGCCGAAGAACGGCCGCGCCTTGTGGACGTGATAAAAGCCCTCGGCCTGCGCGCGGGAGATAGCCTGCTTTTTGATGGCGATGATGCGGAAACCGGCCTTGTCAATTTCGGCCAGAATGGCGCCTGTGTAGCCGTTGCGAACGGCGTCGGGCTTGATGATGCTGAATGTACGTTGCGGCACGTGCGTCTGCTCCTGAGAGGAATAATTCTCTTGCATCATTGTAATTGTCCCCGCGCGCCAGTGCCCGGGCACAGCGCAAATCTGCTAGAGTTGCGCCATGCCTGCTCTGCTCCGCTGTTCCATTGCCGGGGTCTTGACTCTGGCCGCCGCTCGTCTTTTTTGTCAAGGTGCCGCACCTGCGGCCGCACTCACTGAGCCCGAGCTGCGCGTCTTCGATCCATCGCTGATCGACTCTTCCGTAGACCCGTGCGACAACTTCTACCGCTTCAGTTGCAACAATTGGTTCAAGCGTAATCCGCTGCCGGCAGATCAGGCGGCATACGGCCGATTTACTGAGCTCTACGAACTGAACCGGCTTCATCTCAAAGAAATTCTCGACGGCGCCTCAGCGCCTTCGTCCGCGCGCACCGCCAACGAACAGAAGATCGGCGATGAGTACGCAAGTTGCATGGACGTCGCGACCATCGACAAGCTTGGCCTCGAGCCGCTGGAGCCGGAGCTTGACCGCATTGCCGCGCTCAATTCAATCTCAGACCTGCCCGCGCTGCTGGCACATCTGCAGTCGATCGGTGTGAATGCGTTCTTCGGCATCGGGTCGGGCCAAGACTTTGCGGATTCGAGCCGCGTGATTACGTTCTACGGCTCGGGCGGCCTCGGATTGCCAGAGCGCGACTACTACACGCGCACCGATGCGGTGAGCGTAAAGCAGCGCGAGCAGTATGTCGACCATGTGCGCAAGATGTTCGTGCTGGCCGGTGAGCCCGACGCTCAGGCCGCGCAGGACGCACAGACCGTGCTCGCGATCGAGACGCGCTTAGCGAAGGCCACTCTCACCGTCACCGAGCAGCGCGACCCGCAGAATTTGAACCACCCCACAGATGTGAGCGGTATGGAAACGATGCTGACCCATTTCTCGCTCGCCGGCTATCTTGAGGCGGCGCATGCGCCAACGCAGGGAGGAGCAAATGACAATGAGCCGAAGTTTTTCGCCGAGTTTAACGCGCTCGTTGCCGATACACCGGTCGATCAGATCAGAACGTATCTGCGCTGGCATCTGTTGAGCGCGTTTGCCGGCACTTCGATGCCGGAGAGCTTCGACCACGAAAACTGGAACTTCTACGCGCACATTCTCAACGGCGCGGAAACCCAGCAGGAACGCTGGAAGCGCTGCACCAGCCGCGTGGATAGCGAGTTGGGCGAAGCGCTGGGTCAGGTGTATGTGGCCAAATACTTTCCGCCCGCAGAAAAACAGCGCACGCTGGATATGACTCTGGCCATCGAGCAGGCCATGGACAAGGACATCGATAGCCTGGACTGGATGAGCGCGTCGACAAAGGCGAAGGCCAAAGAGAAGCTGCACGCGGTGATGAACAAGATTGGCTATCCCGACAAGTGGCGCGACTACTCAAAGCTCACGATTGAGCGCGGCGACTCGCTGGGCAACGAGATGCGCGCGCACCAGTTTGAGTTTGCGCGCGACCTGGCCAAGATCGGCAAGCCGGTGGACAAGGGCGAGTGGCTGATGACGCCGCCCACGGTAAACGCGTACTACGATCCGCAGATGAATAACGTAAACTTCCCCGCCGGCTATCTGCAGCCACCGTTTTTCAGCGGCAAGGAAGACGACGCGGCTAACTACGGCGATATGGGCTCGACCATCGGCCATGAGCTCACGCATGGCTTCGACGATCAGGGCCGCCAGTTTGACAAGAACGGCAATCTCAACGACTGGTGGACGAAGGACGACGAGCAGAAATTCAACCAGCGCGCCGAGTGCATGGTGAAGCAGTATGACGCAATCGAGGCTGTGCCCGGCGTGCACCTGAACGGCAAGCTCACGCTGGGCGAAAACCTGGCCGACCTCGGTGGATTGTGGCTCGCGTGGCTTGCCTGGCTTGACAAGGCGCAGGCTGCGCACATCGATATGAGCGTAAAAATGGACGGCTACACGCCGGATCAGCGTTTCTGGATCGCCTACGCCCAGCAATGGTGCACGCAGACGCGGCCCGAGCAGTTGCGCACCCAGGCGCAGACCGATCCGCATGCACCGGATGAGTACCGCGCCAACTCGGTGCTCCAGGACCTGCCTGATTTTGCCAAAAGCTTCAGTTGCAAGAAGACCGACAAGATGGTGAGCGCCGACCCGTGCCGGGTCTGGTGAAGTGCATCGCGATCCGGCTCACGAGCTAGCTTGCCAGCAGTTCTGAAGCTTCACGCCAGAGCCGCGCAGCCAACTCGCCCGCCGGCTCATTGCTGGCCAGCACGGCAGATTGGCCTGCCCACATCTGCATGCGCTGCGCGTCGCCGGTCTTGCGCGCCTCATCGCGCATGGCTTTCGTAAGCCCGCGCTGTACGGGAGACGGCGCAGGCAATGCCTCATTCGAAGCAGCCGCCAAAGCAGATGCGCGGGTAAATTCGTTTTGTATGGCGCGCGCCGGCCGCCCGGTGTAGGCGCGCGTGAGCGTGGTCTCATGGGCCTGCGTCTGCGCAAGCCGCTCGGCATACGCAGGCGGAGTCATCGCTTCAGGCGTCCTCAGAAATCCGGTTCCGATGAATACTCCGCTCGCGCCAAGCATCAGCGCCGCCGCAATGCCGCGCGCATCCGCAACACCGCCAGCCGCAATCACCGGAACCGAGAGGGCATCGGCGATCTGCGGCACGAGGGAAAATAATCCCACCAGTTGCTGCTCCACATCACTCGCCTGGAAGCTGCCGCGATGGCCGCCAGCTTCCATCCCCTGCGCGACAATTGCGTCTGCCCCCGCTGCTTCGGCAGCTCGGGCGTCAGCGGCAGTCGTCGCCGTGGCGAACCACAGAATTCCGCGCGCCTTCAACTCTTTCACGAACGATGCAGAATAAAGCCCCATGATCGAGGAGACTGCTTTGGGCTTTGCTTCCACAACTGCACGCAATTGCGCTTCAAACTCGGGCAGCACAGATTCGCCCGCATCGGCGCTTACCGCAGGCCCCCACTTTGCCAGAAACTCGCGCTGCTTTCTCTCTTCTTCAGGGTTGCGCGGGGGTGCAGGGTCCGGCGTCCAGAGATTGATCTGGAATGCGCCGTCGCTCTGTTTGCGAAAATCTGCGCACCACGCGGCGATCTCTTCCGGACTCATGAGCGCGGCGCCGCATGCGCCCATGCCGCCTGCATTGGCGACTGCAATCGAAAGAGAGGTTGGGCATGCGCCGGCCATCGGCGCCAGCAGAATTGGCATGCGGATGCCGAGCCATGAAGCGAATTCACTGGCTCGGCGATGCGGTGCGAGATGGCGCTGCCAGCTCATGCACAAGCTGCGTCTACGCTTTGCCGATCACCGTGGCCAGCGTCGCGCCGATCTCAGCCGGCGAAACAACCACGTGAATGCCCGCGGCGGTCATGGCTTTCATCTTGTCGGCCGCGGTGCCCTGGCCTCCGGAGATGATGGCGCCCGCGTGGCCCATGCGCCGGCCCGGAGGCGCGGTCTGCCCGGCGATGAAGCCCACCACCGGCTTCTTCACATTCTTCTTCACGAACTCGGCAGCGGCTTCTTCGTTCGTTCCGCCAATCTCGCCGATCATGATGATCGCTTCGGTGTCCGGATCGTCGTTCAGCAGCCGCAGCGCATCGATGTGCGTGGTGCCGATGATCGGATCGCCGCCAATGCCGATTGCCGTCGACTGGCCAATACCGCGCTGCGTGAGCTGATGCACTGCTTCATAAGTGAGCGTGCCCGAGCGCGACACGATGCCGACCGAGCCCTCTTTGTGAATGCGCCCCGGCATGATGCCGATCTTCGCCTTGCCGGGAGAGATAACGCCCGGGCAGTTGGGCCCAATGAGCCGCGACTTCGACGTCTTGAGCTTGGCCCACACTTTGACCATGTCGAGCGTGGGAATGCCCTCGGTGATGCAGACGATCAGCGGGATTCCCGCGTCTTCTGCCTCGAGAATCGCGTCGGCCGCAAACGGCGGCGGCACAAAGATCATGGTCGCGTTCGCGCCGGTTTCCTTCACCGCGTCGGACACAGTGTTGAAGACGGGCCAGCCTTCGTGCGTCGAGCCGCCTTTGCCGGGCGTAACGCCGCCCACTACTTTCGTTCCGTATTCGGCACAACCCTTGGCGTGGAAGGTGCCTTCCTTGCCGGTAAGTCCCTGAACGATGAGCCGCGTGTTGTTGTCAACTAAGACTGCCATGGATCAAGCTCCTAGCTTCTAGCCTCTAGCCCCTAGCTCTTTAAAGACTGGATGAAAGCCCCAAGCATCTTTGAAGTTTCTATGCAAAGGGATTCTGCTCTTTCTCGCAGCGCTTCATCACCAATCTTCAGCCGCTTAGCAAGCAAAAGCTGCGTTTGAACTTCGTACGTTGAGCCTTGCGCAATGTTGAGAAACTGCCTGAAATCACGATCTGTAGCTCTTCCACGGCCTTCGGCAATATTACTGGCGATTGAAATGCTGGCGCGCCGAAGTTGGGAAGTTAGTCCGTAAAGCTCATCTTTTGAAAGCATCTTTGTGAAGTTGTAGACTGCCTCAGTCAACTCCATGGCCCTTTGCCAAACCGTCAAATCCTGGAACGCCTGGGCCAAGTCTGTCTCCCTATCAGAGGTTTTGAGCTAGCAGCTAGAAGCTAGGAGCTGGAAGCTGCTTTTACGACCAATTCCGCCGCTTCTTTCATCGTTGCGCCCACCTGGAAGTTCAATCCCGACTCTTTGAGAATCTTGCGGCCCTCCTCAACATTGGTGCCTTCGAGACGCAGCACGATGGGCACCTTCACGTTGAGATTCTTGGCCGCGGCCACCACACCCGTCGCCAGCCGATCCACGCGCAGAATGCCGCCGAAGATGTTGATGAAGATGGCCTTCACGTGCGAATCGGAAAGCAGAATCTCGAAGGCGTGCTCGATTTGTTCTTGAGTAGCCCCGCCGCCCACGTCGAGAAAGTTCGCAGGGCTGCCGCCGGCGTACTGAATAATGTCCATCGTGGCCATGGCCAGGCCCGCGCCGTTCACCATGCAGGCAATGGAGCCGTCCAGCTTGATGTAATTGAGCGCGTACTTGCTCGCCTCCACTTCAAGCGGGTCCTCTTCGGCCACATCGCGCAGCGCCTTGATGTCGGCGTGGCGGAAGAGCGCATTGTCGTCGAAGGTGATCTTGGCGTCGAGGGCAAAGAGCTTGTCGTCCTTGGTGGTAATGAAGGGATTGATCTCCACCAGAGAGGCATCGGTATCCACGAATGCTTTGTACAGGCTCTGCAGGA